>WPCK01386833.1_pt1 | contig 15822 bp, 12 predicted proteins | sample 5399851 | NCBI WGS metagenome assembly WPCK01 (sample SAMN12869471, study PRJNA574797) | sludge metagenome | isolation source: wastewater treatment of pH11 | place: China:Beijing | collected 2019-05-20
GGAGCAGTGTGACCCTGTTGGATCGCAAAGCGCTCTAACCGCGCGGCGGCCGGCGGCGCTCGTGGAACCAGGCGCGATACTCCGCCATCTTCTTGCGTTGACCATCGGATGCGCGGCGCTTGCAGGTGGACGCTTCATCGCTTTTCTCGCCGGCCCCCCACCGCCGCTCGACGCAATCGTTGATGTTGTAGGCCATCTCCAGATCACCCATGCGGTCTACGACATCCTTGAGCGCCAAAGTCCATTCCGAACCGTCGGTGCGTGTGTAGGTGAACTTGCGGGTGGCAAGCTCGGAGGCGAGCACGCCTTCAAGCTGGGCCTTCACGTCCGCGGGGCTCTTATCCTTTGGCATGGCGTAGCGCTCCGGCCGGCGCGCGACACGCTCGGGAAAGCCGCGCACGACATCGATGGCGATCAGAAGGCGAAGATCGCGCGAGGGCGTGGCGAAATCCTCCCACGCCCCGGTCGTCTCGAAGATCGAGGCGCCATCGGGCATTCCGACGTCCTTGCCGCCGCCCACATGGTACTTGCGCCCGTTCTCAACTGATGTGACGCGCGCCTTGACCTGCTCTTCAAGCGAGGCGATGGCTTCATTCAAAGCGCGTACCGGATCGAGCGGCTCGGGCGACATCACGTCGTCCATCCTGTCGTAGAAACCTTCGACGTCGATCTTTGTCTGGTCGAGAGAGAAGTTGCCGTAATCGGTGCTCTTTGTGATCTCGGCATTGGAAAGCCGCCGCAGCGCACCACCTTTGCCCCGCACCACGGGACGGAAGTTCTTGAAGCCGGCACTGCCCATGGCCGGATCTTGCGCAAAAAGGAAGTTTCCACGCCAGAAGCGCTTGCGCGCCACCGTGCCATCAGGCTGGCCGTCCACCGCCAGAAAGACGCCAGCGCCGTCGGATGTCTGAGGCACGCGCTTGGCGATGACCAGCACATGGCCGTATGGGTCCGCGTATACGGTGCCCGGCCGCAATGTGTCCTGGTTCAGCGGAACGGGGTAGTAGTCGGTATTTTCGTCTTCGGCACGCGTGCGTCCGGAGCCGGAATGCACGGAATTGGCAACCGTCGAGCGCAGGTAGGTTCCAAAGCCGGCAGCCAATCCTTGCGATCCCGCCGGTGGCTTGGACTGCCTCTTGGATTTCGATGAGCCTCCGTCGAATATCGCCATCAGGCCGCCGGAGGTTTCAGGTTCGTCGTCCGGCGAGGCCGACGGCTCTTCCTTTTGGATATTCCACCACGAACTGCAGCGCGGCGGCTTACCGCCGCCTCCGCGCGAGCACTTCGAATAGCCGTAGGGCAAGCCCATCTTGAAGGCGAAGTAGGCGCGCAGGAAATAGGGAAGGTCGGCGCAATCGGGCCGGATGACCATGCCCTTCTCGTCCTCGCGCAAGCCTAAGTGATTGAACAGCACGTTGCGGGCAGGATCGCGCAGCACCTCGTGCAAGGCGGCCCAGGATGGCGCGGCGTCGAGCGGCGCATCGAACAGTTTTTCGATCCACGCCGAATAGAGATTCTCGTTCGCGCGGTTCCAACTATCGCGCACCGGCCAGATGCTGCCTGCGACGTTGCCCGGACCGCCTGGGCTCGCGCCACGCACCTTGATCTCGCGCGCCAGGGGGGTGCAATCGGCCGTTGCACTTTTAAGGGCGAGCTTCGCATGCCATGTGCCCACGGCCGGAGAGGGGGCCTCCGCCAGCCAGAAGTACGGTGGCCCACCGCGCCGCTCGCGGGATGCAGACACGACGCTGCCATCGGGCGCGACCAGGGATAGCTCGCCCTCGAGCGGCTGGTCGGCGGCGAACACGACACGAAGCGGCGCGCCCTTCCAAGGGGCGAGCGGCGACGCCAAAATGGCGATATCAGACGCTTGCGGGCATGATGCGGCAGACGGTTCGGCGCGGGCGTCCCTTGCGAGCGCCAGTCCTGCCACGACGGACAGCGCAAAGACAAAGGCATGGCTCGCGCGGCGCGGCCGGCATGTTGCGTATACTAAAGTCAATAGCGCCCCCGGGTTGCTCCCCTATGATGATGAAGCCCTCTCAACCGGAAGGTTCCCGCTCAATCATGGCAGAAATTATGATCGAACCAAGCCAAAGCTGCCTTTGCGTGGGAAGAGCCCGCAAACGCTCGCAATTTTTTCCTCCCTCCTACTTTCCTGCCCGGAGGCCTAGCCCATCGAAATAGACCAGAACCGCCGCTTCGAGCAGATCTTCAGGCGGCATGGGAATAGCCCTGCGCGCACCGTCGCCGCGCGCAAACAGCGCCGCGATGCCGTGCGACAGCGACCAGATGTGCAGCGCCATCATCAGGACGGGCGGACGCCTTTCGGATGGAAGTGTCTCGATCAGAGACTCGCACGCGTCGCGCAGAATTGCAAAGGCGCGATCGCCCGCTTCCCGCAATTCGGGAAATGCGTCGAAGGCTAAGCCGGCTTCGAACATGGCCGCGAAATAGGCCGGCTCACGCTTGGCAAAAGCGAGATAGGCGCGACCCAACGCATGGAATGCCGTGTGCACGTCCGGCTTGCCGCCGTTCCAAGCCTTGGCGAGGCTTTCCTCAAACAGATCGTAGCCGCGGCGGGCGACATCGGCCAGCAACGCGTCGCGATCGCGGTAATGGCGATAGGGCGCGGCCGCAGAGACGCCAGCCGCCCGCGCGGCCTCCGCAAACGTGAAGCCTGCAGGCCCTTTCTGCGAGATCAGGTCGAGGGCCGCCTTGATCAGCGCCTCGCGCAGGTTGCCGTGATGATAGCCCCGCCTGGACCCGGGGCCGGTGTCGCGATGCCAGCTCATGGGAACGCTTCTAGCACCATTTGCGCCGCGTGCACGCGTGCCGGAGCAGCGAGCCGGCGATCGAGGGAGCACGGGCCGTCTACTTGCAGATATTCATCAAGCCGTCACGGCCGTGACGGGCAAGGTCCATATGGAAGTGACCGCGATGGTTGGCGTCGTAGTTGGGGCCGAGGACTGTCGTGAAGTGGCGGCATGTCCCGTCGTGGACCGCTCTCAGAAAGGCTCTCTCCTGGCGGTCGCCATACCAGCCGCCTCTCACCGTTATCGTATGGCCATCGGCGAGCGTGAATGCCGAGACATCCAGCGCGTTGGCATACCCATGCTCCGAGAGGCGCGCGCCGCTGACATGATTCATGGGCCGGCACGAGTAGGATGCAGCGACGCGCAGTTCTGCGATGGAACTGCCGAAGTGGAAGCGCGCGGCAGGTTCAACGACCTCGGCGACCCAGCGGTCCACCGATGGAATCATGGGACAGCGCAGGAGCGCGGGCGGGCGCATCGCCACGCGGCCACCCATGGCCGCGGACATTTCGAAGGGATGCTCGGTGCCGCAGACGCTGGGACCTCCGAGAGAGGAATGGGGTTGGATGAAACTTGTGCGCCGGACCGCACCAGCCGCCAGGCAGGAGCTCTCTTCAGCGTTCCGCCAGGGCTCGTCCTTGGCCACGAAGTTGGTGCCAGGGACCGATCCGCCACAGCCCCACAGCAGCACCAGGCAACCTAGCCAAAGCACCGAAATGAGCACAAAAACGCTAACGCGACGCACATACATGAGGTGAGACGCTACGGCCGCTAAGCTTAATGCTCGGTTAACATCTTTCCCAGACCCGCTCTTATGTGCCGGAGATTCCAGGCTCTATTGCGGCTGCCGCGCGGCGGCTACAAGGCGGGAACGGCAAAACTCCGTTTAGGGAAAGTCTGAGGAAGGACAAATGCCGCGCCGATCAAAGGAGTTGCCCGAAAGCTGCTTTGCCGTGCCTTGTCTATTGCGTGGCCGCAACAGCGGTTTTTATCCACAAGAGTCTGGTGCGCTTCGCAATTCTTGAATGGCGCAGTTGGAAAACCGCGCTAGCCTGAGGGTGCTCTGAAAGTGCGGAGTTCAGCCGGATGGTGTCGCGTATCGGCTGAGTGGGCAAGTTCGCCGCGTAGCGTAACTGATTTGGTAGTCGCGTACGGTTGCGTCGCTCTTTTCTGGTTTGTACCGCTTCCAGGGAGCACTGGTAGGCTCACGTTTCTTGAAAGGCCCTGGCCGTTCGCGGTCCTGCGATCTGACGACAACCCCGCTAAACGTTGTCCTCTCCAGATCGTTCTTGGACAGCTTGCCGGGGCCTTTCTTTGCCATCACGCGGGTGGCGCACCAGCCGCTTAATCCTGGCCGGACTCCACCTCCGCTAGAAATCGTATGACCGCATTTTTAAAGCCTTTGTCGCCCACCGACTTCATGTGATCGCGGCCTTCGATGACGAAAGCCCGGGCTGTCGGAATGAGGGCGGCCAGTTCCTCGGGCGAGCCTCCCACGACGTCGTCGGAGCCAACCGCCACCAGCACGGGCGCGCGGATAAGCGAAACCATGTCCGCGGAAATCGGCGCACGCGACGACCGTATGCATGCGGCCAGCGCCTTTAGATCGGAGCGCGTCTGCTCGGCGAAGATGCGGAAGGTGCGCGCCGTGGGGTTGGTCACCTCATCAAGGCTTTCGGCTTCAAGCGCCCGTGCGATCGGCCCCGTACCGGCCAAACCTCTGACCATATTGATCCCGAGCCCGCCAAACACCAAGCTTTTGACCCGAGCAGGATGCGCCAGCGCGAGGAATGCGGAGATACGCGCGCCCATGGAAAAGCCCATGATATGCGCCTCGGGGATCGACAAGTGATCGAGGAGGTGGCGCGCATCCTCGGCCATCACGGGGGCTCCATATTCAGCCTGATCGTAAAGCTTCGCGCTCGCCCCATGACCGCGATTGTCGATGGCGATCACCCGATGGCCCGCGCGCTTCAGAACATCGACCCAACCCGTAGTGACCCAGTTCGTCGCGATGTTGGAGGCAAATCCGTGTATGAGCAGGATCGGCGTCTTTTCGGCCTCCTCGCCCGTATCGAGATAGGCGAGTTCAACGCCGGCACTGTCGAAATGTGGCATGGTTGTAGACCCCTGCGGCGAAAGGCGGTTCTTCTTCCCCTACCATTGCGGTGCGCAGGGCGGTATCTTCCAAAAGAATTATCCGGCAGGAACTCGCCCGCAGCACCCATGATGGAAAGCGCGCGGGTTGCTTGGCAAGAACGATGACCGAGGGAAAGGCGCCGACATGGCCCATGCGCAAATTCCGCACTTCGCAAATGATACGGGCGCTGAACGCATTTTCATCGGCGTCAAGGAATTCCAGTGCATGGGCGCGCGGGCGCCCTACGACCATCCGCACATTTATCTGGACATGGGGAGCGATGGCCAGATCCTATGTCCCTACTGCTCGACGCTCTATATCCACGATCCCCGTCTTGGCGCGGAGGAGAGCGAGCCTAAGGGCAGTCTCGTCCACGACGCGGCCTGATCCTCCATATCCGACATCGTCATGACCGCCTCGTCTGACAGCCCTGTGTTGATCGCCGGCGGTGGTATTGGTGGCTTGGCAGCCGCGCTGGCCCTGAGCAAGGCTGGTATTGCCAGCCATGTGCTTGAACGGCGCGCCGATTTCACCGAAGCGGGCGCCGGCATCCAGATCGGCCCCAACGGAACCCGCGTGCTTGAAGCGATCGGCGCCGCGCCTTGGCTTCGCGAGCATGTGGCCGCGCCCGATACGTTACAGGTCCGCGACGCACTGACGGGCGAGAAGATTACGCGGATGCCACTCGGCGACTGGATCGCCAAACGGCACGGATCGCCCTATTGGACGGCGCATCGGCAGGATTTGCATGCCGCACTGCTCCAAGCCGTTCGTGCCGCGCCCAACATAACCCTCACAACGGGCACGACGGCCGAGGCGGTCACGCAATCCACCACCGGCGTAACGCTGCGCTGTGCCGAAAGCGGCACGACCCTAGCTGGCACAGCGTTGATCGCAGCCGACGGCTTGTGGTCCACGTTGCGCGCCAAGCACTTCGATCCCGCGCCTGCCCGGCCAGCCGGAAAGAATGCCTATCGCACCGTGGTGCCTGTCTCGAGCCTGCCCGAAGGATTGGCCGTCAACGACGCCCACATCTGGCTGACCGCTGGTGCGCATGTCGTGCACTATCCCGTGCGCGCGGGCCGCGAACATGCCTTCGTAATCATCTTCGAGGAGCCGCAGCACACGCTGGGGTGGAGCACGCAAGTTGAGGCTGCGTTCGTGCGCGCACGTGCGCAGCGGCTCGCGCCGTCGCTTCGTGAACTGCTGGAAGCGGGCGAGAACTGGCGGGTTTGGTCACTTCACGAACTGGCGATGCCGCATCGCTGGAGCGATGGCCGCATTGGTCTTCTAGGCGACGCGGCTCATCCTGTGCTGCCTTTCCTTGCGCAAGGCGCGGTTCTCGCGCTGGAGGATGCCAGCGTGCTTGCGCATGAACTCTCTCAGAATTCCGGCTCTGTCTCAGGCGCCTTGGTTCGCTACGAGGACAGACGCAGGGCGCGCGCGCTTCGCGTCCAAGGTGCGTCCCGCCGAAACGGCCGTATCTATCACCTGGCAGGGGCGTTGGCGAAGGCGCGCGACAATGTCCTTCGGCGGACGCCTGCCACGCTTCTCATGCGCCAATACGACTGGCTCTATGGCTGGAAGCCGCCGGCCTGAGTGGTGCCGCGCGCAACAGCCGCCTCCTCAACGCGACCGCAACATTTATTGTGCAATGCAGCGGATGCTCTTGGAATCACTAAGACTTTCGTCCTGCTGGAATTGACGGACCGGTCAGCAAAAGTTACCGCTGTCGGAACGCGCCGATGAAACTTGGCGCTGTGGGCCGGCCGAAAATTATGTCATCGCTCACCGAAGAGAAACAATCCTGAAGTCAAGGAGTTGGCGATGGCGCGCCTGCTATATGTCGAAGGCTCACCACGTAAATCCCGCTCCGTCTCCATCTTTGCAGCCCAAGCCTTTCTCGACGCCTACAGGGCGGCGAACCCTTCCGACGTCATCGACCGTCTCGACATCTGGCAGGATCTGCCCCAACTCGACGAGAATGCCTTTGAAGCCAAATATGCGGGTCTGGCAGGTGTCGAGCGAACGCCCGCCCAACAGGCCGCATGGGACCGGCTCGATCAATTGGCGCAGCGCTTCCGCGCGGCTGACAAGATCCTGATCGGCGTGCCGATGTGGAACTTCGCCATACCCTATCGGCTGAAGCAACTGATCGACCTCGTGAGTCATAAGGATCTGCTGTTCACGTTTGACGAACGTGGTCTCAACGGTCTGCTGACGAATGCGAAGGCGCTTGTCATCTACGCCCGCGGCATCAGCTACGGGGAAGATTCAGGGATGCCCCTGGAGGTCTGGGATCAACAGAAGCCCTATATGGATCTTTGGCTCCGCTTCGTGGGCGTTCCCAACGTCCAATCCATGATCGTCGAAAAAACGTTATTTGAAGAAGACCGCGATGCAATCCGCAAACAGGCGGCGGCTCTCGCACAAGACTTTTGACCACCAGGAACCGGCGAATGCGTAAAGATATCGAGTTCAAGACCCAAGACGGTACAATTTTGCGGGGTTGGCATTGCACGCCCGACGCCGGTGCCGGCCCCTTCCCAACCATCGTCATGGCGCACGGTTTTTCGGCCGTGAAGGAGATGTATCTCGACCGCTTCGCTGAACACTTCGCGAGCAACGGCCTAGCCGCGCTGGTGTTCGATCACCGGAATTTCGGCGCAAGCGACGGCGCGGTCCGCCAGGAGATCGACCCCTGGCAACAGGTGCGCGACTACCGCGATGCCATCACGTTCGCGGAGACCCTGCCGCAAACGGATGCCGAGCGCATCGGGGTATGGGGTTCCAGCTACTCCGGCGCTCACGCCATTGTTGTTGGCGCCACCGACCGGCGGGTAAAGTGCGTGTGTTCGCAAGTCCCCCTCATCAGCGGACACAACAACGCGCGGCGGCTCATTCGCTCCGACTTCATCGGCGATTTCCATAAGGCGCTCGAAGCCGACCGTCGCGCGCGCTATCGCGGCGAAGCACCAGCCATGGTTCCCGTAGTTGCGGAAGATCCATCGGCTCCGTCCGCCCTGCCGACGCCCGATAGCTGGAAGTGGTTCACTGAAACCCACAAGCTTCGCGCGCCATCCTGGAAGAACGAAGTCACCTTGCGCTCGATCGAAATGTTCATGGAGTACGAACCCGGCACTTATCTCCCATACGTCAGCCCGACGCCGCTGCTGATGCTCGTGGCATTGGGAGATGTGCTGACACCTTCGGACGAAGCGTTGGCGGGTTACGAGCGCGCCCTCCATCCCAAGCAACTCGTGTGCCTAAACACTGGGCATTTCGATGCCTATGTCGCCGGTTTCGAGAAGGCTTCCACCGCAGCATCGTCCTGGTTCAAGGAACATCTGACCTGAACGCAAGACCCGCAGGCTTCGGTTTGCGCATGCCGTCTTGATCACGCGCTATCTGGTACAGAGGCCAAGCTTCCAATAGATTGATCGGAACGGTATCGGCTCCATGTTCAACCAAGGAAATCCCATGTTTAAGCGCGCATTCGGGTTTGCCAGCGCAGTTGCCATCGGAGGCCTGCTTGCTCTCAGCGGTTCTCGCGCGCAAGACGACATGCCTCGCGTCGATGCCGCGCTCATTCTCACGGTCGACGTCTCAAGCTCCGTCGATGAGAAGCGCTACGTTTTGCAGATGGAAGGAATCGCAGCGGCGTTGGAGGACGAAGGCGTCATCAATACCGTTTTGGGCGGCGCCAACGGTGCGATCCTGATTTCGATGGTGACCTGGGCCGACAAATCAAAGCTCGCCGTTCCGTGGACGATGATTACCAACGCACAGCAAGCCAAGGAACTGGCGGCGACCATCCGCAAGCTTCCTCAACAGGAAGGCGAGTTCACCTGTGTTGGCCGCATGGCCCGTTACGTCGCCGACAAGGTCGTCGCCCGCCTGCCCGCAAAGGCCGACAAGATCGTCGTGGATGTGTCGGGAGATGGCCCCGATAACTGCAACACCGGCAAGCTGCTGGAAAATTCACGCGCGGATCTGTTCGGTATCGGCGTCACCATCAACGGCCTTCCCATCCTCGAAGGCAAAGACGCCGCAACAATCGAAGACTGGTACAAAGAAAACATCATCGGCGGGCCTGGCGCGTTCGTCGTCGCAGCCAAGGGCTATGAGGATTTTGCTCGCGCGTTTCGTCAGAAGTTCGTCGTCGAAGTCAGCACGAATTTTGTCCATCCTTGATAAAATTCCAAAGCACGGAGTAAGCCCCTTGCCGTTCGCGTCCGCAACCGGATGCTGCACCGCACATCCTCGATGGAGCGACGACTCACGGCTGCATGGCGCGTGGCCTGAGCTCTGTGTAACGCTCCATCCGTTGCAGATGTCCACACGGCTTTGCCGTCAAATGCTACGTGTGTCGCACACGCGCGACACACGCTTTATGACGGTTTCGAAATCGGGCCAAGACTCGGCGACTTTATCATGTTCTGAGAACTGGCACGCCGATTGCTGCCAACAAACGGCAAAACAAAACAGGATAATCCGGCAAAGGGCGATCCTGAGAAACGAGGAGCGGGAGGACTGACACCTAAGCGCGCGTGCGCCGGATGGGAATTGTGCGATTGCAGCAAATTTTGATGCCTGCGTGTCCGCTGTAGACACCTGCGTATCCGCTGCATTCGAGCCCCCATTAGACCGACCGCCGCCGTTAGTCCGGAACCGAATCCACATTGCCAACTCCACGGATAGGTAGGGCGAGATCACCTGCCACCGCGGCCATAAAGTCGTTGCAACACTGAAAAAACGATCTCGCGAAGGAGGAAAACTAATGAAAATCGCTAAGACAATCGTCGGCATGTTTGCCATGGCCACGGCGGCCACGGCATTGTCGGCTCCGGTTTCGGCCGTGGAATGGAAATCCGTTACCGAAGAGCGCCTGCTCAATGCCGCCAAGGACGGCAGCGACTGGCTGATCTACGGCCGCGACTATGGCGCCACCCGCTACAGCCCGCTTGACCAGATCAATACCGGCAACGTTGCCAAGCTGAAGCCCCTTTACACGATCTCGCTGGGATCGCTGGAAGGCCAGGCTGTAACGCCTCAGGTTAACAACGGCATCATGATCGTCGCCGTCTCGAGCGAATACATCGATGCCTTCGAAGTAAAGACCGGCGAGCGCCTCTGGCGCTACGAAATCAAGATGCCCGCCGACGTGACCCAGTTTGCCTGCTGCGGCAAGCTCGCAAAGGGTGTGGCCCTGTGGGAAGACAAGGTCTTCGCCCTCACGCTCGACGCCCGTGCCATCGCGCTCAACGCGAAGGACGGCTCGCTCATCTGGGAAAAGACGCTTGAGGACTACAAGGCCGGTTATACGTTCACGATGGCTCCCATCGCTGTAAAGGGCAAGATCCTCGCCGGCTTCGCGGGCGGCGAATTCGGCGTCATTGGCCAGATCGTCGCTCTCGATGCCAAGTCGGGCAACGAAGTCTGGAAGGCTTCGACCATCCCGCAGCCAGGCGAAGAGGGTTACGATACGTGGGGCAAGGACTCGGCCAAGTACGGCGGCGGCGCGGCTTGGCTGACGACGACATTCGACCCTGATCAGAACCTGACGTTCTGGGGCACCGGCAACCCGGCTCCCTGGAACGCCGACATGCGTCCTGGCGATAACCTCTTCTCCAACTCGGTCATCGCGCTCGATGCCGATTCCGGTAAGCGCAAGTGGTACTTCCAGCACATCCCGAACGACGCCTGGGACTGGGACTCCATGAACGAGAACATCCCGGTTGATGTCGATGTCGACGGCAAGAAGGTCAAGGCGATCGCCAACGCCCACAAGAACGGCTTCATGTACCTGAACGACCGCACCACGGGTAAGTTCATCCGTGCAAACTCGTTCACCACGGTCGATTGGGGTACGGTCACGAAGGAAGGCAAGCTTGATGTAAAGGCGGACAAGCGTCCTGGCGTCAACAAGGCTGCTACGTTCTGCCCGTCGTACTTCGGCGGCAAGGACTGGGCCCACATGGCGGTCAACCCGGGAACCAACGTCGCGTTCGTCCCTGCCAACGAGATCTGCGTCAAGCTTCACCACGAAGAGACGCAGTACAAGAAGGGCACGATGTACCTCGGCGCGGGTGGTGAAATTGAGAAACCTGGCACCGGCAAGTTCGTTGCGTTCGATCTGAACGCCAACAAGGTTGCCTGGACGGTAGAGACTCCTTCGCCTCTGCAGTCGGGCAGCTCGCTGGCAACCGCTGGCGGTCTTGCATTCGTTGGCGATCTCGAGGGCTACCTCAAGGCGTATGACCAGAAGACCGGCAAGGTTCTCTGGAGCCATCGCACGCCTTCGGGCATCATCGGCGGCCCCGTCACTTTTGCGGTTGACGGCAAGCAGTACGTGGCAACCCCCTCGGGCTACGGCGGCGCATTCCCGCTCTGGGCCGGCAAGGGCGTTCCTGAGCACCTGAAGCGTAACATCGTCAAGGGCGCTACGCTCACGGTCTATGAGCTCGGCGAATAACTTGAGTGTTTAACATCGCCGGAAGGGAACTGATGTTCCCTTCCGGTTTCTATTTACCTCGCTTCACGGCTATGGAGATCTGAATGTTCCGCCAGAGCACTAAGTTCGCGCTTGGATTGGCAATCGCAGCCGGCGCTCAGATGGCCGCAGATTGCGCCTCGGCACAGCAAGCCACGCTCGACCGCATCAAGCGCACCGGCATTATCAATGTGTGCGCCGACCCCGACCTCCTCCCGTACTCAAGCGAGAAGCTCAGTCCTGCGGGATACGACATGGAGATTGCGCAGGAGATTGCCAAAGAGCTCGGCTACAAGCTTGGCTACATCTGGTACTCAACGCGCAGAGGCACGAAGATCGTCCGCCAGCTTTCCGACAGCAATTGTGATTTCTTCCTTGGTTTCCCAGTCGATTCCTCATTCGAGGAATCGAACTTCAAGATCATCCTCTCCAAACCGTACTACTCGAGCGGCTTTGCGGTCGTGGCGCGGGCTGACGCGCCGAACACGATCCTGGAGGATTCCAAGACCAAGGGCGTCGGCGTCCAGATGGGGATGCTGCCCGACTTCAAGCTTTTCGAGCGCGGGTACGAGCGCAAACTGTTCCGCAACACCAGCGAGATCTTCGATGCATTGCTGCACAAGGAGATCGATGTTGCTGTCATTCCCGCACCCGAAGGCGGATGGGAGGTCAAGGCGAAAGGCGATCCCAACATCAAGGTGTTGACCGATACGGAGAAGGATTTCGTCTTCCCCATGGCCATCGGCTTCCGCAAGGAGGACAAGGAACTGCGTAACCAAGTCAACGCCATCATCGACAAGATGCAAGCCGATGGGCGATTGACGGCGATCCTCGATAAATACGGCATGGTCAAACTTGCCGGCACGGGCGGCGGTGTAGCCCCCAAGTCGAAGGCCGACGTCGAGAAGGAAGGCGGAGGAGACGATGACGACGGGCCGCCGCAGAAGAAAAGCGATGCGCAGGACAAGAAGAGCCAGCTCATCCTGCGTGACTTCATCGATGTCGGGTTCACGATAACCGATAAGCCGATCCGCGTGGCAGAGGCGGTGGGCGCCCATCCAGATTCCGACGAAGGCCGCAAGATTGATGCCGACGACCCCGGCGCTGATGACCACGGACTTGCACTGGATCCGAAGTACCGGGTTGATACCACTACGGTTGACGACTTCCCCAACGATCCCAAATCGATCGACGACGGCCGCAAACTCTACAAGCAAGCCTGCTACAAGTGCCATGGCCCCAACGGCGTATCGGGTGGAACGATCCCCGACTTGAGATTGTTTGCCGGCAAATACGACCACTACGAAATGTTCGCCGTCATTCAGGCTGGCCGTCTCGACAGGGGTATGCCCGCCTGGAACGACTATCTGACGTCTGACGAGATCAAGAGGATTGTCGTTTACGTCAAGGCGCTTCACAAAAAGTAGGAGTATGATGCGTACTGTCTTCACACGACGATGACGGATATTTGACCAATCAGTCCAGCAAACTGGAGCCGGCGCGCTGATACAATCTGCCAAGAGCAGATCGATCGCGCGCCGGCTTCGCTGTTTTCCGCACGGCAAGTCTCTGCAGCAAATTCGATCGCTCGTCGCAAACGTCACGCAGACAGCAGGTCCGGCAGCAACTCGCAAAGCACAACCAGGATCACAAGATGATGCACCAGATTGATCGACCGAGACAACGCACACCGGGGCTCATTCGGCTTGCACTCGCGGCCTGCCTTGCGATCGCTACCAGCCTGACAGCGAGCGCTGCAGAAATTTCGGACGCGCGCATGAGAAGCGCTGGCGATGATCCCGCCAACTGGATCCTGCACGCACGCGACTACACCAATCAACGCTTCTCTCCCTTGGACCAGATCAACACGTCGAACGCAGGCAAGCTGGTGCCCAAGTGGATCTTCCAGACCGGCATTGTCGGCAGCTTTCAAACCACGCCCCTGGTTGCGGATGGTGTGATGTTCATATCCACGCCGATGTCGCATGTCATCGCGCTCGATGCCGCGACGGGGAAACAGAAATGGCGCTACGAACACAAGCGATCTGCTGGCAAGCTATGCTGCGGCCCCGCCAACCGCGGCGTCTCGCTTGGATATGGCAAGGTCTACGTCGCCACTGTGGATGCTCATCTCATCGCACTCGATCAACAGACCGGCAGCAAGATCTGGGACATCGCGCTGGCCAAGGATCAGGTGACGACTGAAGATCGCGCCGTGCTGCAGGACGCCGATCCACGTGCACAAGATGCCGTCAGCGGTTCAACCGGCGTTGGCGCCGTCGCAGCACCGCTTGTCTATGACGGCAAGGTCATCGTCGGCATCACGGGTGTCGGTTACGGGATGCATTTCGAGGATGCGGTCAAGAAGGGGCAACTCACCGCCGTCGTTGGCATTGCGGGCAAGTATGGCCAACCCGGCTTCATAGCCGCCTTTGATGCCGAAACAGGCGCCGAGAAGTGGCGCTTTGAGACGATCAGGAACACAAAGTGGGAAGGCGACTTCGTGGAGAAGACCGCCTATGGCGTCGACCTCAGGCGCGATGTCGCCAGGGAGAAGGCCGACGCCCCGCAGTACGCGGACGCGTGGAGCTTTGGCGGCGGTTCCATCTGGCATTCGCCTGCGGTCGATACCAAGACCGGCATGATCTATTTTGGAACTGGCAATCCCTCGCCGCAGTCCATGGGTGACGGCCGTCCGGGCGACAATCTTTACACGGTGTCGCTCGTCGCGCTTGACGCCGCGACCGGCAAGCTCGTGTGGTACTACCAGCAAGTGCCTCACGACCTATGGGGCTATGACGTCGCGAGTCCGCCGGTGCTGTTTGACGCGACGGTAGACGGCAAGACCGTGCCGGCGGTGGGCCAGGCGTCCAAAATCGGCTGGTACTTTGTTCATGACCGCGCCACGGGCAAGCTGTTGTTCCGCTCCGAGGAATTTGTCCCCCACGACAACATGTTCGCCCCGCCGACCAAGGAGGGTGTGCGTGTAGCGCCTGGCGCGGGCGGAGGCGCCAATTGGTCACCAACCTCTTACGATTCCGCCAAGGGCGTCGTGTATGTCGCCGCACTCCATATGCCGTTCACGTATCGGCTGGAAACAACCCCTGCCAAAAACGGCAACCCGGAAGTGCGCTACAGCGCCTTCGAGCCAGCCAAGGAGCCACAATATGGCCTGCTCTCGGCCATCGATCTCAAGAACGAGGGCAAGATCCTGTGGCAGCGAAAAACAGACGAAATTCTCGTCGGCGGCGTGCTGGGGACGAAGGGTGGACTCGTTTTCATGGGTGAAGGAAACGGCAATTTCTCCGCCTTCGATGCGACGGACGGCAAAACGCTTTGGAGCTTCCAATGCGGAGCGGGCGTGAATGCACCGCCTATCACCTATGCCATTAACGGTAAGCAGTATGTCGCCGTTGCCGCCGGCGGCAGTTCCATCTGGGGTTTCCCGTCGGGCGACGCGTTGGTGGTCTTCGGCCTGCCGGATTAGGCTGCGAGCGTCATTTGGTGGTATAAGAAAGCGGACTGCTTCGGCGTGCCTCGTCGTGCGATGATCGAACCCGGTGGAAGTCGCGGAAATGAACAGGACAAAAGCAAACCAGGCGATACTGGCACATGGTGCACGCTCGACTCTCGCCCTGGCTGCGGGCGCTTCCAGCCTGTTATTAGCCGTTGGGCTGGCTTACGCCGGGGATGCCATGGCCCAGCCCGGCGCCCAGACAAGCATTCCGACTTTTGTACCGGCGGACAAGCAGTCCGACACATCGAAGACAAATACGCTAAAGGAATGCGAGCAGGATAACGTAGCCTCCTTCTCGATCCGGGCTTGTACGATCGTTCTTTCCGGCGACAGCCTTGATGACGCCGAGCGCGCCCGCATCCACAAGCTCCGCGGCCGATCGTGGCTGACGGAGGACGATCCCGGTCAAGCGGCCCTCGACTATTCGCGTGCTTTGAAGCTCCAGCCCGGCGACGAGGAGGCATTGCGGGGCCGGGTCCGCGCCTATGACCTGCAGGAGCGCTTCGACCTCGCGGTGCAGGACTGGAGCACGCTTATCAAGATGCATCCCAAAGACGACGCGCTCTATCGCAGCCGCGGCGCAAGTTACCTCGGAGCTAAAAAATTCGATGAGGCTTTGGCGGATTACGGCAGGTCGCTTGAGTTCAATCCCAAGGCGCTCGATGCCTACATCGGGCGGGCGCGCGTCCACGATTCCCTGGGCGAGCGCGACAAGGCCACCGAGCAGCTTCAATTGGCGATTGCCATCGATCCCAACTACCTTGCGGCATTCTGGGAGCGGGCACGCATGGCCGATCGCTGGGGCGAGAGGGAAGTCGCCATCGACAACTACATCACCGTGCTGAAAATCAACGGC
>WPCK01008001.1_pt1 | contig 15803 bp, 10 predicted proteins | sample 5399851 | NCBI WGS metagenome assembly WPCK01 (sample SAMN12869471, study PRJNA574797) | sludge metagenome | isolation source: wastewater treatment of pH11 | place: China:Beijing | collected 2019-05-20
CCGGAAGCTAAGCCTCACAGCGGCAAAGGTACTGCACCCGAGAGAGTGTGGGAGACTAGCACACCCCCACCAACCAAACACACGTGAAGAGCGAACACCCCACAAAGTGTTCGCTCTTCACCCACTTAACCCACCACAACTTGAGCGAATTGCGATTACTTCACTGCATCTAGCTTTCCAACATGGTCAGCGAGCAGATAGTACACCGTTAGGCGATTCTTGCGGTTCACGCCCGCCATCTTTTCCCCGACGGCTTCAATGGCACCATCTAGGTCATCAGTATCTGTGAGGCCAAGCTTCTTCTTGAGGAAGTTCTCCTTAACTCGTTTTAGCTCTTCAGGGTCGCTGTATGCGACGAGCACTGAGTCTGGCTGGCTCAACACGAGCCTGTATGTGGAGGCAAGGGCATCGACGGCTTCCTCGTCAACGTCCGGGGTGTACTTCTTGATGTCGGCTATATAGTCCACGGAGAGATCCTTCCAAAGAGGGGAATTACTGGGAGCTCATGAGTTCGCGTCGTATTCGGGAGCAAATGGGCACCTCAATCATCAGGCATCCAAGCGTCTTCCGTACGGGAAACCAGGAGCAAACCTTTGGCCTAGTCAGGATGATCACAGTGTCTTCTTAGTACAGTTCACGCACTCGAACTGAAAGACAGGTAACGCAGCCTTCCAACTTCTCGAACTCCGTCATCGGGGTCGCGGTTACGTTGTATCCCAGATCTCGCAGCAAATCCGCAGTCTCGGGAGCCGACGCGGATATCACCAGATCGTTTTCGCTCAGACAGACGACCGCGGTTCCGTGTTCTTCGGGAACGGGCATGAAGCGAGGAAAGATAGAGGGGTTATCCACGAAGTCCGAGTAGCCGATGACAGTGCCATCCGGCAGAGCAGTGACAGCGGTCTTCAGATGAAGAACCTTGGTGACAGGAACAGCGACAACACGAGCGCCCAGAGGCTGCAAAATCCTCCTCATCTGCGTGATACCTTCGGCGTTGGTGCGCCCCCCGCGGCCCATATAGACAGTGTTTCCGATCTTGAGGATGTCCCCACCATCAACGGTGCCGGGTGCTTTGGTCTGGTTGAGGGAGCAGCCCAGTTCCTCAACCACCACCCGTGTCCCTGCGACTTCCGGCTTCCGACAGTCGGCTCCCGGCCTGGTCAATATCGCTACGTTCTTGTACATGAGGACCGTGTCCTCGACGAAAACTGCGTCAGGGCAATCGTCGGCGGGTGCCACCTCGATAGTCTGCCAACCGTGGTCCTGAAGGACCACGGTGTAAGCCTCCCATTGCTTCAATGAGAGCGGCAGGTCCACGTCGACCTTCTCTATGTTGTCAGTGAGACCGTCATTCAGACGAGGACCGGGGCGACGGACAAGGGCAATCTTGGACATTCTGCGCTCCTACGACTTTTCGAAGACGATAGATCAGGTAGGCCAACTCCGACGGCTGGTCGTGTCGTGATGCATTTACAAGTCTGAGTGCTTACGGGACCAGAAGAATCGGAGGAAATGCCGTGCGCCTAGAGATCGTAAGCGTGGTGCAGCAACCAGATGGGGTGAACCACGTTGGCGCCCGTGGCGGTACGCAGCTGCCAGCGGCAGGTTTCCGTGTCGCAGGCAGCGATCTCAGGGTTGATCCTCTGGATGAAGTCGAATACCGGCTTGCCGACAGCCTGGGCGATCTCGTACTTCTCTTCTTTCAAGCCGTATGTGCCGGCGATGCCGCAGCACGGCTGTTCGGACTCAACCACCGTAACGCCGGGAACCAATTCCATCATGCTGATCGCGGGCATTCCCATGCCAGTGCTCTTTAGCTGGCAGGGTGCGTGGTAGGGGATGGTCGCCTCGAATGCCCGGATGCGTTCGGGCAACTCGCCTCGGTCCTCGAGCTCCATGATGAACTGGCAGATATCCCAGGTCCTGTAGGAAACGTCTCGCAGGGGTTCGTCATCCATGCCGAGGATCTCGTGCGCCTCATGCTTCAGTTGGCCGCCACAGGATCCCGAAGCGGTGACGATGGGGGCATCACGGTTGACGCTGCGCAGGTCTGCCGTCAGCTTGGAGACGTACTTCCTCGCATCGTCGTACAGGCCGTTCGACTGGAGTGCCAGCCCGCAGCAACCGTGCTTGGGGTTGAGAACTTCATATCCGAAGAACTCAAGCAATTGCACTGACCTAATCGAGGTCTCAACCTCGAAGTACTCGCCAGCGCAGCCGTGGAAGAAGATGACTTGACCGCGCGTGCCCGAGTTGGGATGGGGTGTGTGCTTCTTGAACCAACTGTCGAACGTCTGGGATTGTGCGATCGGCATCGGAGCATTCTTTGCGATGCCCAGCACCTTCTCCACGATCCACCGGATCCACCCTTGACGGAGCGCCCAGTTTGCCAAGGGGGCAACAGGCGTCATCATCTTGCCCATGAGCGTCGTCCTGGAGATCAGGCGATCTCGTAAAGGAATGCCCTGCTGCTGCTTCATCGCGGTTCGCGCATGGTGATTGATCTCTGCGACCTTCACTCCCTGCGGGCACACAGTGGTGCAAGTTCCGCAGGAAGAACAGTAGTCGATCGAGTGGTCCACCGAAACTGTACTGGCTCCACGGAACCTCTCGGCTTGCGGGCCGACGAATTTGGGACCTGTGAACAGCGGTGTCACCCGTGCAACTGGGCACTGGGTCTCACAGATCGTGCATTTCACGCACGCATCTAGCGTGCCGCGAATCTTCAGGTGCTCCAGGTCGATGATTTCGGCATTGTCATGCATGGGGAGCGGTTGCAAAGACTTGTCGTCTAGCGAGGGGGTCTGAATCTGGATGCTCATTTGCTGCTCCCATCCTTCGAAATCGAGTCTGCAGCGCGTAACCCGGTCAGCAGTGCGACACCGTCTCCGGATTTTTCACGCCATCTGACTGAGCCGCTGATTGCGCCGCCCGCGGCGCGTAGGTTCGAGTAAACAGGCTTTCCATCCTGGTCTAGAGGACGCATGCCGCTGTCGACCTTCAGGCCCACTTTGAATAGAGGTTGCTCGCCCCAGTAGTCTCCGGTGACCTGTTCTTCTACTACTCCGTGCAGAGGAAGATTGAAGATGGACTCAGAGACGTTTCCGTAGGAGTCCATTCCTAGAGCTCCGGATTCAAGACCTCCGGTTGCCAGCACGAAATCCTTGGCTTCCAATACCGTTGGGTGGCCAGCCGACGCGACTGTGATCGAGGTGATCTTTTCGTCTTCCTCGGTGAATCCGGTGACCGGTGCGCCAAGCATGAAGCGTGTTCGGGAAGCGACGACCCCGGTTTGGCCCGGGACTGAGACGATCGCGTCGGGATCCTTCATTCCTGACTTCACCAGGCGGGTAAAGCGTTCATTTAGGCGCATCCCCGGCACACCTGGCGGTGGAATGGGAACCTCGAAGACTTCGTGTCCCAGTCGCTGGGCGATGTCCTTCCACGCGGTGTGGTCAGCGAGACCAAGGACTGCAGGGAAGCCGACGACATCTCGCTCGTCCAAGTTAGGTTTGACCAGCTTGCAGAGTTCGTCCCGCTTGTCAGGGAAATCGAGAGCACGCGCGAACTGAAGTCCTGACGAGTCCAGTTCGCCCTTCCGGATCTCAAGATCAACGTGGATGGCTCGGGCCTCAATGGGAGTACCATCCGGGTTCGTCTGACGGTTGAGGTTTTGTGCAACAAGGTCCGGGTAGAAGTCCTTCAAACGCGTGAACCCCACGAGCACGATTTTCTGGCCGTTCGGTTCCCCAGCGAGCATTGACGGCTGTGCGAGCGCTGTTGGGCGTAGAGCTCCAACCGCTGTGGGAAGCCGGTAGTTCGAGCGTGCGCCGCCCGCTAGAAGTTCATCGCCCATTAGCCGTTTGATCCAGGCTACGGCGTCCTCGACATCCTTCGCGGTGAAGTGGAAGTACGGGTGGTCCTCGTCCTCCACTTGGTCGATTGCTGCACGAGGGTCCTCAACGTACTCGGGTGCATATCCCCAGAGGTCGATGGTCCCCTGGCCCAGCTGTAGTCCGCCGACTCCCTTGCTGACCAGGGTCACTGACTTTCCTTGCTCCAGAAGGCGTGCCGCTGCGCTGAGGCCCGCGAGTCCGGCTCCAATCACGACCACGTCGCGCATCAGATAACCTCTTTCATGGGTTCGGGAAGGTGCTCCAAATCGAAAATACCTTCGTAAATCCAGCTGTCCAGTGCGGTTTGGCGAACTTGTTCGCCGTACAGGATGGGCCATAGCCCAATCCAGCGGTTCTTCAAGAAGTTGCGCAACAGTTCAGATGCGCGCTCGATGTCAATGATGTCTTCCTCTTGCGCGATTCCCGCGGCACGTGAAGCGCAGAAGCCGCCCTGGCACGGTCCCATACCCAGACGCACTTGTCGGCGAACGTCATCCAGATTGAACTGGGGGAGTTCCCTCATGGCTTCCATCAGCTTGCCGCGTGTGACTAGCTCACATTCGCAGATGATCTGTTGGCCCGAAGGCGCTTTGGTCTCGGTTTCAACCTGCTTGAGCCTGCGGTCAAGTGTGTATAGTTTGTGGTTTTCCGAGCCTGGAACTGGCTCATCGGCTGTCACGCATTTCCGTTGCTCGCCAAGCTGCTCACACATCGCATCGACGATGCGCTCCGCCATCAGGCGGTATGTGGTGAGCTTTCCGCCCGCGATCGTCAGAAGCCCCTTCACGCCATCGCGTTGCTGATGGTCGATGATCTGCATTCCGCGAGCCATGTGGCGTGTGTCCTCGGCTGAAACTCGCGAGTCCTTGACCAGTGGTCGGGCACCTGCCCAAGCGTGGATGGCTCTTGCATTTCGGAAGCCGGGAATCATCACCTCTCCCGCAGTGAGCATTTGCTGCACCTGATCGCGGGGGATCGGTAGGTCATCTGCGTCACCGGCCTTGTGGTCGGTGGTCCCGATGATGCAGACCGGGTGTGCGGGGACCAAGATGTCGCCGTCCGCCGGATAGATGCAGCGGTTGAGGACCGACTGCGTCAGGCGGTGGTTCATCGCGATCATGATGCCGGCACCGGGCACGACCTCAACGTCGTGGCAACCGGCCATAGCTGCAATCTCGCCGCCCCATGGGCCTGAGCAGTTCAGCACGAAGTGGCAACCGATCACCACTGGCTCTCCGCTGCGTCGATCCAGGCAGTGTACTGCAGAGACTTGGCCTTCATGGTTGTCGATTTTTGTCACTGCATGGTAGGTGAGGATTTCTGCGCCGTATAGTTCTGCGCTTCGAGCGGCACCCCACACAAGTTTCCAGCCGTCGATCGTGCCGTCTTCGACGGCGAATGCGCGTTTACTTCGGCGGTTCAGGAGAGGCTCTCGCCGGAACGCTTCTTTCATCGTGATCTCTTGCACCGGCACCTTTGCCTTGTTGCAAGCTTTGACGTAACCGTCGGCAAAGTCCTCTGCGTCAACATCTGTGGTGACGAAGAGTCCTCCTGTGGCTTCGATTGCGTCGGCTTGGATGCGTTTGAGGATTTTGTTTTCCTCGGCGCACTCAGTTGCGGATTCTGGGTCCGAGACGACGTACCTGCCGCCCGAGTGCAACAGGCCGTGGAACCTGCCTGTTGTGCCCTGACCTAGGTCGGCGCGTTCTACTAAGACCGCCTTGTATCCGCGCATTGCAGCATCTCTGACGACGCCTGCGCCTGTGGACCCTCCACCGATCACCACGACGTCCGCGTCGATGGTTTTCACAGTGCCTCCATTTTGGGTTGACCTGTCTGCATTACTGATACTGGCTTACCGTGTCTTGCACTTTCGTGCAGGTGGTTGGACAAACGTGCAAAGTGTGACGAGGGGAACTGGAAGACTCCCGATCTGGTGCTTGTTTGCGGGTCGTATCTTGTTTGGATGAAGTTGTTCGTCGGGCCGGTACGGAGAGTCGCTTTCGCCTGTCGTTACGCGGATTGTGGGCATTGTGCGATATCGAAGTGGTTCACATTGCAGGACGATCGTGAGTCTTGCGGGGTGGTGGCATGTAGGAACTCGTTAGCGTCGCTGCGGACCTGTCGAGTAGCGATGAGAGGAACGCTGGAGCGCCCTGGCTGTGTTTACGGAACACTGAAGATGCGAAAAGGCTTCTTGTTGATCAGTTCCTGGGTTATCCACCAGAAGTCCATGAGGTGCTAAGTGTGTGCTGGAACCACTGCTCTATTGGCAGTGGAATGCCAATGGCCGTGGGCAGGACCCAGATGCCGGCCAGTAGTACGATCACTGAGATGGCCACGGATGTCCCCGTTGTGAGCCAGCGCCACTTTGATCCTTTCCCTTCCTGGATGATCCAGGTCAGGGCGAGAGCGAGCGCGATCGCAATGTATGGGACGAAGGCGACTGAGTAGAAATTGAACATGGTCCTCGTTGGAAAGAGAAACCAGGGTAGGTAGAGCGCACCGAAGGCGCTGAGTATTAGAGCGTATCCTGCGGAACGTTCGATGATGGCCGCTCCGGTCATCCACACAAGGGCACCTATCCCCAGCCACCACAACAAAGGGTTACCCACAGCGCCGATGGTTTGCAACTGCGCGGGTCCGGAACCTTCCGTTAGCGTCTGAGAAAAGAACAGGGTTGGTTTGCCGAGCATCAGCCAGGTCGCCGGCCCGGAAGCAAAGCTGTGAGCTTCCGTCACCCCCTGATGGAAGTCGAGGATGTGATGCTGATATGCACACCAATCGGAGAGTGCGTTACCAGATCCGATGACGCGGCCTGAGCCTGGCCGCCCCCAAGCATTCGGGGAGAGGAACCATGAAGTCCAGGACAACAGATAGATGACCAGAGAAGTAAACATCAAGTAGGTGAAATCGAGCAGCCACCGAAAGGACACTCGCTTCGCCAACGGGCCGTGTCCGGTCCCCTGGCCGTTCCCTGCTATGATCCGTTGCCAGTCGCGGTAGGCAACGAAAAGGCCAAATACGGCAATCGCCCATATGGCCGACCATTTGATGGCGAGAGCAGAACCCAGTGCCACACCCGCGACCAACAAAAACGGTCGCCAAGCTGAGGCGGTTCTTCGCTGATCGTCTCGAAGCAACGCCCATACTGCCAACAGCACGAAGGTTGAAAGGAAGATATCCAACATGGCGATTCGTGACATCGCGGCGTGGATCCCGTCGAAGGCCAGAAAGGATCCCGCGAGCACGGTCGCCACCGACGATTTCGACAACAGCCAAGCAACTCGACAAACGAACAGAACTCCCAATGTTCCCGCGATTACCGCGCTTATCCGCCACCCAAAAGGGGTAGGACCTGTACCCGTAATTACGTATCCAACCGCTATGAGCCATTGTCCCAGTGGCGGGTGAACGGTAAACGACGCGGCGTCGCTTAGGCCGCTGGTGTCGCCCAACGAGAATGCCGCATCCGATCCTTCCGCCCACTTTCCGTTGTACCCAAGTGTTAGCAGGGACCACGCGTCTTTCGCATAGTAGGTCTCATCGAAGTAGATGCGTGACGGGTTGGCGAGACCAATGATGCGAACAGCGAAGGCGAGGATTGTAGTAAGGGCCGTGGCGACCCAACCGCCCCAAACGAGCGGCCCAGTCGCACGCCGCATCGCATGCCTCGGGGAGCTCTTACCAGAGCCAAGGGACGCAAGTTCCCCGGCGAGGCGCCCGCCAGCAAAAGACCAGCGGCCAGGTCTTTTGGGGGTTGACGACTCGTCGAAGTACATGCTCACAGAGCGAGTCTATGAAATGCGAACATTGCCTCGCTGGAACCGGTGTCTTCTGGTCCTCTACCCATGACATCCTTGAAACATGAGTGCGGAGAATCCTGAAGGGGCGGGACCTGTCATTGACGGTGGAGTCATTTACGTGGCAGCGACTCCTATTGGAAACACGGATGACGCTACAGGGCGCCTTATCAACGCTATTGAGACGGTCGACATCGTCGCAGCGGAGGACACCCGCCGGTTCAAAAGGCTTTGCTCCAGGCTGGGCGTTCACTACAACGCGAAAGTAGTTGCCCTTCACGACCACAACGAGTCCGACAAAGCGGAATGGTTGGCCGAGGAAGCTGCGGACGGGAAGACCATCCTGGTTGTCTCTGACGCGGGTACACCCACACTGTCCGATCCCGGCTACCGAACAGTCCAGGCTGCCATCGAGAACGATGTGCGCGTCATTCCTCTTCCGGGACCAAGTGCAGCCCTCGCGGCGCTCAGTGTATCGGGCCTTCCAAGTGACCGGTTTGTCTTTGAGGGATTTCTTCCTCGCAAATCTTCGGAGTTGCACAGGCGTCTGGTCGCGTTGGCAAAGGAAACGAAAACGATCATCCTTTTCGAGTCTCCGCGCAGGACAGCTGCAACGCTTCGGTCTCTAGCGGAGGCTTTTGGCGAGGACCGTCCTGCGGTGATCTGCCGAGAACTCACGAAGACACATGAGGAAGTGATCCGAGGGTCACTTGGAGAACTCGCGGACCGTACCGAAAGAAATGAGCTTCTGGGAGAAGTGACACTTGTTATTGGTGGAGCTCCCAGGGCTCCGCAGACCCTGGACTACATCGAACTGGGCAAGTTGGTCATTCGCACGGCCCGCATCCATGGACTTCGACTCAAGGAAGCCGCAGCAAAAGTCGCTGAAGCCGAAGGGGTGCGCAAAAACGAGGCGATGCAGGCGGCGCTGGACGTCGCATCGCATGGGAGAGGCTTGGAGCTATACGAGGGCTAATGCGGTTAGCTGCTGCTGATACGACAGCCCGCCAAGACTAAGCGCTAACAGGACTCCGTAAGAATGATCCGTGTCTTGCCCATTTCTTTGATGGCCGCCCTGCCCAGTTCAGGAGAGACAGGTTCCGTCAGGTCGGTCAGAACACGAACCCGGTTGAGCGAACGGATGTTGGCAGCATCAAGAGCTGTCTCTTTCACGCAGTGAGACAGAGCCAATCCGACGATGTCGACATCGTCGATCTCCTCATCTTCCAAAATGTCCTGAAGAGTGGTGCCGTCGGGACAAGTGCCCTCGAAACCGGAGTATGCAGCCTCGTACTGCCCCTTCTTCACCGAGTAATCCAAAGGGATCGGATCGAGGGCTGGATGGAGTGCTGCTTCAGTCGAGTCGGCAAGTCCGTGGGGAGGCCAGGTGTCAATATAGTCGGGCTCATCAGAGAAGTGATCGCCCGGATCAATGTGCCAGTCCTGGGTGGTAACAATCAGGTCGTATCTGTCCGGATGCTTGCGGACGTAATCCGAAATGCGCTTCGCGCAGGCGTTGCCGCCAGAGACAGCAAGTGCGCCTCCCTCACAGAAGGTCGGCTGGACATCAACGATTAGCAGTGCCCTGCTCATCTAGCTCTCCTCAATTGGTGATGTTTCCAGCGTAGCGCCCATTCGCGTTCTCTTGTATATCAGTAGGCAACTAGGCTGGAGTCCATGAGTCATATCCTGTCTGCCGTTGCCTGGCCGTATGCAAACGGTCCACGCCACATTGGCCATGTTGCTGGGTTTGGAGTTCCCTCCGACGTATTCTCGCGACACATGCGAATGGCGGGGCACGACGTGCTGATGGTATCCGGAACTGACGAACACGGAACACCCATCCTCGTTGAAGCAGAGAAGCAGGGGAAGACGGCTCGACAGCTTGCCAACGAGAACAACCTTCTTATTGCCGAGGACCTAGTAAACCTGGGCCTTTCATACGACCTGTTCACCAGGACGACGACGCAAAATCACCACGACGTGACCCGCGCGATGTTCGAAGTCGTTCGGGACAACGGATACATGATCGAACAGACGACGCTTGCGGCGATCTCTCCGGCAACCGGGCGCACCCTGCCTGACCGATACATTGAGGGGACGTGTCCACTCTGCGGGTATGCGGGTGCGCGCGGCGACCAGTGTGACAACTGTGGCAACCAGATGGATCCGACAGAGCTCATCGATCCTCGATCCACCATAAATGGGGAGAGCCCGGAGTTCGTTGAGACGAAGCACTATTTCCTCGACCTTCCCGCGCTTGCACAGCAGTTGACTGAATGGCTTGATGGCCGCGAGGCCGCAGGTTGGCGGCCCAATGTCATTCGGTTCGCCAAGAATTTCCTCGAAGATGTGCGTCCTCGTGCCATGACCCGCGACATCGACTGGGGAATCCCTGTACCGGGCTGGGAGGACCTGCCCACAAAGCGACTGTACGTCTGGTTCGATGCAGTCGTGGGGTACCTTTCGGCTTCGATCGAGTGGGCCCGCAGGACAGGGGACCCTGAAGCGTGGCGGGCGTGGTGGAACGATCCCGAAGCTCTGTCCTACTACTTCATGGGCAAGGACAACATCGTCTTCCACGCACAGATTTGGCCCGCCGAACTGCTGGCCTACAACGGTCAGGGCACAAAGGGAGGAAGGCCTGGATCGCTGGGTACCTTGAACCTTCCGACAGAGGTTGTCTCTTCTGAGTTCCTCACGATGGAAGGCAAAAAGTTTGCGACTTCGCGCGGAATTGTCATCTATGTGCGCGACATGATCGACCGATACCAGCCTGACGCCTTGAGGTACTTTATCTCCGCGGCCGGCCCAGAGACTTCCGATGCAGACTTCACATGGGACGAGTTCTTGCGTCGCACCAACAATGAGCTAGTCGCCGCGTGGGGCAACTTGGTGAACCGCACGGCCTCCATGATTCACAAGCGCTTGGGCGAGATCCCAGAGCCCGGAGAGCTACAGCTGATCGATCAGGTTCTGCTGGACCAGCTTGAGGCCGGTTTTCGTGAGGTTGGGGATTTAATTCGCAGCCACCACCAGAAGGCCGCGATCAACGCGGTAATGCGAATGGTTGCCGAGGTCAATCGCTATATCACCGAAACCGAGCCGTTCAAGCTCAAGTCGGAGCAGGATGTGGCCCCCGGCGGTCGCCTGCGGACCGTGTTGTGGGTGCTTGCTCAGTCTGTTGCCGATCTGAATCTGATGTTCGCGCCGTTCTTGCCTCACGGTTCTAATGCCGTTGACCGTGTCATGGGCGGAGAAGGGGACATCGCCCCCATGCCTCACTTGGAGTGGGTCGAAGAAGAAGTCACCGACGAGGACGCTGCGGGTGCTAGATCTTCCGTGTCGGAGGGTGACGATGCTGGCGATTCCAAGCCTGTATCGGTGCGTGAATATCCGGTGATTACGGGTGATTACACGAGCGCTCCGTCTTGGGAGCGGCACGCGGTGGTTCCGGGAACTGTCATTGACAAACCGGTTCCGGTGTTCCAGAAGCTCGATCCCTCAATCGTTGAGGAAGAACTGGAGCGTTACGCGGCGCGTTGATTTGCGGCTCTTTATAAAAGGGACCGCGTTTTAGTTCTGAATCCTCCTGTGGCGGATCCGGGGTGCATGTAGCAGAAAAAGATGTCTGCCGGGCTCTCCTTGCTGCCCAGGTCGGACCACCCCTAGGGTGGGATGTGGCAGCCGTCACTCTTATACTTTACGACCGCTGCATGAGGCGCCCCAATGCGTCTTGTTCTTGACAACGAAGAATAGGAAGACGAAGAAGGACACCATGGCAACTAGAAAAATTAAGGCTTCCGGAAGAGCCGTTGGAGTGACCGCCGCTTTGGCGATGGCACTCACAACCGCTTTGACGGTTGTGCCGACGGCTGCTGCCGACCCCGTAGAGGATGAACTACTCCCTCTAACCCAATACGTAGACCTGCTCATCGGCACGTCAATCCCAACTAGCTCCGGCTATATGGGCAACGTCGCGCCGGGCGCTCAGGTGCCATTTGGCATGGTCAACTTTGGACCGGACCAGCCCCGCAATAACTACAACGGCTCTGGTGGTGCCAGGGTCAATCTTGGGGCGACTCAAGCCACTATTAACTTCTTTAGTGTTACCCACCTAAACGGTCCAGGCTGCCCGGGTGGCGGTGTCGTCGGCATGATGCCGGCTTCGACGCCTACATCAGTTACGAATGCCCAGGGGAACCCCCTTGGCGTCACCTATCTGACCGCGAAAGAATCTGCCAAGCCAGGTCACTACTCGGTTGACCTGAACAACAACGTGAAGGTCGACCTTACTTCGACCAATCGCACAGGTATGGCTCGTTTCACCTACCCTGACGAAACCTCGGGATACTTCTCGCTCGATACGCGCCTGAACGCCAACAGCAACTTGAGCAGCACCCGCGGGAAGATCACGACCAATAACATCAGCCTTACCGTGAGCGAGGACGGCAAGGTGATGTCTGGCAAGACCGTGGCCCCGGCCTTCTGTACTCCGTGGGGCACCAACTTCAACTCGAACGTCTTCTTCTACGCGGAGTTCGACAAGCCACTTCGCACCCAGGAGCCAGGTAGCACAGTGAACACCGTCGTCAACGGTGGCGGCCTATTCCAGTACGATGTGACGGCCGAGGACCCAACGCTGAACCTGCGCGTCGGCATTTCTTCCGTCAGCGTTGCTAACGCAAAGCAGAACCTGCAGACCGAGAACCCCAATTCCACCTTCGATCAGGTCAAGGCTGCTTCGGAAGCAGAATGGAATGAACGGCTCAATCTGGCTCAAGTTGACATGGCAGCCAATCCATCGGCACTCACAGAGGCGCAGCGGCTCCGGCTGACAGAGTTCTATACCAGTCTTTACCGGATCTTCATCACCCCGACCACCTACTCTGACGTAAACGGCGATTACCGCAGCATCAGGGCAACTCCACCGTTCCTTCAGCCACTTGACGTGACCGGTTGGGTTCAGGCGCGACAGACTGAGAACGTTGCGAACGACAAGTTCACCCGAGCCGATGGGACAGAAGTGATTCCCAAGATTCACTACTCTGGCCTGTCTATGTGGGACACGTACCGGTCCGCTGCACAGGCGCTAACGCTCTTTGCACCCGAGGTCTCCAACGAAGTCATGCAATCACTGGTGATAAAGGGCACGCAGTGCGGAGCATTCCCCCACTGGACTGACAACAGTGATGACTCAGTTCCCATGGCAGGTGACAATGCGCTCGCAGTGCTCGCGGCCTCCTACAGCTTTGGCGCCACTGACTTTGACGTAACGGAAGCTGCTCGCCTGGTCAAGCAGTCGGTATTCGACCCAACCAGCAACTGCAACGGTAGGGACAGCGCACCGTACTTTGAGCGGTACATCAGCAACGGTTACATGGACTCCACAATTGATGGAAACAGCTCGTCGCACACTATCGAGCGTAACGCCGCCGACCATGCGGCAGCAGTGTTCCTGACATCGATTCCACAGGAGATCCTCGACACCCCCAGGGTCCGCCTCACTGCAGAAGACATTGCCAAGCTCAATGACCGATCCACCTGGTGGAAGAACATCTTCGACTACGAGAATGCCAGAATCGGTGGTCGCGCATATCCGACAACGCCTGGCGAACTGGGTGCCATGAATGCCGGTGGATTCCACGAGGCTACCGAGCCGAACTACTTCTGGTCGTTCGGGTATGCATGGCCGGACCTGGTTGACGCCCTCGGAAGCAAGGAAGCCGCTGTTGAGCGACTTAATGCCTTGTTCTCCCTTGACGATGAACTGACCAATGTGCCCACCCGAAAGCAGTTGAACGGCGGTCAGGACTCGCAGACTCTGTACATCGGCAACGAGCCGCCATTCCCGTCACCGTGGGCATACAACTTCGCTGGACGGCCTGCTGCGACGCAGTACATCGTTCAGCAAATCCTTGAAACGGCGTGGACTCCGGAACGCGACGGTCTACCGGGTAACGAAGACTTCGGAGCAATGGGTTCTTGGTTCGTATTCGCCTCCCTGGGAATGTTCCCGTACGCGCAGGCACACCCAGGGTTTGCGCTGTCTACACCACAGTTCCCGGCCATGACTGTTCACTGGGGGGACAAGACTCTGCGCATCACGACGGATGCTGATCCGATCGCTTCGCCGTTCATCAAGTCGATGACCATAAACGGTCAGCCGCACAACAGATCGCAAATCGACTTGGATGAACTGTTAAGTCAGGACAACGTCACGTTGAACTACGAACTCAGCACTACAGCTACCGATTGGGCCGCATCGACAGCTCCATTCGATCCATCCACTTCAAATACCGTTTTGAAGCTGAGTGATAGCGTGCAGACTCTCGGCACTGACGATCCTGTGGTCGCTACTGCTTCCGTCCTCTTCAGCGACAACATCTCCCAGCCCGGGACTGTGGAACTGTACAGTGACGGCGAACTCATCAGTTCAGGTCCGGTGGTCCGGGGAGGCAGCGCAAAGATCTCCATCCCGGCGGACCTGCCTTTCGGGCGCCACCAGATCACTGCGAAGTTCGTTCCCTCGGACAACGCACGCACAGCTGCATCGACTTCGAACGAGGCTCAGTTGATTGTCTTCGCCGATCCAGTAGTGGATAAGTCTGTTCTGCAGTCGGTGGTAGACAGCGTAGGTGCCTTGTCGAATGACGACGGTACCTTCACCGCTGAATCCTGGAATGCCTTGCAGACCGAACTGGCTGCTGCGGAAGCTGTGCTGAACAATGCTTCGGCGACCCAGGAAGAGGTCGATACGGCGGTCGCGGATCTCACCGATGCGCTCACGTCGCTTGAGGTGGCCACGCCTGCCGTGGATAAGTCTGTTCTGCAGTCGGTGGTAGACAGCGTAGGTACCTTGTCGAATGATGACGGTACGTACACGGCTGAGTCCTGGGATGCTCTGCAGGCCAAATTGGCTGCTGCTGAAGCTGTGCTGAACAATGCTTCGGCGACCCAGGAAGAGGTGAACGCCGCAGTCAGTGCGTTGGTCGTCGCACTCACGGGACTGGAACTGGCACCGCCTACTGAGTTGCAGGTCGTGCGTCATTCTGGCGCAAACAGGTACGAGACATCGCTCAAGATGCTCAGTTCGGCGACTCCGGGTGCTCCGATTTTTGTTGCAACCGGAATCGGCTTTGCCGATGCTCTTTCCGCAGCTCCTGCGGCAGCTCTGGAAGGTGGCCGCGTGGTGCTGACACACCCGCGCAACGTCGACCCGCAGTTGATCGCACAGATTACGGCAAAGGCACCTAAGGACATCTATGTCATCGGCGGGACCAATGCAGTGTCAACCGCGGTTGAAAATGCGCTGAAAGGCATTGCCGGAGCTGAGGTTACTCGTATTGCAGGATCTAGCCGTTACGACACCTCGTTGAGGATCTACGACAAGTTCTTTGCTGGCGAAGATTTCAATAAGGCTTTCGTCGCTACTGGCAGGGACTTCCCAGATGCACTGGCCGCCTCTGCGGCAGCCGGCGCAGTAGATGCTCCGGTCGTCTTGGTCAATGGCAAGGCAGCTACAGTTCCCACCGACGTCACGGACCGATTGACCGCCGACAAGGTCGAACTGACCTTGATTGCTGGCGGCAAGGGCGCGGTGTCACAGGGTATCGAGAATGAGCTCAAGGCCAAAGTCGGCGAAGTGACCCGACTGTCGGGCTCCGACCGGCTAGCTACCAGCGTTGCAATCAATGCCTGGGTGGACAGCAAGTTGGACACCAGCCTGGTCAAGGATGTTTACGTGGCGACCGGCGCATCCTACCCGGATGCACTGTCTGCGGCAGCACCTGCAGGCAATCCGGCGGCTCGCCTCGTGCTTTCAAGCAAGACCTGCCTGCCAAAGGCGGCAGTGAATGCAATCAAGTCCTACACTGCACTTCAAGTTCTCCATCTAGTCGGTGGACAGAAAGCTCTCAGCGATGCTGTGGGCGAACTCAACGAGTGCAAGTAGATACTGTCTAGAGCTGTGCAGTCTAGGGATCGCAACAGACTGATCCCTGGTCCAGCTCATATTTAGGAATCCTGAAGAACAAGAGTGGAGGGTCGTAGTCCACCCCAAACGGGTGTGACTATGGCCCTCCACTCTTGTTTGTCTTGGGGT
>WPCK01214204.1_pt1 | contig 15796 bp, 17 predicted proteins | sample 5399851 | NCBI WGS metagenome assembly WPCK01 (sample SAMN12869471, study PRJNA574797) | sludge metagenome | isolation source: wastewater treatment of pH11 | place: China:Beijing | collected 2019-05-20
CGTATTGAAGCTCATGCCTTCTCCGACCGTGACGTCGGCGGGGGGCTCGGTGTAGCCCGTCAGCAAGGCGTACAGGTAATCAGGCCCACCCTCCTGATAGCCTTGCAGGATGTCGCCCAGCATCAGGAACGGATGGATCGCCCAATGAACTTCGCGGTGAACGCCGCGCGCCTTGGCGATGACCGACAGGTCGGGAGGCAGAGCGCCGTTCTGAGAGGCCCGCGCCTGTCTGTCATTGAGATAGGGGCCCAGAATAGGATCGGACAATTTGGCCGGGCGCTTGAACAGCTCCCCGCCCTTGCCGGCGATTTCACCCTGGTCGTTCATCTCGGGGATCTGGTTGGGCCAGCTCGCCGCAAGCTCCCTGACTGCTTCCTCGGGGAAAACGGGGCCGCCCGGCTCCGCTCGGTTGCGGAAGTAGACGCGCTTCAAGCCGTGACAGGCCGCGCATACTTCCTTGTAGACCTGGAAGCCGCGCTGGAGCTGCGCCCGGTCGAACTGCCCCTTGAAACCCGCAAAGGACCACGGCTGGCGAACAATCTCGTGATGAGCAGCCGCCGTTTCAGCCGCGCCCGAAGCGCTCGTAAGAGCGCTCAGGACCAGGAGGCTCGCGGCAGATAGTGAGATCAGGTTTTTCATGGTGTCCTCACTTACGCCTTGGCTGCTGCGTCGGAGCCCAGAACCGCATCCGTAATGGAGCGCGGCAGGGTCTTGGGCGTTTCGATCAATCCGATAACGGGCATCGCGACCAGGAAGAACGCGAAGTAGAGCACTGTGAAGATCTGCGCCCAGAAGACATAGATGCCTTCTGCCGGCAGCGATCCCAGATAGCCCAGCGCCAGGCAGGTGAACGCGAACACCCAGAATGCCCACTTGAAGATCGGGCGGTACTTGGCCGAACGCACGCGCGAGGTGTCGAGCCAGGGCGCGAAGACCAGGACGAGTATCGAGCCGAACATCGCGATGACGCCCATCAGCTTGGCGAACCCGCCGAGCGGAATACCCAGGAACGAGCCGGTGAAGGCGCGCAGGATCGCGTAGAATGGCAGGAAGTACCACTCCGGCACGATATGCGGCGGCGTCACCAGCGGGTTGGCCTCGGTATAGTTGTCGGGATGGCCCAAATAGTCGGGCAGGAAGAACACGAACCAGGCAAACAGGATCAGGAAGGCGAACATGCCGACGAAATCCTTCGCCGTCGCATACGGGTGCATCGGCACCGAATCCGAGGGCTGTTTGAGGTCGAGTCCGTCCGGATTATTCTGACCCGTGATGTGCAGCGCCCAGACGTGAAGAATGACGACGCCCGTCAGCACGAACGGCAACAGGTAGTGGAGCGAGAAGAAGCGGTTGAGCGTGACACCCGAAACCGAGTAGCCGCCCCAGAGCCATTCCACGATCGCCGTGCCAAGGCCCGACCAAACCGTGTCGAGTGCCGAGAACAGATTGGTGATGACGGTGGCGCCCCAGAAGCTCATCTGACCCCACGGCAGCACGTAGCCCATGAATGCGGTGGCCATCATGAGCAGCAGGATGACGACGCCGAGGATCCAGAGGATCTCGCGCGGCGCCTTGTAGGAGCCGTAGTAAAGACCGCGGAAGATGTGAATGTAGACGGCGATGAAGAACATCGACGCGCCGACCGCATGGAAGTTGCGGATCATCCAGCCGTAGTTGACATTGCGGCGGATGTGCTCGATGGCATCGAAGGCGGCGACATCGGACGGCTGATAGTGCATCGCGAGCACGACGCCCGTCACGATCTGCGCGATGAGGCAGAGAAACAAAATTCCGCCGAACGTCCACAGGTAGTTGAGGTTGCGCGGTGTGGGAAAATCTACGAATTGCCCGTGCATCATGCGCATGATGGGCAGGCGTTCGTCCCACCATTTTCCCCAGCGCGACGTCGGCTCGTAGCTCGAAGAGTGACCTGACATCTTATGACTCCTCAGCCGATCTTGATCTTGGTGTCGGAAACGAACTCATAGGGCGGCACCGCCAGATTGTGGGGAGCGGGCCCTTTGCGGATACGGCCGGAGGTGTCGTAGTGCGAGCCGTGGCAGGGGCAGAACCAGCCGTCATAGTCGCCCTTCGCATCGCCCATCGCCTGTCCCTTGGGGATGCAGCCCAGATGCGTGCAGATACCGATCAGAACGAGCCAGTTGTCGTGACCCGACTTCACGCGCTTCTCGTCGGCCGCTTCAGGACCATCGTCGGGGAGCTTTGCCAGATCGACACTGCGCGCTTCCTCGATTTCTTTCTTGGTGCGATTACGGATGAAAACCGGCTTGCCGCGCCACATGACGGTTATCGCCTGACCTTCCTTGACGTGAGAAAGGTCGACGTCGGTCGACGCCAGCGCTTTGGCGCTGGAGTCAGGGTTCATCTGCTGGATGAAAGGCCAGAGAAGCGATGCGGCGCCGACCGCCGCGAAGGCGTTGCCGGCGATCACCAGGAAATCCCGGCGATTTGCCTCATCGGCGTGATCAGCGTGAGATGCCACGAGAGCCTCCGAAGGATAAGAACGAGCAGAGACTTCACACAGCGTCCCAGAGCTTATGGATGCTCTTTGTGTGGTGTAACGCCGTGTCGCTCGAGCCGAACCAGAGCGCAAGAGGTCCCTTGGGGCTGACCTTTTGACACCGTTCGGCCAACCCCTCAAGGTTCCCAGGGCCGCAATCGTTGGGCAATTTGGCGCATCGGCCACAGTCGCCTGCCGCACGGGAACGAAAGACTGGAGTTTGAAAGCATGAGACTTGCGCTGTATCAGCCTGACATCGCTCAAAATACCGGAACGATTCTACGGCTGGGCGCGTGCCTTGGAATCCCTGTGGATGTCATCGGCCCGGCAGGTTTCGACACGAGCGACCGGGCATTGCGCCGCGCGGGGCTCGACTATCTCGCCCATGTCGACCTGACCCGCCATGTGACCTTCGAGGATTTCGAGGCGGCCCGGCGCGTGACCGCCGGACGCCTCGTGCTGCTCTCGTCTCACGCCGAAACCTCCCATATCGACTTTGGCTTTGCCCCCGGCGACGTGATCCTGTTGGGGCGGGAAAGCGCGGGCGTGCCCAAGACGGTTAACGACAGGGCGGACGCCCGGCTTCGCATTCCCATGCGCCCTGGATTGCGCTCCCTCAATATCGCGGTAGCCGCCGCCATCGCGGTCGGCGAGGCGCTACGCCAGACCGGAGCGTTTCCATCACCCTAACCCCTCGAAATCTTGAAGTATTCGTGAATGTCATCAACTGGCTAGGGATGAGCGGTCCACGTATGCTACTTTTGGATCGGTTCAGAACAAAACGGGCTCTTGCCCAAACGCCAGGGAGTTAGACACGTCCATGAGATTGGCAACGATCGCAGGTATCATGCTCATCGCCGCCACCACAGGCGCCTTCGCCGATGACGATGACGACAAGGCTGAGAAGAACGCCAAGATGAAATTCTGGAACTTGACGGGCGAAGATCTCGTGGACCTTTACATGGCTCCAGCCGGAACCGACAAGTTTGGACCAAATCAGACCGAGAACGACGACAATAACGTTGCCGAGCGGGACGAGCGCCTGCCCCTCAAGGGCATCACTGCCGGAACCTACGACGTGAAGATCAAAGACAAGGCGGGACGGACCTGCGTCATCAAGAACGTCGAGGTGCGCGACACGGGCCCGTATTCATTCTCGCTGGAGGCGGATCAACTCACCGACTGCAAGCCGTGAGGCGGATCGCATAGCCGGCGGTAGGCAAAAAAACGCCCGCGTTGTGACTGGCTAGCAGTACGACGCGGGCGTCTAAGTTTGTCCCTCGGAGTGATGGGTGACGAGATAGAGCCATACATTACTTTTTAAGTCAACAATTAATCGCCGCAGCCGCGCAACTCAGCTATGCGCCACAAGCGTGCCACCAAACCGAGGCGCCCGTCGCAATAAGCGGAGACGGTCTTTTGGAACTGCTCCAGGGAGGCGTCACAGCTGACTGTCGCAGTGAGGTTTACTCCGCGGCCTCTCGCGCCAGGAAGCCGCCCGATTGGCGTGCCCACAGTTGGGCATAGATGCCGCCACGGCGAAGCAACTCGCTGTGGGTCCCCTCTTCCACGATCCGTCCCTCGTCCATGACGATCAGTCTATCCATCGCTGCGATGGTAGACAGCCGGTGCGCGATGGCGATCACTGTCTTGCCTTCCATCAGCGTGTTGAGGCTCTCCTGAATGGCGGCTTCTACCTCGCTGTCGAGCGCGCTCGTCGCCTCGTCCAACACCAGGATCGGCGCGTTCTTCAGAAGGACCCGCGCGATTGCAATGCGCTGGCGCTGGCCGCCCGACAGCTTCACGCCGCGCTCGCCCACGTGGGCATCGTAGCCCCTGCGGCCCCTCATATCCTCCAGGCCATCGATGAAGCTCGCAGCTTGAGCCCGGGAGGCCGCCGCCAACAGTTCTTCCTGCGTGGCATCCGGCCGGCCATAGAGGATGTTGTCACGCACCGAGCGATGGAGCAGAGAGGTGTCCTGGGTGACGACGCCGATTTGAGCACGCAGGCTGTCCTGTGAAACGTCTGCAATGTCCTGACTGTCGATGAGGATTCGTCCGCCTTCCAGATCGTAGAAGCGCAGCAGCAGGTTGACGAGCGTCGACTTGCCCGCGCCCGAGCGCCCGATCAAGCCCACCTTCTCGCCGGGTTTGATATTCAGACTCAGATGATCGATGACCCGGACGGGCTGATCGGCTGCGCCGCTGACACCAGCGCCGTAATGGAACTGGATCCCATCGAACCGGATCTCGCCTTTCGTCACCATCAGCGGGCGGGCATCCGGCGCATCCAGCACCGTGTGGGGCCGCGAAATCGTCTCCATGCCCTCGTGCACGACGCCGATGTTCTCGAAGATGCCCGAGATCGTCCACATCACCCACCCCGACATCATCACGATGCGGATGACGAGGCCGATGATCGTCGCGTTGGCGCCCGTTGTGACGTAACCGCTCGCCCACAGCGTGATCGTCAGCCAGCCCGTCGCAACGATGAGGATGCCGTTGAGCACGTAGAGCACAAACTCCATGCCCGTAATGAGCCGGAGCGAAGCCTGCCACTTTTCCATCATCTCGCGGAACGCCGTGCGGGCGTACTCGTCCTCGCGCTCGGCATGGGCGAACAGCTTCACCGTGAGAATGTTCGTGTAGCTGTCGACGATGCGCCCAACGAGCATGGAGCGGGCTTCCGACGTATCCGTCGCACGCTTCTTGATGCGCGGCACGAAATAGGCCAGCGCCACGATATAGGCGGCGAGCCAGATGATGAGAGGAATGGTCAAGCGCCAGTCCGAGGCGGCAAAAATCGTGATCGCCCCCATGAACTGCACCATGGCGTACCACAGCGCATCAATGAGCTGGACCACGCTCTCACGCAGCGCGGGCGCTGTTTGCACGATCTTGTTGGCGATGCGGCCGGCGAAGTCGTTCTGGAAGAAACCCAGTGACTGGCGCAGCACATAAGAGTGCGTCTGCCAGCGCACGCGGTTGGTGAATGTCGTTGCGACCGCCTGGTTCTTGATAAGGTCGTGCACCGTGGAAACCACGGGGCGCGCGATCAGCGCGACGAACGCCATCCAGGCCAGCACGCCGGCATTGTCGGAGATGAACGTCTTGGGATCGGACGTCGCTTTCATCATATCGACGAGCTCGCCGATGAAAGCAAACAGCATCACTTCGATGGCCGAGCCGAGAAAGCCCATGACGAGCAGCGCCACGAAAACCGGCCATACCGGCTTGACGTAATGCCAGTAGAATTCACCCAGATTAACGGGCGGGCGCACGATTCCCGGGCGCGCGAAAGGATCTATGCGCGTCTCGAACCAGGATGTTATGCGCCGGAACATCGTTTAGCTTGCTCTTCCAACGGCCCGCGGGGATATCTCAAGATCAAAGGGTTCGCATCGCACGCGCTCGCATATCGTGTGAGAGCCTGACGGCCAAAAACAATCCGGCCCTCATGGAGTTTTGTCCCGAGGGCCAGACGGCTTGTGGCAGCGCGATGAACACCCTATGCACTAGGGTCCATATTGGTCGAAAAGAAGACGAGCACAAGTCCAAGCGCCGTCACCGATACCCTATGATCGAGGCCCCATGAGCGAGTCCCTGCTGGAAGCCCGTAAACAGACCGCCCGCGCCTGGTTTGAAGAATTGCGCGATCAGACCTGCACAGCCTTCGAGAAGCTGGAAGCCGATCTGCCCGCAACCGCTCCTCACGGCGATATGCCGCCAGGCCGCTTCGTACGCACGCCCTGGGAGCGTGCGGATCACACCGGGGCCAAGGGTGGCGGCGGGCTTATGAGCATGATGACGGGCCGCGTGTTCGAGAAGGTCGGCGTGCACACCTCCACCGTACACGGCGAGTTCGCCCCCGAATTCCGCAAGCAGATCCCGGGCGCTGAGGAGGATCCGCGCTTCTGGGCCTCGGGCATCTCCCTCATTGCGCATATGCGCAATCCCAACGTACCCGCCGTGCACATGAATACCCGCATGGTGGTGACCACCAAGTGGTGGTTTGGGGGCGGTGCGGATCTCACCCCGGTTCTGGATGCGCGACGCACGCAGACGGATGCCGATACGCTGGCATTTCACGCCGCCATGTATGGCGCCTGCGCGCCTCATCCTGTTGCCGACTACACGCGCTACAAGGAATGGTGCGACGAATACTTCTATCTTCCCCATCGCAAGGAGATGCGCGGCGTCGGCGGCATCTTCTACGATTACCTGACGCCCTCTGACGATCAGGGAGGCTGGGACGCCGCGCTCGCCTTTACCAAGGACGTCGGCCGCGCCTTCGTGTCGGTCTATCCCATGCTCGTGCGCGGCAACTACACGCTGCCCTACACGGAGGCCCAGCGCGAGGAGCAGCTCATCCGGCGCGGCCGCTACGTGGAATACAATCTCCTCTATGACCGGGGCACCGTGTTCGGGCTGAAGACCGGCGGCAACGTGGAGTCGATCCTGTCGTCCATGCCTCCGGTCGTCAAATGGCCATGACGGGGAGCGTGCTCACGCCTGCCTGCCTCACATTGGTCGCGCTCACACCGGCAAGGCGATCGAGTACTTGATCTGGTCGAGTGCAAAACTCGATTCGATGGAGGCGACGCCCGGCACCAGCGTCAGCTTCTGCTTTAGGAACTTCTCGTAAGCCGACAGGTCTTCCACGACCACGCGCAGAAGATAATCGCGGTGTCCCGTCATCAGATAACACTCGAGAACCTCGGGCCAGCGCGAAATCGTCTTGGCGAAGGCCTCTAGATCTTTTTCGCGCTGGCGTTCGAGCTTGATCGAAATGAAGACGCTGACCGGCAGCCCGACCTTGCGCTGATCAACAAGCGCGATGTAGCGGCGAATGATGCCCGCCTCCTCCATGATCTTGATCCGCCGGTGACACGGCGAGGCGGAAAGCCCGACCCGGTCGGCAATCTCATGCATGGTGAAGCGGCAGTCTTCCTGCAGAAGGCTGAGGATCTTGCGATCTATGGCGTCGAGTTCGGTCATGGCGGAGCGCCGATCTGAGCGCCTCACGGCATGCGGGGCGCACTGCAATAACTTCAGCCAGACCGCTGCGGGTTTCAAGCCAGCCGAAGGCCTTACCAAAAGGAGCGCTAACGCCCCGCCGTCTTTGCCGCCAGAACCTCGTCGAAGGCTTGCGCAAACTCGATCGCGCCCTGCGCCTTCATGCTCGCGGTCATACGCCGGTCGAGTTCCGCCAGCAGCTGCTCGCCGGTCAGCCCGATGACCATTTTATTCACGTAGTAGGCGCGGCGCGCGAAGAAGTTCGTCACCGGTGCCTTCAGCCCCGCGGGCTGCATCAGCTCCAGTCCCGTTGCAGGTCCCGACAGGTTCATTACCTCGACCTCGGCGCCCGACAAATTGGTCCGCCCGTACTTGGCTGCCATATCGATCAGGCCCTTGAGCTTCATGGCCTGAAGCATGGGACCGATGTCGCCATCGATGTTGAGGACGTGCATGCCCATGCCTTCCGCGGTCTTGGCATAGCTCTGATGCCGCGCCCAGACATAGGGCACGCGCTTGGCGTTGGCGTACATGCGCTTCAATATGGTGATCTTGTACTTCAACTCGTGCTGACGCTTGGAGGACAAGTTTGGATTGGTGGCCTTGCGTTGCAGGTGCGCGATGAACAGCTTGCCGTTCTTCGACAGCTCATTGACGGAATTCGCGTCAAGGAGCTGGGCGTAACCCAGCGCGCTTGAAATCGCCCGCCCGGTTTTCTTGATCGGATGAATGCCGGCTTGCATATCGTAGGTACCGATGCCGCCCGTCTCCAGAGCATAGACGCGTACCACCTGATCCTTGTCGAGACCAAGGGCGTGCGCCTCCTCCGCGTAGTGCCGCTTGAACTCCTTTTCCGAGACGCGCTCGGGCACGAAGCCATAGACGCTCCGGGCCGCTTCCAGATAATCGGCGACAACCGGCATCTGCGATGAGGGCGGAGCCGGCGCCGACTCCTCCTGCGAACTCAAGAATTTCGAATACTTCGCCGCAAGCGCGTTGGACAGCTTGGGTCCCGTATACGCAGGCGGCAACGTCATTACATAATCATCTGCGCTAAACAGCGTGTCGCGTGAGCGCTTCTTCTTGCGCGCCTCGCGCTTGGCGTCGACCTTGTCCCAGTAGACATCGAGACGATGCTCATGGGCGCGCCGGGCCTGCTTCCATGCCTGAAGCTCGGCCGCCTCGTCTGCGGTCAACGATGCCAGGAAATCTGTGGTCGACATTGCGCGGACCGGCGGCACCGGACCCACGGTAAGACCGAGCGCCGCAACCACGGCTGCGACGGCGAAAGCCCGCCAGCGCTGGAACGCGCAACTCAAATATCTTCTCCTTGCGAACTGGCCTCTGATTCGGCGAAACCTTTGCCTTAGACTTTGACCGTATCGTGATTCAAGCCGCGCCCGGATCAAAATCTGCTGCATTGCAGCGCTACTTGGATTTAGGGTAGGGGCCCAATGGGTTCAATATTGCACCATCCCAACTGGCCGGCCTTGGATGAGGACGCGTTTCGCGTGCTTGCCGCCACCCACCTGCTGTCCGCGCCGATCGTCCCCGAAATACCCCTGACAAATCCCGTGCCGCGGCCGAGCGATTACGATCTCAATCCCGCCGTGCGACCCACGGATGTCCCCCAATTGCGGCCCGCCGCTGTGCTGGTTCCCATCGTCATCGGCGCGCCGCTCAATGTTCTTCTGACCCAGCGCACCACGCACCTGGCCGCCCATGCAGGACAAATCGCCTTTCCAGGCGGCAAGATCGAGTCGCAAGACGAGACACCGCTGGCGGCTGCATTGCGCGAGGCGCAGGAGGAGATCGGGCTCGACCCCGGTTTCATCGAACCCCTCGGCTACGTCGAACCTTATGAGACCAGCACCGGCTTTCTAGTCACGCCCGTGGTCGCTGCGGTGAAACCGGGCTTTTCCCTTAGACCTGACCCGCACGAAGTGGCGGACATTTTCACCGTGCCGCTCGCTTTCCTGCTGGATGAAGCCAACCACCGCATCGACGCGCGGGACTGGCGCGGTACGAAACGGCATTTCTATGCCATTCCCCATGAAGGGCGCTATATCTGGGGCGCGACGGCTGGAATCATTCGGGCGTTGCACCGGAGGCTGACGGCCGCATGATCCGCATCGTTCTGGAGAACCTGTTCTTCTTTCTTTTGCCCACCCTTGCCTATGTCACCTACATCGCCTACCGGCGCAACGACTGGCCCGGGCTGTGGCGCGTCCTGCGCGAAGCTCCTCTCGTACCGCTTTTCGTAACAGGTGCACTTCTCATGATCGCAACTCTGATGGTGTTCTCCACGGCCTCCGGTCACCGCCCCGGCGACGCCTACACGCCGCCCTCCTACCACGACGGCAAGGTCATCCCTGGCCATGGCGCGAACGACGAGAAAAAGTAGCCGCGATGGCGAAAGCTGACCAAGGCAAGACGGCAAGGCTCCTGGCGGATGCGCCGTGGTTGCGCGCGAGCGCACTCCTTGCCGTGCTCGAAACATTGGAGCGCGAGGGAGGCGATGCGCGCGTCGTCGGAGGCTCGGTGCGCAATGCATTGATCGGTGCGCCGATTACGGACATTGACATTGCAACCCCGCTGCTGCCCGCTGCCGTAACGGAGCGCGCGGCACGGGCCGGCTTGAGCGTTCATCCCACCGGCATCGAGCACGGCACCGTTACGATCGTTTCGGACGGGCATCCCTTCGAAGTCACCACCCTGCGCCGCGACGTGGAGACCGACGGGCGGCGCGCTGTCGTCGCCTTCAGTTCCGATTGGCGCGAGGATGCGGCACGGCGTGACTTCACCATGAACGCGCTCTATGCCAACGCCAGCGGCGAAGTCTTCGACTACTTCGGCGGGCTGGAGGATCTGGCGGCCCGGCGCGTGCGCTTCATCGGCGATGCGCACGAGCGCATCCGCGAGGATTATCTGCGCATCCTGCGCTTTTTCCGTTTCAATGCGCAGATCGGGCAAGGGCCGCCCGATGCGCAAGGCCTCGCCGCCTGCGTCGCATTGAAAGACGGGCTGGCGCGGCTTTCATCCGAGCGCATCGGCGTGGAGATGATGAAGCTTCTGGCGGCGCCGCGCGCTGGAGAGGTCGTGGCCGCCATGGCCCAATGCTCCATCCTCCCCCGGGTGCTGGGCCGCGATACGTATCCTGAGCGGCTATCGCGCCTGATCGCCATCGAGCAGGCTTGCGGGCTTTCCGCCGATCCAATCGCGCGGCTCGCCGTCCTGACGCTTGAGAGTTCTGCGGGCGCTTCACACCTGGCAACGCATCTGCGCCTTTCCAATGCGGAGGCCGAGGCGCTTGGCGCGGCCGCACGACGCCATTCCGCTTACGAACCGCAGACGCCCGAAGCCGAGGCCCGCCGCTGGCTCTACAAAACCGGCCGGGACAATTTCCTGCGCGGGGCCCTCTATTCATGGGCCTCATCGGCCGCCTCTCCCGCCGACGAGGCGCGCAAGGAACGGGCCTTCCTGGCTCAGCGTTGGGCGATCCCGGCGATGCCGGTGCGCGGCGCCGATGTGCTGGCCCTGGGCGTGAAAGCCGGGCCCGACGTCGGACAGATCCTGCGCGCCTTCGAGGATTGGTGGATGGAAGCCGGTTTTCCTGCCGATACGGCGCAGCACCAGTCCATGCTGCAAGGCCTCGCGGCCAAATCGTTACCAAATCGTTAAAAACATCTTTCGCATTTGATCGCCCCGGGCTAACTTCCGCGCCGCTGGGATGTATTTGCGTAGAGGTTAATTTCATGGATCACGTGGACCGCGAGCGTGCACGTTCGCTGCGTTTCGTCCAAATCGTGTTCGCCTTTCTCGCCCTTGGCAGCATCGTTGCAAGTTTGACCGTCGCCTATTCGTCGGACCGGCTGGGCCTGCCCGAGACGTCCGCCGGACCGATCGCGATCGCCTTTCTGTGCGTCGGCATCATGGACACAGCACTGCTCTTTGTGTGGGAACGCATCTTCCGCAACGCACCGCTCTGAGCTTCTGCGCCCGCGCTGCGTGAACCGGCCCCCACGCACATTTCAGTGACGTCGCCACTTACGTCGACCGCGGCCCCTGCATCTGCCTCAAGGCCGCTTCGATCCGCCGCCACGTCTCGGCATCGTCTTTCTTCCCACCGCTCTCGAACGCCCTGGCCTTTTGCGCCGCTTCCACAAGAGCCTTGGAGCCCATCGCCTCGTAGAGCTTTCTGGCATGAGCCTGGATTTCGGTTGCATGCATGATGTCCGGCCTCCCTATTCAAGCGTTGTCTTGCTCGTTGCCGTGAGATTGACCTGCGCAAATACACGCAGGTGACGTGCGCATTATGGGCGGCGCGCGCAGCCCGTGCAAGCCCATCGGCATCGCGGAACAGCCGTGGCAATTGCGTCACGCGGTGTCACACGCCTGAAACATGAGTCACCCAATAGACCGTTGCCATCGGGCCGCTCAAGGGAGCTGATCGTGATCGCAACGATCGAGAAATGGACCTACAAATCCGTCTTCATCTCGGATTTGCATCTCGGAACACGATCGGCGAAAGCCGCGGAACTGCTTGAGTTCCTTAAGCACACCGAAACGGAAACACTCTACCTCGTCGGCGATATCATCGACTTCTGGAAGGTGCGCCGGGGCCCGGTGTGGCCTCAGTCGCACAACGACGTGATCCAGAAAGTACTGCGGCGCGCCCGCAAAGGGACGCGCGTCGTCTTCATCCCGGGTAATCACGATGACGGTCTGCGCGACTACTGCGGCATGGACTTCGGCGGTATCGAGATCCGGCGCGACTGCATCCACGAAACGGCCGACGGCAAACGCTACGTCGTCCTTCATGGCGACGAGTTCGACATCGTGGTGCGTTATGCGCGCTGGCTCGCCTTCCTCGGTGACCGTTCCTATGAGGCCGCGCTCTGGTTGAACGCTCCGCTCAATTGGCTGCGCCGCCATATGGGGCTTGAATACTGGTCGCTGTCCAACTTCCTGAAGCAACGCGTCAAGGGTGCCGTCAACTTCATCGGCGAGTTCGAAACCGCGCTGGCCGGCGAAGCGCGCAGGCGCGGCGCCGACGGCCTCATCTGCGGTCATATCCACCACGCCAATGACCGCCATATCGACGGCATCCACTACCTCAACACAGGCGACTGGGTCGAGAGCTGCACAGCGATCGGCGAACGCCACGACGGGCGCCTGGAGATCATCCGCTGGCGCGACACGCGGATGCGTCATGCCAATGAACCCGAAGCGAAGAGACAATCGAGCATCGAACTGGCGGCATAGATCCGCTGGCCTCGTCAAACAGGAAACACATCCACATGGCTACGGCTTCGAACGCCTCTGCTTATGATCTCCTCATGCCACGCTCCAGCGCGGACCTCCTGCGTGAGGCGGTCTATCACGAGCCGGCTCTCAGCAAACAAGGCGTGCAGGAACGGCTGTTCACATTCGCCTTTCGCTCCATGGTCTATCCTCAGATCTGGGAAGACCCGCGCGCCGACATCGAGGCGCTGCAGATCACTCCGGCATCCCGCATCGTGACCATCGCGTCGGGCGGCTGCAACGTGATGAGCTATCTGACCGCCGGCCCAGCCAAGATCTACGCCGTCGACCTCAACGAAACCCATGTCGCGCTCAACAAGCTCAAGCTCGCCGCTGTCCGCACGCTGCCCAACTACGCAACATTCCATCGCTTCTTCGCGCACGCCGCCGACAGGCGCAACGTTCGCCTCTATGATGATCTCATCGCGCCCTCGCTCGACGGCGACACGCGGGCCTATTGGGAAGGCCGCGACATCACGGGGCGGCGGCGCATCACACGCTTCTCGCGCAACTTCTACCGCTATGGGCTGCTCGGCCATTTCATCACGGCCGCACGCGTCAGTGCGCGGGTGCTTGGAATTGCCCCTCAGGCGATCCTCAAGGCCAAGACCCGTGACGAGCAGCGCGCCGTGTTCGAAACCCATTTTGCACCGCTGTTCGACAAGAAGATCGTGCGTTGGGTAACTTCGCAGCGGGCCTCCTTGTTCGGGCTCGGTATTCCGCCCGCACAGTACGACGCCTTGTGTGATAACGGTACGCGCGAGATGGCCGATGTTCTGAAAGAGCGCGTTGAACGTCTCGCCTGCGACTTTGACATCGCCGACAATTATTTCGCCTGGCAGGCTTTCGCCGGGAGCTATGGCGCTGCAAATCAAGCGTCCCTTCCGCCCTATCTTGAAAAACACAACTTCGCCGATGTGCGCGCGCGGGCCAATCGCGTCACTGTTCTCAACGAAAACTTCGTCCATTTCCTCGCAGCTGAACCGGCCGAAAGCCTCGACCGTTTCGTGCTGCTCGATGCGCAGGACTGGATGGACGACGGCACGCTCAACGCGTTATGGCGCGAGATGACCCGCACCGCGCGTCCCGGCGCCCGCGTTATTTTCCGCACGGCGGGCCGCCAGACCATTCTGCCGGGACGGGTCATGCCCGATCTGCTGGCGCGCTGGACATATGATCCAGAAACCTCCGCAGCCTGTTTCGCAATGGATCGCTCGGCGATCTATGGCGGTTTCCATCTCTACACCAAGGCGTGAGGGAGCAAGCGACATGACCGTGATCGCGGCAGCCGAGAAGATGGATCGCCAATACCGCTTCCAGCGCCACATCTACGACGCCACGCGCACCCACTACCTTCTATGGCGGCGCAGGTTGATCAAGGAGCTGGCTCCCCAGCGTGGGGGCAGCGTGGTCGAGATCGCTTGCGGAACGGGCTGGAACCTCGTACGCGCCGCGCGGCGCTATCCGCAGGCCCGCTTTTACGGTCTGGATATCTCTGCCGAAATGCTGCGCACTGCGACAGCCGCCGTTCAAAAAAACAGTCTTCAAGACCGGGTGAAGCTCGCCCAGGGCGATGCGACGAATTTCGATCTCCAGGCGACGTTCCAGCTTGCCGGCGCAGACCGCATTTTCATCTCCTACGCCTTGTCGATGATTCCCGACTGGCCGCGCGCGATCGAAAGCGCCGTGCGGGCGCTCAAGCCGGGCGGGGCGTTGTTCATCGTCGATTTCGGCCGGATGGAACGTTTGCCCCACGCACCTCGCTGGGCATTCAGGCGCTTCCTCAAGCACTACAACGTGACCCCGCGCCATGATCTGGAGCGTGTGGCACGTGAAGCGGCCGGGCGGCACGGGATGCAGATGCGGTTTGAGGAATCCAGGCGCGGATATTCCGCCTATGTGGTGCTGATGAAGGACTGAGCGCCTTTCCACGCAAAAGGGTGCCGGCCCGCGAAGCTTGCGGTGGCACCAAGGTCTCTTGCAAGCGCCGTCTAGGTCCGTCTCACGCTGGCGTCAGTGTGTGGTCGCAACCTGCTCTGCTGTGGCTGCAATCTCGCCCGGCAAGACCGTCACGATTTCTTCCACCGGCTCGCCGTCTGGCTCCGAAGCCGCCTCGGCCGGCTCCTCGGCCGTGGCTGCCTCCTCTGCCGTCGTTGCAGGCTCCTCCCCCGTACCTGCAGGAGCAACGGCCTCGGACTCCGCAGCGCCGCAAGCCTCTTGCTTGCCCTCGGCCGCCTCCGCCGCCGGCTCGGCTTCCTCTCCACCTTCCGCGGCCGCCGCTGCAGCCGCCTCCACGGCTTCAGCAACTGCCGGTTCGGTCGAGGCTTCCGCCTGCTCGCTCTCCGCTGTCACCGCCTCTGCTTCGGCCTCGGCTTCGGCGCACGCGGGGGCTTCGGCTTCGCTTTCAGCTTCGGCGCTTGCCGGGACCTCGGTCTCGGCATTGACTGGAGCCTCGGCCTCGCCGTCCAATGACTCGGAGACGGGTGCTATCGCCACCTCATCATTCGCCGCCGCGGCCACCTCGGGCATGAAGCCGCGCACCTCCGACAGTGTCCGCTCCAGGGCTTGAAGCGTTCTGAAGTCAGGCGTGGCTTCTATGCGCGCGCGAACTTGTACGCATAACGCGTCGAGACTGCTTAAAATATCTTGAGGCATATCTTCCCTTCCTGTTGCTTACGGGTTTTGGCAAAGTAGGACTGTTCATCGCGCATGACCGAACATGCGGACACGGTGCTTTCGAATTTTCCAGTAATGCGCGAGAAGAAAATGTAACTGAATATTCGCGCAGCAGGTTGCACGCCGCGCCTTGTGCACAGCTATAAAAATTTATTCAGACTACTTACGAACAAAGAAGCCTTGATTCGAGATCAGCGCGCGTACCGCCGCGTGCGTAATCTTACGTATGCAGTTCTCACTAGGTGGATCGCGGACGCTGCGTGCCTTGCGCCAAATCGC
>WPCK01020306.1_pt1 | contig 15743 bp, 17 predicted proteins | sample 5399851 | NCBI WGS metagenome assembly WPCK01 (sample SAMN12869471, study PRJNA574797) | sludge metagenome | isolation source: wastewater treatment of pH11 | place: China:Beijing | collected 2019-05-20
GGCCGTATTCTCGAGTCTCGTCAACGCGAGCCGCGAGATTTCGCAATCCTCTTTCGCACCAACGAACAACCGCGAGTGTTCGAAACTGAGCTGCGCAAAGCAAAGATTCCCTATTCGCTGGTCGGTACGCAGTCGTTTTTCGATCGCCGGGAAGTCAAAGATTTGTTGTCGTACTTTCGGGTTGCAGGCAACGAGAAAGACGAAGTGTCCTTGCTGCGGATCATCAATACGCCGCCGCGGGGCATTGGTGCGAAGTCGGTCGAGAACCTGCTTTCTACGGCTGTCAGCGCCGGTATTCCGCTTTGGCATTCGATGCAGGACTCGGCGCTCCTATCGGGTATGCCCATGCCGGTCCAGCAAGGCGTCGCCCGATTGCTCGAGATCATCGGGCGTCTCAAATTTTCCATGGACTCGCCCAATCGTTCTTTGGCCGACTTGGCTCGACAGCTCGTTCAGTCGATCGACTACAACGACTTCCTCGACCGCACCTACCCGCTGGCCGAAGAAGCGGAAGCGAGGAAGAGCTCGATTCAGGAAGTCGTGAACGCAATATCCGAGTTTGAGACGACCAACGGACCCACTTCGAAGATGTCTGATTTTCTGGACGAAATCGTCTTGGATGGCCGTGAGTTCGGTAGCTCGAAAGACAAGCAGCAGACGTCGAACTCGGTTGCCTTGATGACCTATCACAGCGCCAAGGGATTGGAGTTCCCGATCGTCTACATGGTCGGTATGGAAGAAGGCATCCTGCCTCATCGACGGTCGTTGGTCGAGGATAGCCAAGTCGAAGAGGAACGGCGTTTGTGCTATGTCGGGATCACTCGCGCTCAGGACGAATTGACCCTTTCCTTACCGCTATCCCGGCTGCGATGGGGCAAACAAAGAGAAACGTTTGTCAGCCGATTCTTGTACGAGATGACCGGTCAAGCCGATAATCCGAATCGTGCCAAGGCAATTCAGGCCGCCCAAAAACAGATAAGGTCCAAAACGTAAACGAGCGCGGGAAAGGTTCCGGGCCTGCGACTGGATACCTACTTGCCTTTAGTCTGTCGTAGGTTAGATTTATCGAAAGAGGTGAATTCGCGCTTTGAATCGTTCAGTCGCGATTCGGAGTAGCTTTCTTGCTCGAAATTTGCAGCCCTTGCCTAGGGTTCGAATTGCGACTGCCTGCGGTTGACCTGAGAACATTGGTAAATGTAGATTGAACGCGGGATAGATTTATGAGCGTGCGATCTTTCTGGTTGAAAGCGAAACATGTTGTGGTCCGGAACGTAAATCGACGATGACCCAAGTACCCCCATCGACGACGTGGCCCGAGGATTTTTGCGGAACAGTCCGTCTCTTTCCGCTTCCCAACGTGGTTTTGTTTCCGAATGTGGTATTGCCCCTTCATATTTTTGAACCGCGTTATTGCGAGATGCTCAGCGATGCGTTGGCGGCAGATCGCTTGATTGCGATGTCATTGCTAGGGCCTGGATGGGAGTCGCAATACGACCAACGCCCGCCAATTTCGCCGATCGTTTGCATTGGCAAAGTAGTCTCGCATACGCATTGCGAGAAAGATCGTCACAATATTCTGCTGGTTGGTCTCAAACGCGCTCGCATTGTCCATGAGCTAGAGACCAATAAGCCCTTTCGGTCTGCATGTGTCGAAATCATCGAAGATCAATATTCTTTGGACGAGTCATTGCACCGCCCACAACTTGTCGAGCGATTGCAAACCATGTTTCATCGGGTTGCTCCGGATGGTTTGGCGGCTCAGCAGTGTTTCGGTGAATTCGTCGAAAACCAGATTCCACTTGGAATCTTGACGGACATCGTCACGAATGCAATCAATTTGCCAATCCCAATTAAGCTTCAGTTGTTGGCCGAAAGCAATGTGGACATACGCTGCCGGATTTTGACGCGATGTCTGGAGCAAAAGATCAAAGGTGAATGCGACGAATCGGAAAGCAGCGACTGCCATCACCCGATATCCCAAGGATTTCCGCCCCGGTTTTCCGACAATTAGCATTGCCGGATAGGTAGTGGGGTAAGCTCCCAGCTTGCCGGTGCTATTCTTGCATGATTTTTCGCAAGCTGGAAGCTTGCGCCACATTCTCTTCACAGATATCAAGCGTGTTCGGAGCACTAGGATATAAATAGGGCTTTCGGAACTGATTCCGCATCAACGCTCCTATTCAATTCCGAAGCTGCTCGCGTTGATTTTTTAGCCCAAATGGGTCATAGTATCCTTTTCTGGGTCAGTCACCATCGACACGGCCATCATTCAAAAGCCGGCTTGCGCAGATTTCGCGCGTCGAGACTCTTACCAGAATCCCCCGCTCGCAACCCATTCAAGGAACCCAGAAGTGCGACTGTTCAAACAAATCTCGGCGCTCGTTATTTTCAGTTCGCTCACAGTTTCTCTCGATGCACAGGGACCACTCATTCCCGTCGAATCGCCAGAAACAGAGGTGAAGGCATCTCCGAGTAATACGGCACACCCGTTTGTCCAGACCAAGGACGTCGTGTACGCCGAAGTCCACGGCACGGGACTGTTGATGGACGTGTTCACGCCGACTGGCACCGGCAATGGTCTGGCGATCATCGATGTGGCCAGCGGGGCATGGGAGTCCGATCGCGGCAAGATTCGAGACCATGAACAAGCTCAGATTTTCGATATTATCTGCGGGAGGGGCTATACCGTGTTCGCAATTCGCCCCGGATCAAGAACAAAATACTCTCTCAAAGAAATGGACCAGAATGTAAAGCTCGGCATTCGTCGCGTGAAGCAACTTGCCAGCCAGTACAAATTCGACCCAGAGAAACTCGGTATCGCAGGAGCGTCGGCAGGTGGACATTTGGCGACGCTTGCGGCCTTCACACCCGAAGCGGCCGACCCGCGTTCTGACGATGAACTGAAAAGTCAATACAGCACGAACGTGGCCGCCGTGGGTGCATTTTTTCCACCGACCGATTTTCTGGAGTGGCGACCGGGCGATTCAGTTAACCGCATTTTTCTGTCATTCATTCTGTGTGGCAATGGCGTATTGAAATCCGCTGACGTTGCCAAAATGCCAATGGAAGAACTGACCGAGTTGGCCAAAGAAATCTCACCACTTCACCGATTGACTTCCGCGACTGTTCCGATACTGGTGATCCATGGTGATGCCGATCCCGTGGTGCACCTTTCACATTCGGAAAAGTTGGTTAGCGCAGTTCAATCCCTCGGCGGCTCAGCCAAGTTGATCGTCAAAGCTGGTGGAGCACATCCCTGGCCGACGATCCATGAAGAAGTCAAAGTTGTCGCGGATTGGTTCGACGAAAATCTGAAGTAAAGTGCGCGTCGCCTTATTCATTCCGTGTTACGTCGACCAACTTTTCCCGCAAGTTGGATTGGCCGCCGCCAAGGTTCTTCAACAATTTCCCGAAATCGAGTTGGAGTACCCAAAATCGCAAACGTGTTGCGGACAACCCATGGCGAATATGGGTTGCGTACAAGACGCGCAGCCCTTGGCTCGTCGACTGGTCGACCTTTTCAGCCGTTTTGATCACGTTGTAAGCCCCTCGGCCAGCTGCGTATCGATGGTTCGGAATCATTACAAGATGTATTTCCGCAACGATCGAGATTACGATCGCGTGCGAGAACGAACCTGGGAACTATGCGAATTCCTAAGCGATGTATTGAGCATCCAGTCGACGCCTCATCCGTTTCCGCATCGAGTCGGGCTTCACGCAAGTTGTCACGGGTTGCGCGAATTACGGTTGGATGCGTGCTCGGAGCGAGTCGGTGAGCAACCCCGAAAGGTTCGCCGGATTCTGGAAATGGTTCCCGATATCGAGCTAGTCCAGTTGGCGCGTGACGATGAGTGTTGCGGCTTTGGGGGCACCTTTGCGGTCGCGGAACAAGGTGTATCCGCTATGATGGGCCGCGATCGAATCGCCGATCATCTTAATGCAGGTGCTGAAGTAATCACGGCTACCGATTCCAGTTGTTTGATGCACTTGGACGGTTTGATTCGGCGCGAGGGTCGCAAGATTAGAACGTTGCATGTTGCCGAAATTCTCGCTGGAGCAAAACTATGAATCGATCCGTATTGGCCATCGCGGCGCATCCGGATGATATTGAATTTGTGATGTCTGGAACCCTGATGCAGTTAGCCAAGAGAGGTTGGGCGGTTCACTATTTCAATGTCGCCAATGGCTGCCGCGGGTCGAAAACATTGAATCCGGCTCAGGCGGCCGCTGTTCGGCTGGAAGAAGCCCGACGGGCAGCAGCGTTGATTCCAGCGACCTTCTATCCGCCGATTTGCAACGACATGGAAGTTTTTTACCAATTCGACTTGCTGGCTCAAGTGGCCAGTGTCGTTCGCGACGCTCGGCCTAGCATTGTGTTGACTCATTCACCTTCCGATTACATGGAAGATCATCAAAACGCGGCTCGTCTGGCCGTCGGAGCCGCCTTCACGCGAGCGATGCCCAACGTCGAATCTTCGCCACTGCGCCCGACTTTCGATGACGATGTAGCTGTCTATCATGCCCAACCTCACGGCAACCGCGATCCACTCGGCAACGTCATCGCGCCTACGCTCTTTGTCGATGTCAGCGATGTGCTTGAGCGAAAGCAGGAGCTTTTAGCGGCCCACGCCAGCCAGAACGAGTGGCTCGAATCGACGCAGCGGATGAGCGCTTTCCTCGAAACCATGACCCAGCTCAACCAAGAAGTTGGCGAGATGAGCGTCCCGGTCGCCCAGTCGCAGCAACGATCACCATTTCAATACGCGGAAGGCTGGCGACAGCGTTTGCACCTCGGCTTCAGCCAGCCCGGCTTCGACCCACTGCTAGCGGCGCTCAGCGACTGTGCGCTCTCAACTCGCGCATGATTTCGTCGGCTTCAACTCGGAATATTCATTGTGCGTATTCGTCGCCGTGAACCGCGATGACTTTATGTTGCCATTGCATTACACGTTTGCCGTTAGTACAGACCTTTCCATGCCGGCCGAGACGTTTTGGGCAAGCCAGTCGCTAGCGACCGTGAATTTAGAACTCGGTCCCTTGGTCCGCATGACGTTTCCTGCCGAGATATTGCACCAGCCAATCACGTCATGGCCGCAGCATGTCCAAAAGCTGAAGAGTTGGATCTTGTTTCTCGGCATCATTCCTGTCGATCGTCATCTTTTCGAGACGATTCAGCTTGTAGGCGAAAGGACGTTCGTCGAACAGTCATCATCCTGGCTCAGTCGCCAGTGGAGACACGAGAGGGTTGTCCAGGAGACTCCGGCCGGCTGTCGAGTTACCGACATCATCTCGTTTGACCCCAGACTGCCCATACTAGGGCCACTTCAGAAGGCGATTTACCTAGCCGCTTTCCGCCACCGTCATCGGGTTCTCAAGCAACGCCGTGGACTGCTCAGAAGCAGATAACATCGTAGCCATCCCGCTTCGCGAGATAAGCGGCGTCTGGCGAAGAGCGCCGGCGAGTTGGCCTCTACTCAAAACCATTCAGCGATCTGCCGGCCTGTCCGCTCCGTCCGCCCAGTCCAACGCCTCATTGAACCGGTAGTGGCGTCGTCCAGCGCAGCCCGCTCAGTTCGGCAAAGGAACCTGCTCGATCGACATGAGGTAGCCGAAGAGGTCTCGGATTTGGGTCGGTGTCAAATTCTGCAGTATTCCGTCCGGCATGAGTGATGTATTGGACTGTGTTGTCGATTCGATCGTATTCCGGTCGAGAGTGATCGGCTCTTGGGCCGTTTGCAGAGTCACCGTTTGTTCAGAGGACTCGATCACCACGCCGTTGACGACCCGCCCATCATCAAGCAGCACAATCAGCGTGCGAAAGTCGGCGCCGACGCTGGCGCTCGGGTCAACGATATTTTCGAGAAGGTACTCCAGGTTCTTGCGGTTGGAGCCAGTCAGATCAGGGCCAACTTTCTTCCCAATACCATAGAGCACGTGACAACTGGCACACGATTTCTGAAATAGCGCCCGACCGGCAGACAAATCGCTCTGAGAAATCGATTGTGCGGTCAATTCAGATCTCAAGTTTTCGATTTGCTTCTTCTTGTCTTCTGCAGTTGCGCGAACATCTCCCCAAACCTCGATGAGTTGTTGAGTAAGCGCGTCGTCGCCAAAGGATCGGATCTGCCGTGCATGAAAGGCCGATATTTCTTCAGCCGCAATCGTCTTGTTGCGTACAGCTTGCAGTAGCGCGTTAGCGTAGGACGCCCTTGAAGCCAGCGTGTTGATCATCTCGTTTCGTTCGTCTGGATTAAAGTGCCGCGATCGACTGAGCAGTTCCTTGGGCGTTTCAGGATGATCGTAAAGTGAGAGCCCTCGAATCGCTTCGCCGACTAACTCGCGATCATTAAGCAACCGGAACAGGGTCGATGCAAATTCGGGCGGTCGACTGCCCAGCAGCGATCGCAACGCTTGCCGTCGTGCTTCAGGGTCGGCGGTGCCGTCATCAACGATCTTGGTCAGCTCTTCAAGTGCTCGACCATCACCGAAAACCAACTTGAGCGATTGCAGATCTCTGGCCAACTCCTTGTCATCCGTGTGTTCAAATCGCTCTGCAAATTCTTGCCAATTCGTTGGCGGGGTTGCTCGCAACCACCCATTCAGAGCCTTAGACATGCCGTGCACGACCTCCGCCGGCTCACCGAACGACACATCTTGGGTTGCCGACAGCAGTTGCACGATAGCTTCGGGGCGAGATTGTATTTGCAAAGTCAGGCGCCGCGCGATATTCTGCGTCAGCAACGGAATTTTGGACTGACGAGCCAGCGATATGGCTGCGTTTGGGTCCAGTGGCACAATCGATTCGACCCCATACCAAAGCACTGATGGCAACATCCGATCAGCTCCGAATTCGGTTTGGGCTGCCAGCGGCGTTGCGATCTTCCATCGCAAGTCTCGCGGCAGTCGCTGGAGTGCCGAGGCCAAGTAGAGCTGCACGAGACCTGAACGATCGTTCTCTGCAAGCTCAGTGAGCGCTGATCGTGAGGCTGAAGCCAGCGAACAATCGTCAGGAGTTTGTACATCCACCAACAGCCTCAGTGCGGCAACTCGCACATGCTCGTCTGAGTAGTTCAGATGCGAGACTAACCAAGACTGTTCGGCAGCACCGACGCCAAAGCAGGTCTCGATGAGGCGAATTTTGGTGGTGACTTCATGCGTGCTATCGATGGCTTTGTCGATCTCGTTGCGAATTGCTTCGACTTCAGATTGCGACTTGCCGGAACTGTATCGTTGACTCAGGATTCGCCGGGCCGTTCGGGGCCACCATGCGTTGACATGTGATTGCAACTGAACTAGCTGAACGTCGGATTGTTGGGATAGATCCAGCGGCCCCGTCAATTTCCGTCGCCCGTAAGTTAGCTTGTAAATGCGTCCACTGGTGCGATGGACTCCGTCGTGGTCATGGCATTCCCCCGTATCGCTCCAGTCAGCGATGTAAACCCCGCCATCAGGTCCGGTAATCAAGTCCATGCCGCGAAACCACGCATCGGACCAAAAGCAAAAGTCGGGAGCGTGCTTGCCAACATAACCGGCCGAATGCCGTTCCAACGAATCGCTGTTGATTCGCTGGCCGTGCAGATTCAACGTAAACAGGCGATTTCGATATTCGGTCGGCCAGTTGTCGCCCTGGTAAATCATCAAACCGATGTGAGCGTGTCCGCCGCCCGCCTGGCTTGTCTTATCGGACATGCCCTTCTGGACAGCGTTCCATATCTCTCCCGTGTCCCAATGAACATGGTCTGCCGTTTGTTCAATCAGTTGATAAACGTGCGGATTCAAATCGACTCCGTACATGCGTTGCACATGCGCGCCCGGGACGGTGTGCCAAAGGTGTCCGATCACCGTGTTGATAACAAACATCTCGCCGTGTTGGTCGAAATCGAATCCCCACGAGTTCGTCATGCCATGCATAACCGTTTCGACTCGCTGGTTGATGGGATGGAAGCGCCAAACGCCCGTGTTGATTTTGATGCGCTGAGAGTCACCGGAACCAGGTCGGCCAATGTTGCTGGTGGCTTGTATTCCATGTCGAGCATACAGCCAACCGTCACTACCCCATTTCAGTCCATTGGCCGGAGTGTGCCCGACGACATCTTCATCGATACCATCCAGCATGATTACCGGCGGTCCATCAGGAATATCATCGCGATTCTTGTCGGGGATGAACAAGAGATGCGGCAAGCAAATCGCCCAAACTCCGCCGTAGCCAACTTCGATACTGGTCAGCTTGTGAGCTGAATCCCAGAACACGGTTCGCTTGTCGTGTTTACCATCAGCATCGGTATCTTCCAGCACGACGATGCGGTCGCGTTGCTTCCCATCGAACCCACCCGCGCCGCTGCCCGACCAACTGAAGTTCTCGGCCACCCACAACCTACCGCGCTCGTCGGTAGTGATCGCAATGGGATTCTGTACGTTAGGCTCGGCTGCGAACACGGCAAGCTGAAATCCGTCTGGCAGTTTTGTCGTGGCCACCACTTGGTCGGGGCTCATCGGGCTGGAAGGTGATTTTTCGGAGTTCTTGAGTTCAGGAAATTCGTCAGAGGCATCAACGCGAGAGGAAACTACAGCAAGTGCCAGGAGCAGCGGGCACCAAGGTCGGAGGAGAGCGGTTGGCACGAGTTGAATTCCTGCAGCTTGAAGGGGAGTGATGACTGTTTGGCGGGGCATTCAATATAAGCCAAACTCAATCCGGCTGCACTGCTCGATCCAGCAGTTTGCTCAACCAATCGCGGCCCAAACAATTCATTCGACTTCGCAAAAACCGATCGGGTAGGATATACTTGGGTAACGCACAACAATTGGCGTCGGGAAGAAGTAATGTCGCTCGAAGCTCCGCGTCGAGAAGTCACGGCACGGGGTGCCGTGCGACAATGGGTTCTTTGCTCCAGGACCATTGCGTCTCTGCGGCAGTTGTTTTCAATGAGGAATCGATGTCTACTAGTACGAGCAAATTGACAGGGTTGGAATTCGATGCGATGGTCGATCGCGGCGCCTTTGATTGCATCCATGGCAAGAAGGTCGAGCTAATTCGAGGAGAGTTGCGTTTCATGAATCCCGCAGGTCCCATTCATGATGATTACATCGAGTATCTCAACCGGTGGTCTGTAGACTCTGCACATAGAAGTCAAGTCAGCATACGTGTTCAATGTGGCTTTGTATGTGACGATAGCCGACCTGAGCCCGATATCTTGTGGTTAAAGCCGCGCCGCTATGGCCGGACGCGTCCAACGGCCAAAGATGTTTTGCTGCTGATCGAGGTATCGGATAGCAGTCTTTCCTCCGATCTCCAAGAAAAAGCCGATCTCTATGCAGAAGCTGGCGTGCAAGAGTATTGGGTAGTCGATGTTCCTTCGTCCCGCATCCATGTCCTTTCGCACAGCGACGGCAAGTCGTATCGGAAAATCGAGATCGCTGTTCCGCCGCACACTTTATCGCCGATCTGCATGTCGGCGGCTAAGCTCGATTTGGCCGACCTGTTCTCGGTAACGTGATGATCACCATTCTGGGATAACATCTCGCAAAAATCTCTATCGCTAATCGGTTGGTGTGAGGGCATCCAGAGCATCCAGCAGCGCAGCATCCAGCGCAGCATCCAGGGACAGAGCAGCTCGCGGTGGGAGTCGATCGCCACCCATCGATCAGCTCTGTCCCCAGCGCCGCCCCCAGCGCCGCCCAGCGCCGCTAGACAAATGATCGTGCAAGAACCAAAATCGACCAAGAAGTAAACGGTCTCCTCCTCTTATTGCTTCCTGAAGTCTTGCGACTCCCAGGCTACGCAATAGGAGTCTTTCAGCCCATCGGATTAAGCGGGCCGGCTGATTCGGCCAATTGGCGGATTGTCACCCTGGTGAACGCTTCTTCGGTCGCCGCATACACTCGATCAAGTTCGGCATGCAGTGGGCAGAGTTTCGTGTGGCAATGCAAACCAAGCAGACATTCTCTGATCCGCTCAATCGGATCGTTCGCGTTGACGACATCCAGAACCGTCACTTTCTTCGCTTCGGCGTCAGCTCATATCCGCCGCCAGGACCGGGGCGCGATCGCGCAATGCCGGAGCCGCACAAATCTTGCAATACCCGGGTCAAATAACGCTGCGGCACCTTCGTCTGCTCTGCCAACGCATCGGCGGAAATCGGGAGATCGGGCGTGCCTCCCATACAGACGACGGCACGCAAGGCATATTCGGCAGTCTTGGAAATCACAGAGTCCCAGCCAGCTTTTTAACAGGTCGCTTAATCGCCAACATCTTCGTTGGTGGCTAGGGTAAGTTTTGGTTTAGTGGACGGTACGGGCAACGGTGTCAGCAACCTCGATGGCCTCAATAACCGCACTTAAACGTACATCTTTTGCGGTGCATGACAAGATGTATGTCGATCGCTGCGGGAAAATTTAACCGTGGTTTTCTACGTGGCTCGGACGTCCCGCCGATGATCGCAATACTTGCACAAAAACTCTGCCACAACAACTCTGCGACAAAACAACTATACCTAAAGATGCACTTTTCAGCATGCATCGCAAGGTGTATGTTTACAATGATGAGAAGTTCTGGGAAAATATGATTACGCATTGATTTCCTAAACCAGCGAATACTCCCGTGAAATACCCCAGTGAAGCCACTTTGCCTTGCGAGCGCCGTCGGTGAAGCATGTTAGAGGTGATCCAATCGTGATTTGGAGAAACCGATGAACGGTGAACAGACGGATTCCCCCCAGAGGCCTTTGTCAGGTTCTCCGCAGTCAATCACCAAGGAAATGGCCTTGCCGACGCTTATCAAGCAGCTTCCCGAAGCGCGAGCGGTGTTCAATCGAATTGGATTGAGAGGTCGCGGTGGGCAGTTCACCGACCTTCAAGGCAGATCCGTTGGCTACTTGCGTTTATCGCTGACAGCTGCTTGCTCGATGCGATGCACCTACTGCCGGCCCAAGGTCTACGCGGATCAATCTGGAGACGCCACCATGTCTCCTCCGGTCATTGAGCAGGTTGTTCGTCATTTGGTGAAGCGTTGGGGGCTGACGAAAGTGCGTTTGACCGGTGGCGAACCCACCCTTCGCCGCGACTTGTTCGAGATCATCGAACGACTTTCTCGCATCGACGGCCTCAAGGATCTAGCCATGACGACCAATGGACTGACCCTTGTACGAGATGCTCACGAACTGCGACGGGTGGGGCTGCATCGGCTCAATGTTTCCTTAGACTCTCTACGCCCGGACGTTTTCGAACGCATGACTGGCGTAAAAGACCCCAAACGCGTCATCGCTGGTATTCACGCCGCCGCCGAGGCAGGGTTCGCTCCCATTCGACTGAACGCTGTCGTGCTGGCCGGCGAAAATGACGACGAGTTACCTGATCTTGTGCGATTCGCCGCCACTCTCTCTTTGGACATCCGTTTTATCGAACTGATGCCCATGGGGCCGTTGGCAGGTCAGTGGTCCGAACGCTATGTCCCCGAGTCGGTAATGCGAGAGCGACTGGCACCCGCCATCCAACAGTGGGAACTACTACCGCAAGGCCACGACTCGGCCCGACGATTTCGCGTCCAACTCGATGATGGCCGATTGACTACGATCGGTTTCATCACGCCGATGAGCTGCAATTTCTGTGCTGCCTGCAATCGACTTCGCCTCACCGCCCGTGGGGATGTGTACCCCTGCTTAATGGATCAACCACGTGGCAATGTCATGCCCGCTTTGGCACCGGTTTTCGATGCGGATCGTTTCGATGAGCTCTTGTGGGGGGCTCTAAAGTTCAAAGCACCTGAACACCCGGTAACCGGATTCACGACCATGACCGTTTTAGGAGGATAAGTAAATTATGAATGCAGAATCATCACAACCGAACAAGCTACCGGCTACCTTTCGACGATTCGCCCAACGCTTTCCCGAACTGGTCGAAGCCCACGAAAAGGTCGCTTGCACGGTGGATGCCCAAGGACACTTCGACGCCAAAACGACCGAACTGATCAAAATTGGCATCTGCCTCGGTGCGGGACTTGAGTCGGCATTGCGATCGCACGTTCGTAGAGCGACGAAAGCTGGAGCAAGCGTAAAAGAAATAGAACAGGCAATCGTCCAAGGCATGAACACGATCGGCTTCCCTAGAACCGTCGCTGCTTGGAGCTGGGCACACGAGCAACTTGAGCGAGATCGCAAAGAGCAAGAGGATCAGGCATGAAACTAAGCATATTCCTTTTTGGCCCCTACGCCGATACTCTGGGCGCTTCCTCAGTTGAAGTTACCGTGCCAGACAACATGCATCCAACCGCCAATACCGTCATGGCTTGTTTGGCCGAGCAACAACCGAAGCTACGAGCGATGCTGAGTTCGGCCCTCCTCTCGGTCAACTGTCAATTCGCCCTGCCCGATCATCCTGTCGACGAGGAGGATGAATTAGCGATCATCGGACTGGTTGGTGGTGGATGAGCACCGAAATTACGATTCAGAATGGTCCTCTAGAAAAGGCGGAGCCATGGTCGGTACAGGGAGCCGGTGCGGTGCTCTGCTTCGAAGGAATCATACGTCCCTTCGAAGCCGGCCAACCGATCGCGGGTTTGACCTATGAAACCTACGATCCCATGACCGAACAGGAATTAAAACGCCTCGCTGAGGAAGCCATCGAACGATTCGGCTTGCTGGCGTTAAAGGTCGAGCACAGTCGCGGGATGGTCCTCAACTTTGCTTGCTCGTTCCGACTTCGAGTGGCTTCGGCCCATCGCAAGGAAGCTTTGGCTGCAATGGACTGGTTTATCGACCGAATGAAGCAGCAAGTACCGATTTGGAAGCGGCCTGTTTGGAAGGAGACAGTTTCGGAGAACACAGTTTGTAAGGAGACTGTGGCTATCGAACAATCGACGGAGGTAACACCATGAAGACGAATGAGAAACATTCCAGCTTTGCGTTCTCATCCTCTGAGGACGCCATCCAAGCGATGACGGGCCGACTCGACCCAATCGAGCTCGAACGTGTCGCACTGACAGAAGCGTTCAATCGAGTCCTCGCCGAGCCGATCGTCGCCGATCGCCCAAGCCCAGCATGCGATGTCAGCGCCATGGATGGATACGCCATTCGGCTTTCAGATGTCGCTCCGGTGCAACCGCTCGATTCTGGGGAACCTCCTCGGCCACGACAATTAGCCGTGACCGGGGAGGTCGCCAATGGTCAACCTCCACCAGCGATGCCGTCTCGCGCAGCTTTGCGCATCTTCACTGGTGGCCCGGTACCTGCCGGCTGCGATGCCGTGATCCCTCGAGAGCAAGTCAAAGAGGGGCCTGAGTCGATCGCTTTAGCCGCCGATTTAGCCATCCAGGACGGCCAGCACATTCGCCGTTGTGGCGAGAATGGTCGAGCGGGCGAAACGATTGTCCAGTCAGGCACACCGATCACCCCCACCGTTGCCGCAGCCTTGGCTACCTGCGGTGTTACCGCCCCCTTGGTTTATCGACGAGTCCGCCTCAGCGTGATCGTTACCGGCAACGAAGTCAATGACGTGGCTGCCCAGATCACTCCGTGGCAATTGCGAGATAGCAATGGCCCTGCCCTAGCCGCCATGTTTGCCCACCGATCTTGGATTCACTGGCAAGGCATCCATCATGTGATGGACGATCCAATCCAGCTCCGTGAGACCGTTGCCACTGTCTTTGCCAATGCAGATGCCCTCTTGCTGACCGGTGGCGTATCGATGGGGGATTACGACTTTGTTCCTACCATCCTCACCGAGCTAGGCTGCGACATCCTGTTCCACAAGCTCCCCATCCGACCTGGTAAACCGATCCTTGGCGCGATCGGGCCCCTAGGGCAAGCGGTACTGGGCCTTCCAGGCAATCCGGTGTCGGTGATGACTACAGGACGACGAATCGCGTTGCCGATCTTGCGACATCGAGCTGGATTTGCTCAGGCCGCGCCCCCTACGGCCAGTGTTACGCTCGACAATCCTGACGACAAACAACTCCCTCTGCACTGGTCGCGCCCCGTCCGCTTGACCAGCAACGGAAAAGCAGAACGGATCACCTCCAGAGGCTCGGGTGACATCATCAGCGCCGCTCGCAGCGATGGTTTTATTGAAATACCGGCCAGTGAGACGGGTTCGGGACCGTGGCCTTTCTACTCATGGAGAGCAACCGATGAATAGTCGCTTATCACACTTGGACGAATCGGGTAGAGCGCACATGGTGGACATCAGCGACAAACCGCTGACAGCGCGTCGTGCTGTCGCCGTGGGGCGAGTTCGAATTGGCTCGGAGCTCGCCAAGGCCGTTGGTGACAATCAACTGGCCAAGGGAGACTTGCTTCAGATCGCGCGGCTAGCTGGGATACAAGCCGCCAAACGAACCGACGAACTGATCCCTCTTTGCCATTCCCTCCCGCTCGACTCGATCGATGTACAAGCTTCCCTTGGTGACGGCTGCATCGAACTTCGCGCCGAGGCATGCACCACCTGGAAAACCGGCGTTGAGATGGAGGCGCTCACCGCAGTTACCGTTGCAGCCTTGACCGTCATCGACATGGGGAAAGCCATCGACAAAGGGATGGTGATTGAAGGTGTTCGACTGATTGAGAAGACCGGGGGCAAGAGCGGCAACTACCTCGCCAAAGAAGACGGACTGAAATGACACCGAACCAGATGGCACCGAACCAAACAACACCGATACGCGTCGCTGTCCTCACCGTAAGCGATCGTTGCAGTCGCAGCGAAGCGATCGATACTTCCGGACCAGCGCTCGTAGCTATGGCTCAGACCAAGTTGTGTGCCGAGGTCGTCGCTACCGTCTGCCTACCCGATGAACGGTCCCAACTAAGCGAGCAACTGCGTCACTGGGCGTTACACGATCCTAGACCCGATCTAATCCTGACCACCGGGGGAACTGGCTTGGCCCCTCGCGACATAACGCCCGAGGCCACGCTGGAGGTGCTCGAACGTCGGCACAGCGGACTGATGGAGCTGATCCGGCTTCGCTGTTACGAGAAGACACCTCGCACCTATCTGTCGCGCGGCGAAGCTGGAACGCTTGGCCGTACACTGATCATCAATCTTCCCGGTTCGCAACGGGGCGCGACCGAATCGTTCGAAGCGATCCTCGACATAGTACCTCACGCGATTGAGACGTTGCGAGATGAAGTGCAGGACGATGGGCGCCCAGGAGCTTCGAAGAACACCGGCAAAGTCATTCATCACCAGGATGGCCAATGATGCGTCTGCCGCTGACTCTCGAGGATTTCTGGCCGACCGCCGCAACACGTCGTGAAGAGCCACTCCGCTTTACGCTGAAAGAACTATCAGGCTCGTTGGGGGACCTTGGCACATTTCTGCCGTTGGCTGTCGCGATGGCCTTGACGTGCGACATGAGCATTAGCCTGATCTTCATTTTCGCTGGGTTGATGAACATCGTTACGGGAGTGATCTTTCGCCAACCGATTCCAGTCCAACCGATGAAGGCGATCGCAGCAGTGGCCATTGCCGAAGGCCTCAGTGCCGGTGCCATTGCCTCGACAGGCATGGCGATGGGAATTGTAGTGTTTACGTTGGCGGTCGTCGGCGGCGTGGATTGGATCGCCCGTGCGATTCCCAAGCCCGTCGTTCGCGGCATTCAGGCGGGGGTTGGTCTGAAGCTCGCTTGGACCGGTGTGAACTGGCTGGGCCCGTTACCTGCAGTCGGTTGGGACAGTTGGATCATCGCTGGTGCAGTCATCGTTGCGATCATCATGATGGCCGGTCGAAGACAGCCGGAACTGTTATATGTCTTCGTG
>WPCK01211703.1_pt1 | contig 15742 bp, 15 predicted proteins | sample 5399851 | NCBI WGS metagenome assembly WPCK01 (sample SAMN12869471, study PRJNA574797) | sludge metagenome | isolation source: wastewater treatment of pH11 | place: China:Beijing | collected 2019-05-20
TCCGATATCTTTAAAACGGATTTATCCATGCCCGTCTGTATTTGCATCGGTGGTGAAAAACGTGGGTTATCCACGGAAGTGATTGAGCAAACGGATGTGTTCAGTCACATTGAGTATCCCACAGAGGTTAAAGTTGCCTTAAGTGCAACTGCAGCCGCAACCATTTACATTTATGAAGTTGTTCGACAAAAAAAGCCAGTTTAATGGCTTTTTCTTATGGAATGAAGCGAAGGGCTGTGGTCACACTCTGAATATCCAAGGTGATTCGCTGTTCGCCATTTTCTGAATCAAGATCAACGAGCAGGTGGGCAAGTGACCGGCGGGTACTGCCATCTTTCAATGTCACATAACTGTTCACCCCATTCGAAGAGATTAGCACTCCCTGATCTGGGAACTGTTCGAGACGAAGGTTGGTTGAGGCAGCCTGAATGGATGCATACAAGTCGCTTTCAGTATGCACGGACATCCCTCCACTTAAGGCAGCAGAGCTAATATTTAACTGGCCACCTATATCTGTTGCGTTTAGAGTGAGGTTGGCTGTGGATAAAAACATATCCGTCTGAATGTTACCAAGTGTTATATTTGAGTTGGCGGTCTTAATTGTCAAACGATTCCACTCAATTAGGTCATGTTCATTTGTAATCTGAATCGAAGGGGTCAACGCAACGATGGTGATGGTTCCTGTAAAGTTATCAGGAATCTCAACAGATATTTCTGTGATTCGAGCTAGATCTTTACATCCAAATAACCAGTGGCATCGTGGATCATCTACGATTTCAAAAGGTTCACCAACGATGAAATGTCGATTTGAGATATTGCTTTTCAGTGCTTCAGGGTTTCCCTGCATCCGAATGTTGATTTCTTCCTCAGCACTTGTAGTCAATGTAATTCTCTTTGAGTAGCCACCATAAATGGTCAGATGATCTACGGAAGCTATTTCCTGATGCAGTGACAGTTCCGCGATCGTTCCTAGATCCGATGGGTTTTGTGTGATGCTCTGATATAGGTTCACACCCCATATAACCATCAGTAAAAGAATGCCACTGATTACAAGCAGTATAGCTGTTTTGATGGAACCTAGTTTCATAGGCGAGTACCTTTGATCAGAAAACGTCTCAACCATCGAAGTCCATGATACATTCCACTGAAACCGCGTTGGGCTAACATGGAAAAACCAATACCAACCAAGATAAAAGCAATACCTAATAGACTGTTCGTGGTCTTATCCTGAATCCATAAGACCAAGTTAAAGGGCAAGTGATTAAATAATAACAGCCAAATTCCACTTATGGTTAATGCAAGTGATGAAGCCCAAAGAGTCAAAGTAACGGTAATAAGAACAAGGTATAGAGGGATGGATACAAAAAGCGAAAGAACGAGAAGAAACGAGTTAGATGAAGACTTCATTTCATTTTTATCAATATCATCTTGAGTTTCATTAGCGGTGTTTTCCGTTTGTGACTCAGCCTTTAAAGCACGCTCGATAAATTGTAACGGACTTCCCAACTGGTCAATCCGCGCTGAGTTGCTTTCATGAGTTTGTAATCGCTTATCTAATTGTTCCAAAATAGTTATTTGAGTCTGTAAATCGAGATGCTCTATTTCAGATTGGACGAGTCGTTTATATTCTTCTTTGGATATCATACCTAATCACCTCTAGTTCATACAGAGTATAGCATTGACATCCTTTTCTTTCAAGAAAATCAATGTGACGAGGTAGGTGTGATAGACTTTATTTTATAACACCCGTATAATAGAAGAGTAAAGTTGAGGGAGATACCATGAAAATTGCCTTAGGACAAATCAATGTTATTGCAAACAATATACAAGCGAATATGGAGTCCATCCAATCGATGGTTGAAGCTGCCAAAGCCCAGAACGCAACGTTGATTGTGTTTCCGGAAATGACAGTGGGTGGATATTTCGTTGGGGACAAGTGGAATGACGATGAGTGGGTAGCTGAATGCTCACGGCAAAATAAAGTTATTAAAGAATTAAGTGATGGTATCGGCATCATTTGGGGAAATGTCAGCTTGGACTATCAAGGAAAGACATATCAGGGACATGATGGGCGCACAGCTCGTTTTAATAGCGTTTTCTTTGCTTATAACAAAATGTGGGTGCAAAAGGAAAATGGTCAGTCTGGTCAAAGCATTAAGCATCTGTTCCCCAACTATCGGATGTTTGAGGATGCTCGTTTCTTTACTTCGGGTTTGACACTTAAGCAGTGGGATAACCAAATTGACGACGCTTCACCCTTTATCTTTGAAGTGGACCAGAAGAAACTGCGGATTTTTCTTCAAGTATGTGAGGATTTGTGGGATGAGGATTATCCATACTCACCAACAGAACAGGCAGTGAAAGCCGGTAGTGACTGGATTGTAAATGTGTCAAGTTCCGTTTGGACTTTAAATAAAGAATATTCAAGACAGAAACAAGTAATCAAAAAGGCGAAACTATACAAATCAGCGATGCCAAATGTGGTTTATGTTAATGCCTGCGGAATGCAGAATAATGGGAAAAATGTACTTCTTTTTGATGGCGGCAGTGCGATTTACAGAGGAAATGGTGATTTGTTTTTTCAAGGAAATGATGATTTCAACCCTTCATGTCATATCGTTTCAACAGAAAATGCAACCATATCGAAACGTACAGAGCATAAACTACTGAACGGTTTGCTAGCGGGTATCCGTTATTTTGATCAGCAAGTATTTCCTCATAAACCCAAATGGATCATTGGACTATCCGGCGGTCTTGATAGTAGCATCAATGCAGCGTTGTTTACGTTGGCATTAGGTAAAGATCGTATGGTGGGTGTAAATATGTCCACAAAGTATAATAGTGAAAAAACGATTATGAATGCAAAAGTACTGGCAATGAAGTGCCAGATGACATATTTGGCAGGTTCCATTGAACCGATGGTTGACGCAACGCTGGATACGATGAAAGCCATGAATCAGAACCCTCCCTACACATCGCTTACCGTAGAAAACATCCAAGCTCGTCTTCGTGGCCATCTGCTTTCTTCGTTAGCGTCAACGTATCAGGCAATCATCGTAAACAATGGAAATAAAGTTGAAACAGCTTTAGGCTATTGCACACTTTATGGAGATACCATTGGGGCGTTATCCCCAATTGGTGATTTAACCAAAATGCAGTTGTTTTTGCTAGCCAAAGAAATCAATGAGATGGTTGGTGATGAATGGATCAGTCATAATCTGCTTCCTGTGATTACAGAAGGGAAGATGGTTTGGGATATGGCACCTTCCGCAGAGTTGAAAGAGAAGCAGATAGATCCAATGAAGTGGGGATATCATGACTGGCTGATTAGCTATCTGACGGATTATCCTGGTCATCGGATTGAATCTTTTATGAGAATGATTCTAAGTGGTGATATTAAACATCATTCCGTATATTCCTGGATGGAGTTCTATGGATTGACTGATCCGCACCGCTTTATGGAAGATTTGCAGTGGGTACTCAGACTTATGCACACATCGGTGTTTAAACGGATTCAGATGCCACCGGTGATTACTGTTAGTCGAGGCAGTTTTGGATTTGATTATCGAGAATCTCAGCTTTCATTTCAACCGACGTCGCAGTTTCTTGAATTAAAAGAAGCAATCTTGCGTCGTAAAACCATCTGAAATACAGTATAATGTACATGTAGAAAAGGAGAATTCCATGCGCTTTAAATTACGTCCAGAAACAAAAGATAACACGATGACTTTGGCCATTGCAGGTGTGATAGTGGTTGTATTTTTCTTTACCATCCAGAATATTCCGGGATTACTTGCCTTTATCAAGCAGCTATTTAGAATCCTGATGCCATTTGTGGTTGGGTTTTCTTTGGCCTTTCTGATTACACCGCTGATGCTACGCATAGAAAATCAATGGCTCAGAAAACTGAAACTATCATTTTCGTCGAAACGAAAAATATCAGCTTTTCTCACCATGGTGATATCCATAGGTCTTTTCTCACTGTTTATTTATATTATCATTCCTCAGGTGTTGGATTCACTGAATCAGATTTCAACTCAATTACCCCTTTACATCGAGGCTGCAGAAACATATCTTAATGATTTGTTTCTGGGGTTGAATATTCGTGATGAAATTACAGAGATTTTGGTTTCAACGGGTGAAGAACTTCTTTCCACCATTACAAATCTACTTCGTGAATATCTGCCCATGTTGTTAAGTGCTTCCTGGCAGGTAGTCAACACGATTTTCAAGGTTTTAGTCGGATTGATTATTACGGTATATATTTTACTTGATCGGGAGCGTTTTGGAAATCAGTTCAAGAAGCTGACCTATGCATTTCTTCATGAAAAAGATGCGGATAACTTACTTTACCTTTCACGTGTAACCTCCAAGACTTTCAATAGTTTTATCGTAGGTAAGTCGATTGATTCCCTCATCATCGGTGTACTTAGCTTTATCGGAATGACGATCTTTGGTTGGCCATTTGCGGTGCTTATCAGTGTAATTATTGGTGTCACAAACATGATTCCTGTGTTTGGTCCCTTTATTGGGGCTGTTCCTGGATTCATCATTCTGTTTATTGTAAATCCAATGGTTTCATTCTGGTTTCTACTCTTCGTTCTGTTCTTACAACAGCTTGATGGTAACATCATTGGGCCAACTATTTTAGGGGATTCTGTCGGATTACCTAGTCTATGGATTATGTTCTCGATTCTTGTCGGAGGAGGCTTCTTTGGGGTAGTTGGTATGTTTCTTGGAGTACCGGTCTTTGCGGTCATATATCTGATTGTAAAAAATATTGCTCAGTTCAAGTTGGATCAGAAAGGCATTAAAATTGACGAAAAATAAAAGGTCAGCCGAGTAACGGCTGGCCTTTCTATTGGGTTAAATCCAAAAGTGCGTTTTCATTGAGTATCTGATATTGTTTTGGACTGAGTGGAACAATCCATCCGGAATTTTTGAACTGAGTCAATATTCGGCTTAATGTTTCTGCACTCATGCCTAGCATCGTAGCTAGGGTTTTTTTATTTGTGCTCAACGTAACCAGACCACTTTGATCCATCTGATGAAGTAAATGATAGGCCAGTTTACCACTGGAATCCAGTGTCGAGCCACTTGACCACTTGGCTTCACTTTGTGCTAAACGCTGTGCTAAAATAGCTAATAGACGCATGCTTAACGACGGTGTGGAGAGTAGGATGGGGGTAAGTTGCTCTTTATCAAGATAACACGCAGTCACATCTTCCAACGCTTCGATAAAAACGTCACTTTCTTCATGTGAAAGGATAGCTAGTTCTCCATAGAAATCACCTGCTGTCAAAATACGTAGAATCTGTTCATTTCCGTTTTCATCAAAACGAACTACCTTGGCTTTTCCTTCATACAAAATGATGAGAGAGGAAAGCGAGTGATGTGCAGGAATCAGACTTTCTTTACGTTTAAACTGCTTTTGATAAGTAATGCCTGATAGTTGGGATAATTCCTGTGGTGAACAGGTAGAAAACAGTGGAACTATCGAAACACAGGCATGATGTAAATGACACATGGAACAAGACATAGAATCAACTCCAATCAGATTTTCTTGTATCTAAGTGAGATGGCGAGCAGTATGACGGCAATAACACTTAACTCATGGACAAGCATTCCTAAAGCTAAGAATACATGGCCACTGAGAACACCGATGACAAGTAAGGTTACAACCATTATAGCAAATACAATATTTATTTTCATGTTTTTAACCGTAGCTTTCGAAATGCGAATCGCTGCAATCAGACGCTGTAAATCCTGCTTCTGTAAAATGATGTCAGCGGTTTCCATAGCTACGTGGTTCGTCGCTCCTCCCATCGCAACACCAAAGTCCGACAATGCCAAGGCGGGGGCATCATTAATACCATCACCGACCATCGCAACGTGTTTGTATTGCTCCTTGAGTTTCTGCATATGATTGGCTTTATCTTCAGGCAAACATTGCGCCACAACATCATCGATACCGATTTTTGCGGCTATAGTATTAGCAGCGTGGGTCTGATCTCCAGTTAGCATCACAGTTTTAATGTGATGTTTGTGCAACCAGGATACAACCGAAGCAGCTTCTTCTTTTAACTGATCATATATCATATATACACCAACGACCTGATGATCCACACTGGCAAAGATGGTAGTGGCACCTTGCAACTGATGTTTTTTAGCCAACGCTTGAATGGACTCAGGAATGATCAACCCTGCCACATCCATTTGTCTTTGATTGCCAAGCAAGACATGATGGTTATCAACCACAGCTTCAATTCCTTTGCCAATGGACACGGATGAGCTGCTTGGCTCAATGAGCTCAAGGTTCTGTTTGGCTGCATAGGCTAAAAGCGCAGTAGCCAACGGATGCTCGGAATGCAGTTCGGCACTTAAGGTGAGTTTAATTTGATTTAAAGGATTCTCATCCATAAAGAAGGCTTCAGTTACAACCGGCTTTCCTTGGGTTAAGGTGCCTGTTTTGTCAAAAGCTATGGCCTTCACCTGGCTGAGACGCTCGATTACATCTCCACCTTTAAATAGAATGCCATTTTTAGCCCCAAGACCAATCCCAGCCACAATACTGACGGGAGTTGCGATGACTAATGCACCTGGACATGAGATAACAAGTAAGGTTAATGCGAGTTCAAAGTTTCTTGTCACAAGCATGACGATGATAGTTAGTACAATAATTGAAGGGGTATAATATTGAGCAAAAGTTTCAATGAACTTTTGGGTTTTTGCTTTTTTATCCTGTGCTTCCTCAATCATGGTCATGATTTTGCCATAGACACTATCTTCACCAATCACACTTGTTTCAACAACGAAGGTTCCCTGGGTACATAAGGAAGAGGCATAGACAAAATCACCGACCATCCGCTGCTGGTCAAGTGGCTCTCCTGTGAGTGAACTTTCATCTAGATAACCAAATCCTTTGACAATGGTTCCGTCAACAGCGACTCGCTCACCTGTTTTGACCATCACGTGATCACCAAGTTGAAGGTCATCCAGAGCTACCTTGACTTGCTTGTCATCTTTAATCACAGTGACTTCAACAGGTAGTTTATCCAATAACTCGGATATGGCCTGTCGGGTTTTCAATAGTGTTTTGGCCTCCAGGTAATGACCGAGGGTAAATAAATAGGTAACAGCGGCTGCTTCCCAAATTTCGGAAATAAACAATGCACCAACGACCGCAATGGTAACAAGCAGATCGATACTAGCAACTTTATATCTGAGTGCACTCAAGGCGTTTTTTGCGATAGGGGGTAAGGTAATCGCTGTTGATATAAGAAGGAATGGATAAAATAATGAGGGCATAAAAAACCATTGGTTTATCCAAGCCAAAAGTATGAGTACCGTAGATATCCAAAGTGCCATATGTTTGAATCGATTCATGATATCTTTAGCACTCTGAAGCCAAGCCGTCTTAGAACCTTGGAAATAGTTAGTGTAAGATCTGTGTTTTCTTCAACTTCTACCACAACTTTACTTGCGTTAAATAAAACGTCAACGCTTTTCACTCCTTGGATGCTCGATACACCTGCTTTAATTTTTGCTCCACAACTGGGGCAGGTTAATGTTTCTAATTGATATTTGATTTTCATAGTGATTCCTCCTATCACTATTGTATCCTGATTCCAGTTGTATTCCTTGATGTATGTCAAGAAATAGAAAAAAACGGTTAAATCACCGTTTCTTTGTCTTGTAATATGTATTGAACAGCAAGGCATCCAGGGCCACCTTGAGTTATCATCACGGGTGTCAGTTCGAGAACCTCGACGACCGAATTTGGAAACTGTTCTTTCATTTTGCTTAAGGCTAAATCAGCAGCAGGTTGATTTAATGCATGACTGATGAAAATGCGATGATTTTCATTGACGCCACGAGTAACCATGTGTTGAACGATTTTGTCAAAGGCATTTGACAAAGTCCGTGCGACCGCAAACTTTTCAAGTACTTCACTACCTTCGGTTTGTGTGACAATCGGTTTGATCTTTAGTACACCACTAAGTGTAGCCGCAATTGGTGAGAGTCGTCCACCGCGACGCAGGTAATCGAAGTCCTGAGGAATCAGAAATGACTGACACTCACGCAGGCATGATTCCATTTTTTCAATGATTTCATCCATTGTATGAGTATCCCGCAGTTTAACGGCCAGTTTCACAAGATACTGCTGTGGTCCAGCCAATGTTTTTGAATTAAACAAACGTACGTGTTTGATACCTTCAGCATCAATAATACCATAGGCGCTGTTATAGGTTGCGCTCAACCCTTTTGTCATGGTAATGTGGAGTGTTTCCTGCACATCCTCATAAGCCTCCATCACTTCACCGATGGCCGGCTGTGATGAAACGGGAATATCCGTTTTAATCATTTGGACGAATGTTTCTGAGTCCAACTCAAAGGCGTCACGGTAGTTTTTGGATCCGATGGCCACCTGTAAGGGAAGAAGTGTAATATTAAGCTCTTTAGAAGCCTCTTGTTTTAAAAGAGTTCCTGTATCAGTGATTATTTTCATATGTTACCTCACAACAGAAGAATACCACAATTAGGGCAAAAAAAGAACCCCGAAGGGTTCAATTAATCGTCAAGTTGAAACAACAGTTCGGTATAGGTTGGAATAGGATAGTTTTCCTTACTCATATAGCCTTCTATCGAATCAACGACCTCACGAATGCAATTAAGTTGCGGACGAATGACCTGATGCATAAACAGGCTGCGCTCGCGCAGATTGGCAATCAGATTGGCTCGATTCAGCATTTTATCCAGTTCGTTTACCTCATAATTGGTTTGACTTAACCATGTGCTGAACTTCTCTACCATATCGACACTGTAAGCAATGCCTGCTGCACTAAGAGGTAGATGGAGCGTGACTTCCTTGACAGATGAAGGGAGGATTTGTGTGCGTACCATCTGTAACAATGCTTTTGCTTCAAAGGTAATGGAACGAATGAACTGTTCATGCATAATTTCAGCTCGTGCTTCCAGCTCCTTGTGATTGAATACTCCATGTCGCTCAAACAGTCTAACTGACTTTGGTTCGATTAAACTATCAATCGACTCCGCAAATGAAGTTAAATTGGGGAGGCCACGTCGTTTGGCTTCAATCAGCCAGTTTTCTGAGTATCCATCGCCACTAAACAGAATCCGCTTATGCTTCGCTATGATCTTTTGACAAACATTCAGTGCGTTAGCTTTTAAGTCTGTCAGTGTGGAAGATTCAATTTCATCACTGATATAGGCTAAGGCATCTGCGAGCAGTGTGTTTAACACAATGTTTGTGGTTGCGGCAGATCTGGATGAACCAACCATACGGAACTCAAACTTATTTCCGGTAAAAGCAAAGGGGGATGTACGATTGCGGTCAGAAGCTTCCTTGGGTAAGGCTTTAAGGTTGTTTAGTGGTGAGTGCATCGTATTACCGTTGGTCCAATCCTTGACATCACCAGACTCAATGAAATACAAAAGACGTTCAAGATCACTACCGACATACATCGAGATAATCGCTGGTGGAGCTTCGTTGGCTCCCAATCGATGGTCGTTACCAGCTCCCGATGAGGCCATACGTAAAAGTTCAGGGTATTGGTCGATGCCTTTCATCAAGGCACAGACAAAGAGTAAAAAGCGGAGGTTATCCTGAGGATTTTCGGATGGATCTAACATGTTGTTCCCTAGATTGTCCACCAAAGACCAGTTATTATGTTTGCCTGATCCATTGATGTTTGCAAACGGTTTTTCGTGCAGTAAACAGGCAAGTCCATGTTTTGGGGCTGTTTGCTTCAAAATATCCATAATTAACTGATTTTGATCAATCGCAATATGTGCGGGAGCATAGATAGGGACAATCTCAAACTGACCATAGGCTACTTCATTGTGTTCAACTCGGCTATAAATGCCCAGTTTCCAAAGTTCAAGATTGACTTCCTGCATAAATGATGCAACTCGCTGTGGAATCGAACCAAAGTAGTGCTCTTCAGCTTCCTGACCTTTGGCTGGCGATTTGCCTAGCAGAGTGCGCCCTGTCAGTTTTAGGTCAAGTCGTTTCTGAAAATGTTTCTGGTCTACCAGGAAGTATTCCTGTTCCTGGCCTAGTACCGGTGTAACCGATGTTACATCTTTTTCACCGAGAAGGTGAAGAAGCCGGGTAGATTGTTTGCTTAATGCATCCATGGATTTTAGAAGCGGAGCTTTTTTATCTAATGAGTCACCATTGAAAGAGATAAAAATAGTAGGTATACAAAGTACGTGATTTCGGATAAATGCGGGAGATGAGATGTCCCAGTAAGTATAACCTCTGGCTTCAAATGTGGCACGCAATCCACCGTTTGGAAAACTTGATCCATCAGTTTCACCTTTGATTAATGACTTTCCGCTAAATCTGGCTAGTGGCTCCCCATCATCACCGGGTTCCAAAAAGGCATCGTGCTTCTCAGCAGTCTTTCCTGTCATCGGCTGAAACCAGTGGGAGTAGTGGGTTGCTCCGAGCTCAAGTGCCCAGGTCTTCATAGCATGTGCAATCGCATCAGCCGTCTTCGAATCGAGCTGTGCTTCGTGAGTGAGTGAGGTTTTCCATCGCTTATAAATCGGATGAGGTAACCTTTCTTTCATCGTGGCATCGGTAAACAGATATTTTCCAAAAATTTCAAATGGGTGACTCATACATGATCCTCCTGTTTTTTAACAAACTTAATTTTAAAGCAAGAAATATCCCGTGTAAAGTGAAATTTCTATTATTTTCATATATTTTCATGAAAATTAATGAAAATATATACCAATAAATTATTCCTGAATTGTGATTTGAGTCACTTTATTTATGATATAATGATTGTAACGAGATGGGAGGTAGCGTATGAAACTCGTAAAATGTCAGGTTTGTGGATTGGTATTGGCTGAGGATGAATTGCATGAGCATTGCCCGAAGTGTAATGCACCCAAAGAGAAGTTTGATGTACTTAGTGATGAAGATGCTGCGAAGATTGAGCGCTCTGAGTTCACCAATGGATTACACCTAGAGCTTATTAAGTTGTGTAGAGAAATCGAAGATTTGGCTGCCAGTGGTATTGAGGATGCATTGGATCCGGCCTGCGTGAAAGTATTTAAGAAGGCTAAGGCAGACGCATTTATGATTCGCCGCATGTGTAAAGCCGAATTGGCAGGTCATATGTCAAAAGGAAAATGGTAAGACCCGAGTTTCTCGGGTTTTTTCGTGAAATAACTTTCACTTTGTGAAGGATAGTGAATGTTTCACTACCTATCGTTGTGTGATATAATCACCTACGAGGTGAAATTGATGAAGAAAGTATTCGTTATACTTATCCTAGTTGCACTATGGGGTTGCTCTGCATCACCCGTTAGTGCCCGCAAACAGTTTGATGATTTACAACGCATTTCATTTGATGAATTGGATGAGATGCTAAAGAATAAAGTGACAGGGATATTCTATTTTGGCTGGGTTGAAGGGTGTGGTGATGCCACAAACATTCAGAACAATTATTTCGAGAAACGACTCAGTGATCAACCGATGTTAAAAGACCTTATCTATGTCATTGACCTTGACGAACATCTTCCTGCAGGATTATCGGATAAAGATGCACGGCAACCGATGATCGATGCGTATGATGTATCATACTCTCCAACACTGATTTGGGTTGTGGATGGTGTGACCGTAAACAAGATTGAGTGGACACCCCTTACCAGTGATCCAGTCACAGGTATATCCGCAGATGTGATTGATGCTTTTCTACGTGAAGCAGGGTACTAAAAAACTCAAGCGATGACTCGCTTGAGTTTTTTCATCCTTCGAAAATCCGTACTTCGGTAACCTGAGGGATTTCATCCATCAAAATGGCTTCCACTCCAAGTTTAATTGTATCGTCTGCCGCATAACAGCCAACACAGGCACCAAGCATTTTGACATAGACGATTCCCTGATCATCTATACTTACAAATTCAACGTCACCACCATCGCGTTGGATGTAGGGACGGATTTTATCTAATGTATCAACAATGAGTTCTTCAAGTTCATTCATATATATTACCACCTTATCGTAAAAAGTATAACAGACCACCGATGAGTAAGCCAACTAGGATGCCTCCTAGAACCTCAGTCCATTTGTGGCCCAGGACTTCCTTAATCTTTAATAAATAAATAGGATCATCCAGCTTTGTCTGCGTCAGCGTCTGAATATCCTTGATCAGCTGTTGGGTGATTCGAATATTCTGTCCGGCGTAGTAGCGGACATTGGCCGCATCATATGCCACAATCATACCAAACATCAGCGTCACAGCGAATATGGTTGAGTTGAAATTCTCAACAATTCCCACAGATAGAGTGAGTGCTGTCACTGTGGATGTGTGTGAACTCGGAAAACCACCACTTTCAATAATTAAATGTGGTCGCCATTGACGGGTACGTAGATAGTGAAATATGGGTTTTAGTAGTTGCGCAACGATATTTGCCAATATCGCTGCCCAAAACGGGTACATTTTTCCAAGCACAAAACATCACCTCTGCGGATAATTATAACACAAAAACGAGTTGTATGTTATAATAACAATGCTACAGAAAGGTGGTTCTCGATGATTTTACCTGGACAAATTGTGGAAGGCGTGGTCACTGGTATTCAACCCTATGGCGCGTTTGTGTACATCGATGAGAATACAAATGGATTAATCCATATTTCCGAATTATCGGATTCTTTTGTGCGCGACATTCATCAATATGTTCAAGTTGGCGACCGTGTTCGTCTGAAAGTTATCGATGTGGATCAGGATCATCACCAGTTGCGTCTTTCGCTTAAAGCCGCTCGTCAGCAAACCTTGCGACGTCAGAAAAAGCAGGCACGGATGGTGAAACTACCAAAGAGCACTCTCGGGTTTTCAAGTTTGGCAAAGAAGATGCCTGAGTGGATTAATCAAGCAAAAAAGGAGAATCAACATGATTAACGTCAATTTAACACATGTACAGAATCGTGAAAAAGTCGCACAGTTTCAAACAAAAGTAAATGAAATTCATGGCTGGATTAGCGATAAAACCGGTAAAGGTAATGATTTTTTAGGTTGGGTCGATTGGGCATCAACCTATGATAAAGATGAGTTTGACCGCCTTAAAAAAACGGCTAAGCGTATTGCGGAAGACGCAGATGTCTTTTTGGTTTGTGGTATTGGTGGATCATATCTTGGCGCTCGAGCAGCCATAGAATTTACTCAAGGGTTGTTTGGAAAGAAGGATATTGAGGTTGTTTATGTAGGAAATACCTTCTCCTCAACAGCGATTGCTCAGATTATGGCATCACTTGAAGGTAAAAGTGTTTATTGCAATGTAATCTCGAAATCAGGAACAACCACAGAGACAGCATTGGCGTTCCGTCTGATTCGTCAGTACATTGAAAAGACATATGGCGTAGAGGAAGCTTCAAAACGTATTATCGCCACTACAGATAAAGCAAGAGGAACACTCAAGCAGTTGGCGGATGCGAAAGGATATGAAACCTTTAGTATTCCGGATGATATTGGTGGACGTTACTCCGTCTTGACCTCGGTTGGATTACTACCTATTGCGGTAGCGGGTGTGGACGTGGACGAAATGATGCGTGGTTACGTGGATGCAACCAACGATTTAAATACTGCCGATTTAAGTAAGAACAGCGCTTACACTTATGCGGTAGCACGTCGTGTTCTTGAATCACAAGGATACACAGCAGAGATGTTTGTCTCTTATGAGAGTCATCTGACCATGCTTGCGGAGTGGTGGAAACAACTCTTTGGTGAATCTGAAGGGAAAGAAGGCAAAGGATTACTTCCTGCTTCCGTCAACTTCTCCACGGATCTACATTCCATGGGACAGTTTGTTCAGGAAGGAACAAAAACCTTGTTTGAAACAGTGATTACCGTCAAAACGCCACTGCTTGATATGGAATTTCCAGCAAGTGATGATGATACTGATCAGATGAACTATCTGGCCGGTAAGAGTTTGCACTGGGTAAATGAACAGGCGTTTAAAGGAACATTGGCGGCACACGTCGAAGAAGGTGGAGTTAATAACATCATTCTTGAAATTGACGACAATACAGCCTATACCTTCGGTTATTTGGTTTATTTCTTCTTTAAAGCGTGTGCGATGAGTGTGTACATGTTGGATGTTAATCCATTTGATCAACCGGGTGTTGAAGTGTACAAAAGAAATATGTTTAAACTCTTAGGTAAAAAATAAATTATTCTTGAACCATTTTCACAAGAAATGGTTCTTTTTTGTTTCAAACATTGATAATGGACAGAAGATGTGGTAATAATAAAGGGATAAAGATGGAGTTGAATCTATGACGTTCGATACAAAGAAGTTTTTACGTAACCTACCTCTGTTAAGTGGATTAATCTTAACAGTCATCATATCTCTTGTGGTGAGCATACTCATTTCAAAGGAGATGATTTTCGTACTGGGTGAAAAGCCATTGGATGAGCATGGTGGTATCCGCACCAACAAGCTAATTTTCAGTGAAGTCATGGCAGATAATGATGGCGTGTATACAGATTCTTTGGGTGGTATCTACGATTGGGTTGAATTGTACAATGGATCAGATGAGCCGGTGCTTCTTCATAATTTCGGATTGTCTGATGTACTTTCAAGAGTCAAATGGTCATTTCCAGATGTTACACTTGGCCCGAAGGAATATTTAGTTGTTCAACTATCCTCAGAGAATCGTAATGGATTGTACGCAAATTTTTCCCTTAAGAAAAATGGTGGTGAAACTTTGGTTTTGACAAACGCTCAAGGTGCGGTCATCGATGCTTTAGATGTTCATGCAGTGCCAAGGCATCATAGTCTTGCCCGTGACAAAAATGGTCAATGGAATGCAACGTCTTTGATATCTCCGGGATATGAAAACTCGCAGCAGGGGCATGCGGCTTTCATGCAATCTCAGCTTCAACTTGAACACTCACTACGAATTACAGAGTATCTTGCAAATAATCAGGGGAACTTCATTGATTCTTTCGGTCAGTTTAGTGGATTTGTGGAACTGACAAATGTCACAGATCAAGCAATTGATGTTTCAGGGTATTACCTTGGAAACAGCCGGGAAGCACCCTATCGCTATCGATTACCTCAGCGAATTCTTGGCCCAAATGAGTCTATCGTGGTTTATACATCCAATAGAAATCTGACAGACAGTGAACTGCATGCCAATTTTTCACTTTCCAGCGAAGAAGGAACGATTGTCCTATCCAATCAAAATGGAAAGATCATTGATTTAGTTTCATATGAGCAATTGATTAATGGTTTTTCAAGACAGCTCATCGATGATGTATGGGTGGATAGCTCGGATGTCAGTCCCGGGTATCCAAACACGGTTGCGGGAGTGGAAGCATTTGCTACAACACATTTGAAACCAGCACCTACACTGCAGATTAATGAGCTGATGAGTCGCAACTATCTATATCTGGCGCAAAATATGGGTGAGTTCTATGATTGGGTTGAGTTAATTAATTTATCCGATGAACCGATTCAATTAAATGAGTACACACTCTCAACCTCAAAAAGTCGTAGAGACATGTATGTATTGCCGGATGTAGTTCTTCAGCCAAATCAGACTTATGTTATCATGGCTTCAGGGGAAGAAAGACTCACGAACCCTCGGTTTGTTCATGCTAATTTCAAGATATCAGACATAGACTCAATTTACTTATATAAAGATGGTGTTCCGATTGACTCAGTCTTTGTGGCGGATATTCCGGTAAACTACAGTTACGGCCG
>WPCK01372738.1_pt1 | contig 15738 bp, 16 predicted proteins | sample 5399851 | NCBI WGS metagenome assembly WPCK01 (sample SAMN12869471, study PRJNA574797) | sludge metagenome | isolation source: wastewater treatment of pH11 | place: China:Beijing | collected 2019-05-20
CACCAGGGCCCCCAAGGGGCGCCGCCGCACATCGCCGAACGCCGCGGCGAGCGCCACCGCGAGGGCAACGAGGCCCACGATGGTGAGGACGCGGCCCGATGCGGCGACCGAGCACACGCCGGCCAGGAACAGCCACGTCCATCGCCGGGACTTGGCCGCCGCCAGCGTCACTGCGACGGCCAACAGCATCCGGAAGGCCGAGTCGACGACGGGAGAGCCGGTGGCGGCACCCGGAGCGGCTGCGGCGCCGATCGCCGCGCCCGCGGCGAAGAGACCGACCAGGGCGTGATCTGCACGAGAGGGTGGCCGCCGCCGATGAGGGCGATGGTTTCCGTTGAATGACGGGATGTGCTTGCTCCGACCGGGCCCGGAAATCGACGAAAGGGGAACGTTAGTTGCCGCGACCCCATCGGGGGTGTCGGCGCCTTGGTGTGCGATGTCGACCTCGCCGGCCTGACAGACTCCGCGTGTGGCAATGACGAAGTCGACCGCGGGTCGATGGGCCTGGCACCCACTGCCGCTGAAACCCGGCGACGGGTCGCGCGGCATCGCCTGGGCGGGCGCGATCGCCATCGTGGTCGGCATCACCGCATCCTTCTGGCTCACCGACCACGCCCCCTACGACACCTGGGGACCCTTCGTCGTCGCGCTGTTCCTCTGCTGGGTCTCCTCGCTCGTCATCCGCCGCACCGCCGCCCTCAGCGACGACCCCCGGATGCTCCGCCTCCTCACCCTGGCCCTTGTCCTCAAGCTCGTCAGCGCCCTCGTCCGCCGCTGGGTGGGCCTGGACGTCTACGGCGGGCTGGCCGACTCCGGCCAGTACCACTCAACCGGCCTGCAGGTGGCCGAGAACTTCCGTCACGGGTTCCTGAGCACCAAAGGCCTTGAGATCGCCGGCACCGACGAAGGCCACAACATCAGCGTGATCACCGGTGGCGTCTACACGGTGTTGGGCGGCCAGGAGATCGTCGGGTTCCTGGCTTTCGCCTGGTTCGGGTTCCTAGGCCAGATCCTGTTCTTCCGGGCCTTCCTCACCGGCGTCGAACACGGCAACCAACGCCGCTACGCCCTCCTGGTCTTCTTCCTGCCCTCGCTGCTCTACTGGCCATCCAGCATCGGCAAAGAGGCCTACATGATGCTCTGGATCGGCCTCGCCACCCTGGGCGTCGCCCACCTCCTCGGCCCACACCCCCGCGCCCGCGGCGCCCTCTACATCGCCCTGGGCGCCCTCGCCATCCTGCAGGTCCGGCCCCATGTTGCGGTCATCATCCTGGGCGGCATCGCCGTCGGCGCCATCGCCCGCCGCCCGGGCAGCCTGTCGGTGCGCCAGACCGCCCCCCGCGTCCTGCTGGTTGTCCTGCTCGTGCCTATGCTGCTGCTCGCCATCACCAGGATGAACGAGTTCTTCGGCACCGAGAAGTTCGGCGTGGACAGCGTCGACACCACCCTCGAGCGCACTCGCAACCAGACCACCACCGGTGGTTCGCAGTTCGAGACCTCGCCCGTCACCTCTCCGGCCGACTTGCCCATCGCTGTGGTGTCGGTGCTGTTCCGACCGTTCCCCTGGGAGGTCCGCAGCGGCACCACGCTCGTCGCCGCAGCCGAAGCCCTGTTGCTCGGCGTCATCGCCTTCCGCTGTTGGGGGTCCCTTGTGTCGGTGCCGCGGCAACTGCTGCGCAACCCCTACCTCGCCTATGTGGTGGGGTACAGCACCCTGTTCATCATCGCCTTCGCCAACATCGGCAACATCGGCATCCTCGCCCGCCAGCGCACCCAACTGCTGCCCGTCCTGCTCACCCTCCTCGCCCTCCGACCCCTCAAGACCGCGGCGCGCGACGACACCGACGACGACGACAACCAGCTCGCGTCGCTGGAGCGCCTCGATGTCTGACGACGCCAATCGGGTGCAAGGCGTCGAGGTGCCTCCCTGGCGGGCCGCGACGCAGTGGCGGGCCGTGACGACGCCCACCTCCCAGCGATGGCCCGATCGGGGCATCCGGCCGCTCTTGCCGGGCGAGGAATCTCAGGGCGTGGCGGTGGCGGGGGCGGTGGGCATCATTGGCGGCATCACGTTGGTGTTCTGGTTGTCGGACCATGTCACCTACGACACCTGGGGGCCCATGGTCGTGGCTCTGGTCCTCATCTGGGTCTCCACGGTGGTCATCCGCCGCACCGCCGCGCTGAGCGAAGACCCCCTCATGGTCCGGCTCCTCACCGTCGCCCTGGCACTCAAGCTGATCAGCGCACTCGTACGCCGCTGGATCGGCCTCGACGTCTACGGCGGCCTTGCCGACTCCGGCCAGTACCACGCGACCGGCCTGCAGGTCGCTGACAGCTTCCGCCAAGGGATCTTGAGCACCCGCAGCCTCGATCTCGCCGGCACCGACGAAGGCCACAACATCAGCGTCATCACCGGCGCCGTCTACACCGTGCTCGGCCGACAAGAAATCGTCGGTTTCTTGGCCTTCGCCTGGTTCGGGTTCCTCGGCCAGATCCTGTTCTTCCGGGCCTTCCTCACCGGCGTCGAACACGGCAACCAACGCCGCTACGCCCTGCTGGTGTTCTTCCTCCCCTCACTGTTGTACTGGCCCTCCAGCATCGGCAAAGAGGCCTACATGATGTTCGCCATCGGCCTCGCCACCCTCGGCGTCGCCCACCTCCTCGGCCCACACCCCCGCGCCCGCGGCGCCCTCTACCTCGCTCTCGGCGTCGTTACCATCCTCCAGGTACGACCCCACATGGCCGCCATCGTCGTCGGAGGCATCGCCATCGGTGCCATCGCCCGCCGGCCCGGCCGCCTCTCAGTCCGCCAAACCGGCCCCCGCGTCCTGCTCCTCCTCATCCTCGTCCCCCTCCTGTTGGTCTCCGTCAACCGAATGAACCAATTCTTCGGTGCCGACGACCTCACCGCCCAAAGCGTCGACGCCAACTTCGAGTACACCCGCGACCAGACCACCACCGGCGGGTCCCAGTTCGAAACCACCCCCGTCACCTCACCCGCCGACCTCCCCGCCGCCGTGATCTCGGTGCTGTTCCGCCCCTTCCCCTGGGAGATCCACAGCGCCACCACCTTCGCCGCCGCCGCCGAGGGACTGCTCCTCGTCGGCCTCGTCCTCGCCTGCCGGCACTCACTCGCCGCACTGCCCCGCCAGGTGCTGTGCAACCCCTACCTCGCTTACGTCGTCGGCTACAGCATCCTGTTCATCATCGCCTTCTCCAACATCGGCAACATCGGCATCCTCGCCCGCCAACGCACCCAACTCCTCCCCATCCTCCTCACCCTCCTCGCCCTCCAACCCCTCAAAACCGCTGCCCACCGGTCCGCGGAATTCACCCGGCATCCTGAGCAGGGATCCACCGGGGGCACCTCAGCAAGGTCGTGGTGACAGCGAGCCAACCCGGAGCGTTCGCTAATGTGTCGTTTCGTCCCTCGTCGGAGTGCCCTCTTTGCCCCCCAAGCTCAAAGCCATCGCCAGCCGCCGTTGGCCGTTTCTCGTCCTCATCCCGGTGCTCACCGGCCTGGCCATCTGGTTCGTGACACCCGCGCAACCGACCGACGACGTCGAGACGTTCCGAGCCGAGCGCACGATCGCTATCGACCTGACGAACGGCACACCCAGCTTCACCGACGCTGAACAGGCAAGCCTCCTGGCCACCGTCGGGGCCGTGCCTGCCGCCGCGGCCGAGACCCTGGGTTATCGAGGCAACCCCAACCGGCTCGCCCAGGGTCTGGACGTGGAGACCGACCAGGTCACCTACACGATCAAGATGAGCGCCGTTCGTCCCACCGCGACTGACGCGGTGGAGTATGTGGATGCCTTCGCCACCGCCTTCGTCGGGGTCGTCAACAACCAGGGCGAAGCAGAACGTCAGGCCCAGATCCAGCGTCTCACCGACCAGCGCAACGAGACCTCCCAGCAACTCGCCACCTTCAACGCGCAGAACACGGAGGCCCTGGCCAACCCGTTCGGCCCGCCGGACGAGATCCGGGTGCAGCAGGCGACACTCCAGCAGACGGTCGCCAGCCTCACCCAGCAAATCGACGCCCTCCAAGTCATCTCGGCCACGCCGCAGACGACGTACCGGGTGCTCGGCCGCCCACCGGCCGAGCGGGTGGCCCCGCCCACCATCTCGGTCCCCCGCCAGCGGCCGCAGCGGGTGGCGTTGACCATGCCATTCGCGTTCCTGCTCGCGATCGCGTTGGTTTACCTCCTCGAGAAGCTCAGCCCCCGCATCGACGTCCGCGAAGACATCGCGACACTGTCGGACCTCCCGCTGCTTTCCGAGGTACCCATCCGCTCCGCCAAGTCGTTCCGCAAGGCCGAGGTCGATCCGTCGGAGTCGTTCGAGGGCGCGTACGCCGAGTCCTACCGGGCCCTACGTTCGAGCCTCGAGTATGCGTCCGGCACCGAGAGCAAGGGCTCGGCGCCGGTGATCATGGTGGTCAGCGCCGTGCCCGGCGAGGGCAAGTCGAGCACGGCCGCGCACTTGGCGATGGCGTATGCCGAGAAGGGCAGCGAGGTGCTGATCGTCGGCGCCGACTTCCGCAAGCCCACGCTGCACCGAATGTTCTCGGTGCCCCGCGAGCCCGGCCTCGCCGAACTGGCCACCAAGGAGGGCCTCGAGCCCGACGACGTGGTCCAGGAGACCGCCACCCCCGGCGTCAGCCTGGTGACGAGCGGTCGGCCCACGTCGGTGGTCGCACCTCTGATCGCCAGCGCGTTCCAGATGATCGAATGGGCCCAGGCCCAAGGCAAGGTCGTCATCGTCGACACCGCACCGATCCTCGGCGCCAACGACGCCACCGAACTGTTCCGTGTCGCCGACCACGCCGTGATCGTGCTCCGGGCCGGCATCTCGAGCGTGACCGGCACACGCTCGATGCTCGACGTCCTCGGCCAATACGACGTCCCCACCCTCGGCTTCGTCCTCATCGACAGCCCCGCCCAACGCTCCAACAACTACTTCTACCGCTACTACCGCTACTACCAGGCCGACGAAAGCGACGAGTCTTCGAACGGCATCCACCCGCCGCTGGAGCGGCCCAAGTCCGGCAGGCCCGCCGCCGACGTTCTCCGCGACCTAGAGGCAGCGGCCGCCGCCGACGGGAGCGATACCACAGGCCGCGACCCCGATTCTGGCCGCGACCCCGACGTCGTTCCCACAAACGAAGAGTCCGACTTGACTGACGAGCCGGCGTCAGGACTCGAGCGGTGACCCCACCCAAACGGTGATGGATGCCTCGGCGGACGGAGAGGTGAACCGCCCCGGGTTTCATAGAGGCTCGTTGGTTTGAGTCCCCCCCTACCTGGTGGGGACGTTCTGGTAGTTGTAGTCGGCTTCGAAGGCGGCCGGGGTGGTGTAGCCGGGGCCGTCGGTGATCTTGGCCGTGGAGGCGGCGGTTGTTGAACCAGTCGACGTAGGTGAGGGTGGCGAACTCGACGTCCTCGAGCCCGGCCCAGGGGCCCTTCGGGTAGATCAGCTCCCACTTGTAGAGCCCGTTGAACGACTCGGCCATGGCGTTGTCGAACGAGTCGCCCTTGGAGCCGACCGACGCCACGATCTCGTTCTCGGCGAGCCGATCGGAGTAACGCACGCACAGGTACTGAACGCCCCTGTCCGAGTGGTGGATCAGCCCGTCGAGGTCGCTGCCGGCCCGTCGCCGGTTGTGGACCGCCATCTCGAGCGCGTCGATGGCCAGATCCGCTCGCAGCGACCGCGACGCTTGCCACCCGACGACCATCCGGGAGAAAACGTCGACGATGAACGCGACGTACACCCAGCCCGCGTGGGTCTTCACATACGTCAGGTCGGCGACCCACACCCGGTTCGGGGCCGGCGCCCGGAACCGGCGCTCGACGAGATCCGCGGGCCGCTCCAGGCGATCGTCGCCGTCGGTGGTGCGCACCCAGATCCGGCCCCGCCGACAGCCCTGGAGGCCCATGTCGGCCATGAGCCGCTCCACGGTGCAACGAGCCACCCGGGTGCCGTCCTTGTTCAGCTGGTCCCAGATCTTGTCGGCCCCGTACACCGACAAGTTGTCCTCCCAGACCTTCAGCACCTCCGGGCGCAGCTCCGCATCCCGGACCGCCCGCGCCGACGGCGGCCGGATCTTGGCGGCGTGGTAGGTCGACGGGGCGATTCCCAGCACTTTGGCGATCGGCTCGATACCCCACTTCAGGTCCCCGCTACGACGAGCCTTGTGCTCATCGATGAACCGGATCACTTCTTCGACTGGCGGTCGAGCTCCGCCCCGAAGAAATGCGCCGCGGCCTTCAGAATGTCGTTCGCCCGCCGCAACTCGGCGTTCTGACGCTTCAACCGCTTCAGCTCGGCCAGCTCCTGAGTGGTCGTGCCAGGCCGACGGCCCGTGTCGCGTTCGGCCTGGCGGACCCACAACCGGACCGTCTCGGCCTTCGGGCCGAGCTTCTCGGCCACCGAGCAGATCGCCTCCCACTGCGACCCGTACTCGTGCGACAACCATCCGCACCGCGCGCTCGCGCAGCTCATCGGGGTACTTCCCGTTCTTTGGCATCGCTCCATCCTTCTCAAAGGTTGGAGCCTCCACCAGACCCGGGGCGGTTCAGGCCTTGATTTTCTCCGCGTCCGCGGTCGAGGTCCCCGGCGCGTCGCCATTGTCGATCTCGCCCTGGCCGACACACATCCGCACCGACTCGACCCCGCACCCGAGCTGGTCCGCGACCCGCTGCGCCGAGCCGTGATCGGGCCCGAGCCCAGCGCGGAGCTGGCGCACCAACCGCACCGCCTGCTTCTTCTCCGCGTCGCTGTAACGACGCGTCGTCGGCTTCCCCGTTGACAAGCGCCTGGATCTGAGGTTTCTCATCGACGGCGAACACCCCGGCGGCGACCGGCGGGTTCAGGTAGAGGGCCACGATGTCGCGGATCTTCTCGATGAGCTGCGGGTCGGGTGACACCTTGAAGGAGTCCTGGCGCCACAGCTTGAGCCCGAACGCCCGCCAGATCTCCCCGACGGTGGTGTGGCTGATCCCGTGCTTTTCGGCCAGTCCCCTCGTCGACCAGTGGGTGGCATCAGGCGGTGCGGCCTCGAGGGTCTCGACCACGATCGCCTCGACTTTCTCGTCGCTGATGGTGCGGGCTGCGCCTGGGCGGGGCGCGTCCACGAGCCCGTCGAGACGGTCGACAGAAAACCGGTGCCGCCACTTCGACACCGTAACCGGGGTGGCATCCCAGCGCAGCCGCGATCGAGCTATCCGTGTCCCCCTCGGCGCACCCGAGCACGATCCGGCAATCTTGTGGTGTGGTGGTGTCGGAGACCGGGTTGGAGTCGTTCTTCGGGACGGTGCTGCCCCATCTGGCTGAACGGCAACGGCGGATCGTGGTGGGAGCGATGGCTGAGGCGATCGCCGGCCGGGGCGACTAGAGTGTGCTGTACGGCTGTTAAGCTGAGAAATGGTGATATTCGGGAATTGCGGCGATTGGGTCGCGCTGTCCGGTGTTGTCAGCCAACATCGGAGGAACAGCTATGGCCCGAAGACGACGACCGACCGTCGAGATCGAACTCAGCTCCGACGAGCGCAAGACGCTGGAACGGTGGGCGCGTCGTCGCAGAGGCGTTGGAGTTGCGTTACATCGTGCGCCTTATCCTGTGGTGGCCCTAAAGCCGCTAGGCTCCCAATACTACCCGCAGTTGACACCCACTCGACTCATGTCCTCAGACACCCCGAACGGCTCTCCCACGTCGTATAGCATCAACCACCCCGAATGGCATCCCGATCAGTGCTAAGACACCGATTCTTCAGCTATTCGCAGTATTGTTGCACACGCAATTGAGCGTAATACTCAGGTTAGCCTGATTGGCAAAGGAAACAAGATTGCCATTGCAGTCCGTTAGAGTCGAGCCGGAGCCGTTAGTGTTGAAGGTCTGGCTGAACGTCGTCCCATCTCCGATCGTATTCGTGCTCCGCCAGTCGACGTTGCCCGCTCCGCTGTTTCCGCTACAGACACCGGACACCGACACAGTACACTGCTGAAACGGGGGATCAATGCCACTAACCGCAAAGTTCACAGCACCGTTGTCAGAATTACAGTCGCCAGTGATGTTCCCCGTCAGGCTAAATGGAGACGCCGACAAGTTGTAGGGTTGAGCCCCGCAGGTGCAGTTGCCGCTCGAGACGTTCCCCCAACAGCATCCGATCTCAAGAAAGCCGTTGCAGTCATCCGCCGCTCGGGTCAGGTTCGCAGGCGTTGGCGACGTGCAACTGGCCGCCGCAGCGTAGTCTGGGACAATTGAGAAACCCTCGACGCTCGGAGCCAAGAAGGCAGCAGCAGCCACACCTCCACCAAGCGCTGCCTTCATGGCCAAGCGTCGGGAGATCCTAACCTCATCCTCTGAAGGCTGTTCGTATCCCAACGATTGTTCCATTTGTTCCATTCTCTCGGCGCCGCGCGCACCAGTGTACCACACGTGACCGCGAATGCACGACCGAGTAGTCAATCACAACGGGCCCGCCAGCCTCCCAACAAGGTTGGGAGCTTCAACGCCCGCGTCAACTATCCCAGAGACGGCGACCGCTGCCACTAGCTCAGGGTCTAACCCCCCGTCGACCAGTGAGGAGGCCAAGACAGGAGAACGACGTGACACCGCAGCAAGTACCTCCACCGCCGCTCGAGAGCAAAGCCAGGACCTTCCGCCTGCTCCGATCTCAACTCGACCCTCAAAGCTTCCACCGCACAACCACCCGCCGCCGTGTGGATCTGTTAGCCAGAGAGGTGAAGCAACAGGATTCGTGGCCATGACGCTCAACCGGCCGAGCCTCCTCGACGGTACATGAAAGCGCTGGCGAGCCACCTGCTCGGCGCACGAGCTCTCGAACCGTTCCTTGACGTAGGTGAGCAGGTCTCTCGAGCACGCTTCTAAACACCCCTCGTCGATCAAGGCCATTGGGCTTGAGAGTTCGCGCTCACGCCCGTCAGACTCGCACGCGGCCGTCCTTACCACATCAGTGATGCTCGTTCGCTTAATGCTCACCGTTAGATGTACCGTGAGCTCGCTCTTTCCGCGTGCCCGATGCGACCATCCTCTCGGGATATAAGCCACCTGCCCTGGTCCCAGAATCCCGCTCCATACGATAGTCGATGTATCACAATCTGGCCCGTGAGTAGCTTTCGTCATCGACAGGTCACGTGGTCTACATATCTCCCAATGCTTACGGCCGTAAAGCGGCAATATTACAACCTCGTGATCGTCCCAGTGGAAACCGAACGCATCACTCGGCAAATAGCCTATATAGGCGTTGATATTCAGCCGAGAGCCGAAAATCCTCTCGAACATCAGCGCAAGTCTCGCAACCGATGGATCACGCATGTCAACGCCGTCGATCACAATAGTGTGCCCATCGGCCATTAAGTGGACCAATGATGCCAACCGGTTCGATCTGCCAAGCGAGACAGATGATTCCGAAACATCGCTGTAGTAATCCCGCGGAACTCTAACAGTGTCGAGCACGACCTTCAGCAGGTCATCCCCATGATCGAAGCGGCGCAGCAGATCATCCAGAAGCACTAGTCCGTCGACGTACTCCGCCACTCGCGCCCCGCTTGTGACTTCGAATCGAGCGCCGTCTACGTCCTGTGCATTATCAGCGAGTCGCAACGACGGTACCAAGGAGCCGGCGGCCTCAAGGGCCCGTGCACGACTGATCTCATTTGCGTCTGCCAGGAACCGATCGACCGGCTCACTGCCGTAACGCCTCGGCAACCTGAACGTCCGGGCATCGACCGAAGCGCGGTCTACTTCCTGTACATATTCAACCACCATATTCGATCCCGACTAGCTCTAGCCAACCGATATTAGCTGCCCACGCAACCAGCTGCGCAAGGCAGCGACTGTCTGATACAACTGGACAACTATGCTCGATGTTTCCCACTCTTCGGGTTCGACCATCGCTGAGTTCAGCCAATGTACTCATCAGATGATAATCCAGTTCGCAAGAGCTTCCTCCGCCCGCTAGCCCGCTTTCAGGGTGCTCGTCGAGTCGAAACACAAAGCCTCCTGTCAACGGACAGCGAACCAACCAATCTGGGCTTCCATCCTGATCAAGAAGCTGCAGCGCCTGAGCAGTCGATCCGAACGATCGGCTTGGCAGGCCAGCCAGATGCCAGGCAATCCCCCTTCGAAGAGAAGAGACTGCCATAAGTGTGCGGAGCTCCCGATCGAGCAGTTCACGATCTCGGAGCACCGTGCCGTCGTATGACCTGATTTCCTGCATCATGTCGGCCGGGAGATCGGCGCGAAAAAGAGGGTGCAGGGCAGCCATTGGCATCACGAGATGGCCAATACCTGGAAGAGTCACGTCAGGAAATCGTATCAGCAAGAGCATCAACAGTGAATCTGCAGTTCGGATGCTGATTCGGTCACCACTGCTTAGACCACGGCCTTCACCCAAACGGATTGTTCTGTCATCACGACTTCCAGTGCCAGTTTCGACACTAAGTTGAGCTTCCCCTTCGACGACGAATGCCAGAGTTCGTAGCTCTGAAGGTGGGAGCCCGATCGTAGCCTCACTGGGGATGACTGCTATATCGATCCTTGCCCGCAGACCTTCACTTCGCTCGACGAGGTCTGCCAAGCGCATAAAGGTGCGTGTACGGCTCTCCACGCCGTTGAATAGTAGCCCTAGGCCATGTCGGAGAGCGCCCACAAGTCGATCAGGAAACGCACGCGTCAACTTAAAAACAAGCTCCCCATACGGGAGCTCCTCACCGGAAGCACCCAGGACGAGCAGATGGGGGCGTGCCATATCATGGAATCGCGATAGGTCATCGAGAAGCTGCCAAGCCCGACGAGCATATAGATTCGTGTCGGCCACCAGGAAATCACCCCGACCCAATGAGATAGCGTCCAAGATGCCTGGCAACAGTTCGTCCAGGCTCGACCTGGAGTCAGAGCTAGATCTTTGCCGCGCTGCGCTAATGGCACGAGCAGTGAGGCTGCTGGCTTCACTGCGTACGGGCAGTTCGACCCGATCAAGAGGACGGAGTGCATGAACCTCTGCGGGCAGGTAAGGGCAACGGCTCTCACCGTGAGTAAGGTCCATCAATCTCGCACGTAGCTTGATATGCGAGCCAAGGACACGCCGATGTCACTTTGTGGTTCTAGAGGCATTCTGATGACTTCTACACCATCGAGGAGTCCCGAGACCCGGCGAAGTGCGCGCCGCCTAGAGTCGACATCGGACCACTGAAGGACGGCGAGTAGCTCAACGGCGATTCGGGCTCTATCCACATCCGCATTCTCGTCTCCCTCGCCGAGAAGCACACCGTGAATTCGCAACGGTTTGGCACTGGTGGACCGTAATGTTGGGACTATCGCCTCAAGTGTCTCTGTAAGTTCCGCATTTGTCCACGAGACCCACAGGCCGAGTCGGCGGAACTCAGCGAGGATGTGGCGACGTCCAAGGATGCCGGGCGGGACGAGAAAGGAACCACCATCTGGTGTTCCAAGTATTCTTGCTGCGACAGGTACGTCATATGGAACCGAGTCAGGCTCAATGGCATGCACCCGCTCGGCAAGTATCTGATCGACAATGGCGAGTGCTTCGTGGCGGCTACGCGGCCGTCCGCGCCGACGACCTCGTCCATCGAATATTCTCAGCGGCCCGTCTCCTTCCAGAGGAGGGACAACGAACGCCTCGACTGATCCGTGGTTCCTGCCGCCGGCCGAACGACTTCGCGCGCCTTCGAAAGTCAACTCGAGTTCGCGCACAAAAACGGGATCCGTGCAGCGTACTGAAATGCTTCGGTCGACGAAGGGGACCTCGACTACGGTGGCAGGCTCTGCGAGTCTCAGCTTCATGCCGAGGCATGATTCAGGGGGCACGAGCTCGGCAGGCGAACGTCCGTCGAGCAGAGATCGTGGGATTCGGTCGTGGTCCGTACTCGCGATGTTCAGTGTTGTCGATACTCGACGGCTACCGTCGGCGTAGTAGTCAGTTGTCACCTGTCCGCCATTTGGGCCTTCTACGATCGTCGTTCGCATCTTCGAATCTGCATCTTGGCCACGGAGTACCGGAGAGTCGTTCGTAACGGTAAGACCACTATGCAACTCCGAATCACCCATTGTGCGGTCGCCCCCTAGCGAACGACTGATTCCCGCCGGTCTAGTAGGGGCGTCATCGAGTGCGTGGCGAGTAGTCAGCTCATGGACTAGTGTGGCAACCACATGGCGTGCGGTCGGTTCTGGGATGTCGCCAGCCATTGCAAGATCTTCCGCAAGCTCTCTCAATGAGGCTGAGCCGTCCATGTGTTCCACAAGAGCTGAACCGACCATGTTGATCGTAAAGCTCGTGCCAACTCCCCACATTGCGATACCCGATCCGACTCGTTCCCAGACGACGTGATTGCCGACTGCTGGGGTAGCCTGCCAGAACCGGTCATCGAGGGGCGGTGACGTTGACACCTCGCGGGGCGGGCCTAATGACGGCTCATTGTGCTCAGTCACTGAGCTGCCCCCAGCTCACTCTCGGTACCCAGCTCGTTGACAACGCCAGCTACGAGCGAGAAGGTGAGCGCCGATGCGAAGAGGCGATACCCCGGGACCCTGCGGTGACCGGCGAAGGCAACCGCTCCGCCGATCCACACCGAAACACACCATGGGCATACCGCCAACTCTGCGAGTTTCGTGTGGCCTGTGGAGTCCATGCGGCGAACGTAGGCCAACCGTGGGCGATCGAGTATCGAATCGCGGGTGACAAGTCTCGCCAGTCGAGCGGTCGCTGCAGCACCCAGTAGGTAGTCTAGAGCCAGCATTACGAGGCAAATTTCGGGGGCACGAAGGTGTGCATCGGATGCTGGCAGCCACAGCCCCGCTGAGGCTCCAAGAGCAGATCGTCTACTTGCCATAGTTGCGTCGCGCCAACTCGTGTTGGCTTTCCTCGAAGTGATCTCAGTGCAACAGCCTCTTGCGAGTCATGATCCCACGTCCACAGGATGACCTGCTCGCCCTCTACAACTAGGCGCAGGTTCCGAAGTATGCGTCCGTTAATTTGAGTCTTTAGGGGATATAGGTTCAAACCAGGATCCTCCTTTCCGGTGATCCAACTAAGGATCGCTGACAATTTCCTTGCGGCGCATCGCTGACGCCCGGTGGCGGTTCGTTGGGCCCGAAGGTGGTAGCGATAGTAGCAAAGCTGTGGGTGATGCTGGTGCGCCGGGGCGTGGGCACCGCGCAGCTGAACAAGCCGCCCCGGTCGTCTTGGCGGTCGTTCGAGTGGACCCGACCAACGACGCGTCCCAGATCGACGCCACCGAGTGGGCCCTCGCGGACGGGACCGGGATCTGCATCATGGACATCCTTGACGATCACTTGCGGGTCCTGACCGCAGCGAGGATGTGCCCAGGACCGACCTCGCCAGCGGCGTGGGACGCGTTCCTCACTCCTGGCGGGATTGGGGCATGCCGGCGGGGGTCACGAGCGATAACGGGCTCTTCGGATCTGAGGGGGGACTGATCGCGGGTGAGGGTCCCGGGCGCGGCACAGGGACCCTGCGATTCTGACGGTTCTCTACGCCAAAAGAGCCGAGGACCCCTGTGCAGCTTGACCCTATTCGCATCTGCGAGCTGCTCGGGGGCCTCGGCTACGTGAACGTGCTCGGCTGTCGGGCGGCCGGCTCGGCTGGTGTGGGCCAAGCGCCGGTGGGCGTGCCCGTCGCAGGGCTGCGGGGAGGGGTCGTTCACCGAGGCCGCGCCTCACATCGCCGCACCCCGGTTGGAGATGACGGATCGGTCGTGCCGGTGAGTGACCGAGTAGGTCGGCCGCGGGGCCGGCCGGTGTCGGATCTGGTCCGGGAGCTGGGTTGTGACTGGCACACCATCAACGACACCGTCGTCGCGTATGGCGAAGCGTTGGTCGACGACCCGGCCCGGATCGGTGACGTCGAGGCCGGCAGTCTCGACGAGACGTTGTTCGCCCGGGTCGGGCGTTGGCGGACCCAGGCGTGGTCCACGTCGATCGTCGATGTCGGAGCCGGGCAGCTCCTCGACGTGATCCCGGGGCGTTCCGCCGCCAGCCTTGGGCCGGCCCGAGACGCCCGTCAGGCCGGCACGGCGCATCAGCAGCTCCACGGTCTCGCGGCACACCTCGATGCCGTGGCCCAGGGTGAGCTCGGCGTGCATGCGCCGAGCGCCGTACACGCCCCGCACATCGGCATGGATGATCCGGATGGCGTCGGTGAGCTGGGCGTGGCGGATCGCACGTGGTGACAGGGGTCGACGCCGGTGGCGTAGTAGCCCGAGACGGACACGCCCAACACCCGGCAGGCGACCTCGACTGGGAGGCCCTCGGCGGCCATCACGCCAACGGCCTCGAACCGCCCTTTGGGTCGGCACGCTCCTTGGGCAGCTCTGTGGCGCGCCGGTGCACCGCCACCTCGACCTCGAGCTCGTGGATGCGCTTCTTCGCCGCCACCAACTCGGCTCTCTCCGCGCCGGTCAGGCCCGCCTCCACGCCACGGTCGATGCGGTCCTGTCGACGCCAGTTGTAGATGGTCTGATCGCTGATCCAGAGATCAGCGGCCACCTCAGCGACCCTGCGGCCCGCCTCGACCAGATCGACGACGCTGCGCCGGAACTCGGGTGGATACTCCTTGGGCATGGCTGTCCTCGTCGACGAGACAGCCCATCACCCCAACGACCCGCCGACGCGGAACCCAGGCACATCAATGTCGCGGTGGTCCCTCGCTGCGTCGGGGCATTCCAATACCCTTCCGGTCGCAGCTCCAACACCGCGCCACTGGCCGCGACCAGCAGCCCCGCTGGCGGCCGACCTTCCGGCCCGCCACGAAGACGAGCCGAGAACCGATGACCCTCATGGCCGACGCCGCCGCCGAACTGCGAGATGAGCTCGAGCACGCCTGCCCCGCGATCCGGCCCGACTGTGCGTGGGTCAGCGTCGAGGGCCTTGTGACGGTGTGGGGGGATCGGGCGTCGGCGGGCACGCTGGATCCGGTGTCATCGGGGCTCTGGCCGTTCCTCGACGGCAGCGTGTCGCTGGCCGAGCTGGCCGAGGACGTCGCCGCCGCCCTCGGGTGGAACGACGAGATCGCCCGGCGCCACGTGCTGGATCTGGCCCGCGACGCTCAGGCGGGCGGGCTGGTGACCGGGGCCGAGGCCCTGGTGCCGACCGAGCCGGCGCCCGTCGGGCCCGTCGGCGTGCGGCCGGAGGATCTGGCCCCGCACGAGCGGCTCCCCGGCGAAAACCACGACGTGATCGACGGCGTGAAGTACGTCACCTTCGTGTCCGAAGTGACGCTGGGGACGCTCCAGGAGGTGCTCGACGGCACCGCCTCCCCCGCCCAGTTGATCGCCGCCGAGTCGTGCATGGGCAAGAAGCTGCACCTGGGCGAGCCCGCCGACGTGGTGGCCGTCCCGGTGGGCGGCACCACCCTCGGGGTGCGCTGCGACGACCCCGAGCTGCTGACGTGGCTCCGGGGCCTCCCCGGCGCATCCCACGGCGACGCGCCCGTCCACGCCTTCGTGGTCAGCCGCGGCGCCGACATCGGACGCGACCCGGTCCTGCGGGTCTACGACGGGTCAGGGCACCTCTCCGAGATCAGCCCCGACCGCGACGACATCCGCCTCGCCGTCGCCGGCCTCCTGCAGACCCAGACTCCCCCGGCCCCCGACACCCCGACGGTCCACCTCCGCGCCCTGGCGCGCGGCGGCCGGGCCGTCGTCGTCCCCGCCGCGTTCCTCGACCAC
>WPCK01193014.1_pt1 | contig 15707 bp, 15 predicted proteins | sample 5399851 | NCBI WGS metagenome assembly WPCK01 (sample SAMN12869471, study PRJNA574797) | sludge metagenome | isolation source: wastewater treatment of pH11 | place: China:Beijing | collected 2019-05-20
CAGCGCCGGAAAGAGATCGGGATGGAACAGATGTTCCCGCAGACTCGACAGCTTCCCGTCTTCCCCGTGCACCGTCGTGCGCGTCACGCCTTTGCCATGCACGACGTTGAGCAGAAACGTCAGGCCGACGGCATGGTCCACGGCATCCTGCGGCCGGGTGCGGCCGCCGCCGAGGGTGACGACCGCAAGGCCGAGATCGCGCGTGGCAATGGCGGTGACGAACCCGGTCGCGGGCGCCGGCACGGCAATGACAACCGGCGCTGCCGGCAGGTGCGCGGCGGCGCGCTCGACGAAATCAGCCGGGCCGCCAAGCGCTGCGACCATGCGGCCGAAGATTTCGGCCGCCCGCCCGTCATCAAGGGCCGCCGCTGCCTTCGCCTCGCCGTCCGCCTGCGTCGTGGCAAGGCCGGTCGACACCAGCATCTCCGCGCACAGCGCCAGCGTCACGTCGCGCAGGCGTTCATCCTGGCACCGACCGGTGAGAAAATCGACCGCGTTCATGACCTCGACGGCGTTGCCGGCAGCCGATGCCAGCGGCTGATCCATGTCGGTGATGAGTGCGGTGGTCCTCAGCCCGGCGCCATTGGCGACCGCGACCAGGCTGTCGGCGAGCCGGGCGGCGGCGCGGGCATTGGCCATGAAGGCGCCATTGCCGGCCTTGACATCGAGCACGAGGGCAGACAGCCCGGCCGCGAGCTTCTTCGACAGGATCGAGGCGGTAATCAGCGGCACCGATTCCACCGTCGCGGTCACGTCGCGGATGCCGTAGAACCGCTTGTCGGCGGGCGCGAGATCGGCCGTCTGGCCGATGATGGCGCAGCCCGCGGCGCGGACGACCCTGCGGAACAGCGCATTGTCGGGCTGGCTGGTGTAGCCGGGAATGGAATCCATCTTGTCGAGCGTACCACCGGTATGGCCGAGGCCGCGCCCCGACAGCATTGGTACGAAGCCGCCGCAGGCTGCCACGATCGGCGCCAGCATCAGCGAGACATTGTCGCCGACACCACCGGTCGAGTGCTTGTCGACCGCCGGTCCGGGCAGATCGGACCAGTCGAGCACGGTGCCGGAATCGCGCATGGCGAGCGTCAGCGCCACAGCCTCCTCGCGGGTCATGCCGTTGAAGAACACCGCCATGGCGAAGGCAGCCACCTGGCCTTCCGAAACGGCGCCGGAGGTGAGGCCGGCGACGAACGCGGCAATTTCGGCTGGCGGCAGACGCTGGCCGTCGCGCTTTCGCCGGATGATTTCCTGGGGAAGCATGGTCATACGCCGAACGGGGTCCAGATGGTCTTGATGCGGCTGGCGCGGCGCGCGAACTCCTCGCCGGCGCCCTGCACGGGATCGCGCCAGTCGCGGCGCAGGCCGTGGCCGACCCATGTCGCCTTGAGGTTCCCGGCCGATTCGCGCTCGACCATGGCGGAGCCCTCTGCCGAGCCGAAATACCAGTGCGCGGCGACATCGTCGTGGCGCGCCAGCGTCTCGGCCAGCGCGTCGCGATCGCCGGTGATGATGTTGACGACACCTCCGGGCAGGTCCGACGTGTCGAACAGCTGCAGCATTTCGAGCGCGGCAAGCGGGCGGGCGGATGACGGCGTGACGACGACGCGGTTGCCGAGTGCCACCGCCGGCATCACCAGCGAGACGAAGGCAAGAAGCGGCGCCTCGTCCGGGCAGGAAATGCCGATCACCTCCCACGGCTCGTTGAGCGCCAGCGCCAGCATGCGCCCGGCCGGCGCGCGCACCGCGCCGTCATTCTTGTCGGCCCACGATGCCCAACGGATGACGCGGGCGATGGAGGCATCCACCTCGGCCCTCGCCTCGGCGGGCGCAGCCCCCATGGCGACCAGCGAACGGACGAAATCACCGGCGCGCGCCTCGAAATTCTCGGCCAGGAACCACAGCACCTGGGCGCGGTTGTATCCGGTGGCGTCGGACCAGCCTTCGGCCTTGCGCGCGGCCTCGACTGCGTTGCGGATGTCCTTGCGGTTGCCGAACGGCGCCTCGCCGACGACCCGCCCGCGCGCGTCGGTGACCGGATAGGAATAGCCCGAATCGGGCCGGACCTGCTTGCCGCCGACATAGAGCTTCAGCGTGCGGTCGAGACCGTCGGAGGCAGGGCCGGCGATTGCCGGCAACGGCGCACCCGCCTTGCCGGCGGACGGCGCGGGTTTCAGGCCCTTCGTCCAGGCTGGAACGAGGTATTCGTACATGCCTTCGCGACCGCCCTCGCGGCCGAAGCCGGACTCCTTGTAGCCGCCGAACCCGGCTGAGGCGTCGAACTGGTTGGTCGAATTGATCCACACCACGCCGGCCTTGAGCCGACGGGCGGTGTCGAAGGCGGTGTCGAGATCTTGCGACCAGATCGAGGCGGCCAGGCCGTAGCGGGAGTTGTTGGCGAGCGCCACGGCCTCCCCGGGCGTGCGGAAGGTCATGGCGGCCAGCACCGGTCCGAACACCTCCTCCTGCACGATGGCGGATGCCGGCTCGACGCCGGTGAACAGCGTCGGCGGAAAGAAGCAGCCGGTGGCCTGGGTTCCCTGGCCGATCTCGCCGGCCCAGCTCGGCTGCCACATCCGCCCGCCCTCGGCGACGGCGCGTTCGACGCGCGCGCGGATCGATTCGACCTGGATCGGGGCCACCACGGCGCCCATGTCGACCGACTTGTCGAGCGGATCGCCGACGCGCAGCGTCTCCATGCGGGCCTTCAGACGCGTGTAGAACCGGTCGGCCACGCCCTCCTGCACGAGAGCGCGTGAGCCGGCGCAACAGACCTCGCCCTGGTTGAACCAGATTGCGTCGACCACGCCCTCAACTGCAGCGTCGAGATCGGCATTGTCGAAGACGATGAACGGCGACTTGCCGCCGAGCTCGAGCGTCAGCTTCTTGCCGGTGCCGGCGGTCTGGCGCCGCAGGATGCGCCCGACATCGGTCGACCCGGTGAAGGCGATTTTCGCCAGCCCCTCATGTCCGGCAATCAGCGCACCGGTGGCGCCGTCGCCGCTGAGTACGTTGAGCACGCCCTTCGGCAGGCCGGCCTCGGCGGCGAGTTCGGCGAAGGCAAGCGCGGAGAGCGGCGTGTGTTCGGCCGATTTCAGCACAACGGTGCAGCCGGCGGCGAGCGCCGGCGCCACCTTCCAGGCCAGCATCAGCAGCGGGAAATTCCACGGGATGATCTGCCCGCAGACACCGGCGGCGACGTGGCCGGGGAACTCCGTTTCGAGCCGGGCGGCCCAGCCGGCATGATAATGGAAATGGCGCGCCACCAGCGGCACGTCGATGTCGCGCGTCTCGCGGATCGGCTTGCCGTTGTCGAGGGTTTCGAGCACGGCCAGGAAACGGGCGTGCTTCTGCACCTGGCGGGCGAGCGCATAGAGGTGGCGGGCGCGTTCGATCCCCGGCAGCTTCGACCAGCGCGCGTGCGCGCGCGTGGCGGCCGATACGGCCGCATCAACCTCGGCCTTGCCGGCGCGCGCCACCGTGCCCAGCGTTTCCCCCGTCGCCGGGTTGATGACCGGGAAACGATCATCGCCTTCCGGCCGGAACGCACCATCGACATAGTGGCCGAACCGGCCGCCATGCCGTTTCAGCCAGGCGCGGACATGGGTGGCCTCTTCGGGAGCGAGGCCATAGTCCATGCTCTTCAGGATGGAACGGATCTCGGTCATCGCGGTCAGCCTTTCACGCCATGCCGTGGCGGTCGGTCGAGGAGTAGCGGCCGGTGACGAAATGTTCCAGCTGCCGTTCGATGTCGGCAAGGAGCGCCGATGCGCCCAGCCGGAACAGGCCCGGTGTGAGCCAGGGCCCGCCGAGTTCCTCCTTCATCAGGATGAGATAGGCGAGCGCATCCTTGGCCTGGCGAATGCCGCCGGCCGGCTTGAAACCGATGCGATAGCCGGTGCGCTCGCCGTAGTCGCGCAGCGCCCGCGCCATGACCAGGCTGACCGGCAGCGTGGCGTTCACGGCTTCGGTGCCGGTCGAGGTCTTGATGAAGTCCGCCCCGGCCTGCATGGCAACCATCGAGGCGCGATAGACGCTGGTAAGCGTCTTCAGTTCGCCGGTCGCCAGGATTGCCTTCATGTGCGCATGCCCGCAGGCCTCGCGCATCGCCGCGACCTCGTCGTGAAGCGCAGCCCAGTCCCCGGTCAGAACCTGCGCACGATGGATGACGATATCGATCTCGTCGGCGCCATCGCCGACCGCCATCCGGATCTCCTCAAGGCGCGTCCTCAGCGGTGTCAGGCCGGCGGGAAAGCCGGTGGCGACGGAGGCAACCGGGATCCCCGATCCGCGCAGCGCGGCCACGGCATGGCGCACCATCGCCGGATAGACGCAGACCGCGCCGGTCTTCAGATCATAGTCGGCAAGGCCGAGCGCGGCCTTCAGATCGTCGCGCAGCGGATTGCGTGCCTTAGCACACAGGCGCTGGACACGGCCGGGCGTGTCATCGCCGGCCAGGGTGGTCAGGTCCATGCATTCGATGGCGCGCACCAGCCAGGCCGCCTGATGCGCCTTCTTGACCGACCGGCGTGTCGTCAGCGTCTGTGCCCGGCGCTCGGCGGCCGACAGGTTGACCTCGACGGCGTCGAACCACGAGGTCGCCAGCGGCATGACGGCGTTGCGCGCATGGTCGGGCGCAATGACGACGAGCGATCCGCCCGAGACAGGTTCGGCGACCCTGGGCTTGGCGCCGGTCCGCGGCCTGGCGCTCACACCATGCTCCCGATGGCGGCGGTGAGGATGGAGGCAAGGCGGCGGCCGCCCAACGGCGCCATGTCCTTGGTTTCCTGGTGCGACAGCTCGCCCCCGGTCATGCCGGCGGCGTAGTTGGTGATGACGGAGGCGGCGGCGACCTTCAGGCCGTGAAACCGGGCCAGGATCACCTCGGGAACGGTCGACATGCCGACCGCATTGGCCCCGACCATCCGTGCCATGCGGATTTCGGCCGGGGTCTCGAAGGACGGGCCGGAGAACCACATGTAGACGCCCTCGTGCAGCGTCTCGCCGACAGAGGATGCTGCTGCCCGCATCGCGTCGCGCATGCCGCGGTCATAGGCCTCGGTCAACCCGACGAAGCGCGCGTCGCTCGGCTCGCCGAACAGCGGATTGGAACCGGAGAAATTGATGTGGTCGGTGATCATCATCACCGATCCGGGACCCATGGCCTCGTCGACCGATCCGGCGGCATTGGTGAGCACGAGATGCGTGACGCCGATGCCGGCCAGCGCCTCGATCGCCGGACGCATGGCGGCGGCATTGCCCTGCTCGTAATAATGGGCCCGTCCTGACAACATCATCACCGGGACGCCGCCGAAGCGGCCGGCCACCACTTCCTTGGCATGGCCGGTGACACCCCCGCCAGGGAAGCCCGGCAGGTCGCCATAGGGGATGCGGACGGCGTCTTCGACCTTGTCGGCCAGCGTGCCGAGGCCGGACCCCAGCACCAGCGCAATCTTCGGCTCCAGCCCGCGCAGCCGTTCCACCAGCACGTCCACCGCCCTTGTCGTCACAGGAGTGCCTCCGCCTTGAAGGCGCGCGGCAGCAGGTCGTGCATCGACACGGTCTGCCGGTTGCCGGCGCGGTCATAGAGATGAACCCGGGTCGCGGCGTGGGCGAACTCGGCGAGCCGCTGGCGGCAACCGCCGCAGGGCGTGATGAAGTCGAGCTTCTCGGCCACCACTGCCACATCGTCGATGCGACCGCCGCCGCCCATGACGAAGTGCGACAGCGCGGTCGTCTCCGCGCACCAGCCTTCCGGATAGGAGGCGTTCTCGATGTTGGCGCCGGCATAGACCCGCCCGTCGTCCGTGCGGATCGCGGCGCCGACGGGGAACTGCGAATAGGGGGCATGCGCCCGTGCCATCGCGGCGTTCGCGGCCTTGAACAGATCGTCGATCATCAGCGTTCCTTCACATAGGCGACGCCGCCGGCCTTCGGCGGGATGGCCTTGCCGATGAAGCCGGCCAGGAGGATGACGGTGAGGATGTAGGGCGAGGCGGTGATGGCCTGCACCGGCACTTCCCAGCCGAGGCCCGGAATGCGCGCGCCCTGCATCGGGATGGCCAGCGCCTCGAGGAAGCCGAACAGCAGGCAGGCGCCGAGCGCGCCGACCGGATGCCATTTGGCGAAGATGAGCGCGGCGAGCGCGATGAAGCCGCGGCCGGCCGACATGTTGGGAGCGAAGTTCGCCGACTGGGCAATGGCAAGATAGGCGCCGGCAAGGCCGGAGAAGATGCCGCAGATGACGACGCCCGAATAGCGCAGCCGCGTCACCGAGATGCCGGCGGTATCGACCGCCGCCGGGTTCTCGCCAACGGCGCGCAGGCGCAGGCCGAAGCGCGTCCTGAACAGCACCCACCAGGTGAACGGCACGGCAAGGAAGGCAACATAGACCAGGATCGAATGGCCCGAAATGATGCCGGAATAGATGTCGCCGACGAGCGGCACATCCTTCACGGCGTCGGCGCCCGGCAGCGTGATGGCGGTGAAGCGCGCGTCATTGTCCAGTTGCGGGGTCTTGCCGCCCTGGCCGTACCAGGCCTTGCCGACAAGCGCGGTCAGGCCGGCGGCAAGGAAGTTGATCGCCACGCCCGAGACGATCTGGTTGCCGCGCTGCGTGATGGAGGCAAAGCCGTGCAGCAGCGAGAACACGATGCCGGTGACGATGGCGGACCCGAGTCCGAGCCAGGGCGATCCGGTATGCCAGGCCACCGCCCCGGCGGCGAAGGCGGCGAACAGCATCTTGCCCTCGATGCCGATGTCGAACACGCCGGAGCGCTCCGAATAGAGGCCGCCGAGGCAGGCCAGAAGGATCGGCGCGGTCAGCCGGATGGCCGAATCGAGGATGGAAAAGATGATGCCGAGGTCCATCACGCAGACTCCTTGACGGGTTTCGGCGCCGGCACGATGAAGTACATCATCGGCCGGAACAGGTTCTCCAGCGCACCGGCAAACAGGATGACGAGCGCCTGGATGACGAGGATCATGTCGCGCGAAATCGCCGGCATGGCGAAGGACAGTTCCGCCCCGCCCTGGTAGAGCACACCGAACAGCAGCGCGGAGAGCACGACGCCAACGGGATGCGACCTTCCCATCAGCGCCACGGCAATGCCGACGAAGCCGGCGCCGGCGACGAAATCGATGTCGAGCTTGTGCACGTTGCCCATCATGTTGTTGACCGCCATCATGCCGGCCAGGCCGCCGGAGACCAGCATGGTCAGGATGGTGACGCGCACCGCCGAGATGCCGGCATAGGTGGCCGCCGTCGGACTGAAGCCGAACGTGCGCATTTCGTAGCCGAACTTGGTCCGCCAGATCAGCTTCCACACGCCCCAGGCGGCGACGAGCGCCAGGATGAAGGTCAGGTTGGCGGGCGCCGACCCGACCGGGTATCCCATCGCCTTCAGGATCTTGCCGAATTGCGGGATCTGCCCGCCGGCCTCGAACAGCCTGGTCGCCGGGGCCATGGAGCTCAGCGGCTTCAGCCACTTGACCAGCAGGTAGACCATCAGCGACGCGGCGATGAAGTTGAACATGATCGTGGTGATGACGATGTGGCTGCCGCGCGTGGCCTGGAGCCATGCGGGGATCAGCGCCCAGGCGGCGCCGAACAGCGCGGCGGCGGCGATGGCCAGCGGCGCCACCACGTACCAGGGCAGATAGCGGTCGAGTGCCAGGCACACCAGGGCGACGCCGAGGCCGCCGAAATAGGCCTGGCCTTCGCCGCCGATGTTGAACAGGCCGGAGTGGAAGGCGACGGCGACGGCAAGCCCGGTGAAGATGAAGCTCGTGGCGTAGAACAGTGTGTAGAACAGGTTGTTGAGCGAGCCGATCGCGCCATCGATGAGGATGGCCATGGCGCTCGCCGGATTCTCGCCGATGAGGGCGACGACAATGCCGGCGACGACGAAACCGGCCGCGACATTGATGAGCGGCATCAGTCCGTATTCCGCCCAGCCGGGAAGCTTCGCGTAGGGAACAGCCATGATCTACTCCGCCGCTTCTTTCTTCTCGATGCCGGCCATGAGCAGGCCGATCTCGCCCTCGTCCGTTTCCGGCGGCACCTCGCCGACGATCCGTCCGGCGAACATGACCAGCACCCGGTCGGCGACGGAGCGGATTTCGTCCAGTTCCACCGAGACCAGCAGGATGGCCTTGCCGCGGTCGCGCAGGGCGATGAGCTGCTTGTGGATGAATTCGATGGCGCCGATGTCGACGCCGCGCGTCGGCTGGCCGACGAGCAGCAGGGCCGGCTCGCGGTCCATCTCGCGCGCCAGCACGATCTTCTGCTGGTTGCCGCCTGAGAAGTTGGCGGTCTTGAGCTTTTCGTTCTGCGGCCGCACATCGAACTTCTCGTTCTTGCGGCGGGCGTCGGCGCGCACGAGGTCGGGGTCGAGGCCGAAGCGCTTTCCCCATGTCTCCTGGCGATGATAGCCGAGGATCATGTTCTCGCTTTCCTCGAACTGCAGCACCAGCCCCATGTGATGGCGGTCTTCCGGCACGTGGCCGACGCCGCGCTCGCGAATGCGTGCCGGATCGGCCTCGGACGCCGGATCGATTGACTCGCCATTGAGCACGATGCGGCCGGATTTGGCCTTGCGAATGCCCGACAGGGCCTCGAGTAGCTCCGACTGGCCATTGCCCGACACGCCGGCGATGCCGACGATCTCGCCGTCGCGCACTGTGAAGGACACGTCGTTGACGCGCGCCACGCCCCACTCGTCAAGGACGGTGAGATGCTCGACGCGCAGCCGCTCGTCGCCCGGCTTCGCCGCGCCACGATCGACATCGAGCAGCACGCGGCGCCCGACCATCAGTTCGGCGATTTCCTCCGGATCGGTCTTGGCGGTCTCGAGTGTCGCCACCATTTCGCCGCGTCGCATCACCGAGACGCGGTCGGTGATTGCCATGATCTCGCGCAGCTTGTGGGTGATGAGGATGACCGTCTTGCCCTGCTGCTTGAGCTGCCCGAGGATGCGGAACAGATGATCGGCCTCGGCCGGCGTGAGCACGCCCGTCGGCTCGTCGAGGATGAGGGTCTCGGCGCCACGGGTCAGCGCCTTCAGGATCTCCACGCGCTGCTGCAGGCCGACCGGCAGATCCTCGATCAGCGCGTCGGGATCGACATCGAGACCGTAATCCTTCGACAATTGCGCCAGCTGCTCGCGCGCTTTCTCGATGCCGCCCCGGAGCAGGCGGCCGCCCTCCACACCGAGGATGACATTTTCCAGGACGGAGAAGTTTTCCACCAGCATGAAATGCTGGTGCACCATGCCGATGCCGGCGGCGATCGCGTCGTTCGGGGTGCGGATGTCGACCTTGCGGCCGGCAACGCGGATCTCGCCCTTGTCGGCATGGTAGAAGCCGTAAAGGATCGACATCAGTGTCGACTTGCCGGCGCCGTTCTCGCCGACGATGCCGTGGATGGTGCCGTCCTCGACGGTCAGATTGATGTTCCTGTTGGCATGCACCGGGCCGAACCGCTTGTCGACACCGACAAGTTCGATTGCTGGTTCTGCCATGTTCCGGACCCTCCCGCCCGTTTTTTGACCATCTGGTCAAAGATGCATGCGCCTGTCAAGGCGAACCCGGTCACTCTCGACAATTCACCCGGGCGTTGTCAATTTGCCGATGATGGTCAGCCCGCTTCCCCTCGCCGCCTTCCGGTTCGTCACCGCGCCTCGCATCGTGTTCGGGTCCGGCGAGGCGGACCGCCTGGCCGCGCATGCCGGGCCGGCAGCGGACGAGACGATCCTGGTGGTCACCGATCCGGGAATCCGCCGCCTCGGCCTTGCCGACCACGCCATCGCCTCGCTCGAGGCTGCCGGGGCGCGGGTCATGCTGTTCGACCAGGTGGAGCCCGATCCGTCGCGGGCCACGCTCGACGCGGCGATCGCCATGGCGCAGGCGGCCGGGGTCGTGCGCGTCATCGGGTTCGGCGGCGGTTCGTCGCTGGATGTCGCCAAGCTGGTCGCGCTGGTCGCCGGATCGGGCGAAGCGCTTGACGAGGCCTGGGGGGTGGGCAACGCCAGGGGACCGCGCCTGCCGCTGATCCTGGTGCCGACAACCGCCGGGACGGGCTCGGAAGTGACGCCGGTCGCCATCATCACGGTCGGCGCGGAGGAAAAGCGCGGCGTGTCGTCGCCGCTGCTGGTGCCGGACCTCGCCATCCTCGATCCGGCGCTCACCCTCGGCCTGCCGCCGCCGATCACCGCTGCGACCGGCATCGACGCCATGGTGCACGCGATCGAGGCCTATGCCTCGGCGAACGCCAACAACAATCCGGTATCGCGGGCGCTCGCGCGGGAAGCGCTCGGCCTGCTTGGCGCCAACATCGAGGCGGCGGTGGCCGATGGCATGAATGAAGCGGCTCGCGGCGCAATGCTGCTGGGCGCGATGCTGGCCGGCCAGGCGTTCGCCAACTCGCCGGTTGCCGCCGTGCATGCGCTCGCCTACCCGCTCGGCGGCCGCTTCCATGTGCCGCACGGCCTGTCGAACGCGCTGGTGCTTGCCCCCGTCATGCGCTTCAACGCGGCCGACCGCTCGAACGGCGCGGAGGAACAATACGCAGCGCTCGCGCCTTTCGCCTTCCCCGGCATCGAGGCCGCGGGCGGAAGCCAGGCGGTGTGCGCCGCGTTCATCGACCGGCTCGCCGGGCTTTCGGCGAAGCTCGGGCTGGCCACCCGGCTGCGCGAGGTCGGCGTGGGCGAAGACGACCTGCCGCACCTTGCGGCCGAGGCGATGAAACAGCAGCGCCTGCTGGTCAACAATCCACGTCCGCTCGGCGAGGCCGATGCGCTCGCCATCTACCGGGCGGCGTTCTGATGACCCGTCCGTCGCCCTCGCCACGCCCGGCCTACCGGACCTTCCGCGCGCTGACGACACGCTGGATGGACAATGATCCCTACGGCCACATGAACAATGTCGTGCATTATTCGCTGTTCGACACGGCGGTGAACGGCTGGCTGATCGAAAACGGCCTGCTCGACTTTGCGCGGGGCCGCCAGGTCGGGCTGGTGGTGGAGACGGGCTGCCGCTACTTCGCCGAGATGGCATTTCCCGATCTCGTCACCGCGGGACTGCGCGTCGGCGCCGTCGGCACCTCGTCGGTGACCTACGAGATCGGCCTCTTCCGCAACGATGAACCGCTCGCCGCGGCGGAAGGCCGGTTCGTGCATGTCTATGTGGATCGGCTGACCCGGCGGCCCATGCCGCTGGAACCGGCGCTGCGGGCGGCACTGGAGACGATCAGGGCATGAGTGACGAGCGCATCGACCGGCTGGAGATCCTGGCAGCCGAACAGGAGCGGATCATCGGCGACCTGTCGGACGTGATCGCGCGCCAGGATCGCGAGATCGCGGAACTGCAGCGCCGGCTGGATATTCTTGCCCGCCGCCTCGTCTCGGTGGAGGAAGCCTCCGCACCCGAGATCGCGTCACAGAAGCCGCCGCACTGGTGATCAGCGCCGCGACGGCGCGAACCCGTCGAGCAGCAGGGCGACCAGCCGCCGGGTCTCGCCGACCAGATCGAGCGCCTTGCCGGTCAACGACCAGCGCAGCGCCAGGCTCTGGATCACGGCGATGACCAGGAACGCCGCGTCGGAGGAAACGAGGTCGGCCCTGAACCGACCGCCGGCCTTGCCGGCCTCCAATGCCTCAGACAGCTCGCGATGCAGTGCCTTCTGGTTCACCGCGAGGCCGGCGCGCAGGTCGCGGTTGCGCACATGCAACTCGCGGGAAAACAGGATGGCGGCGAGGCCGGGCGTGCTGGCGATCAGGCCGGACTGCGCCGCGGCGATGGCGAGGATGGCGGCTTCCGGGGTCGCAGCATGGCGGACCGCCTCGGCGCGTGTCGCGGCCATGTCGCCGGCCAGACGTTCGGCCACCGCTGTCCAGATCATCTCCTTGCGCGGAAAATGGCGGAACAGTGCCGGCTGGGTCAGCCCGATCGCCGCGGCGATCCTTTCGGTCGTCAGATGGTCGGGGCCCGCCTCGTCAACCAGGCGGAGCGCGGCAAGGACGATCTCGGCCTTGCGTGCCTCGGCGGGAAGCCGCGTGCGCTTCGGTTTCTCGATCGGGTCCGGTTCCGGCATCGTTCAGGGCAACTCCCGGCAATGGAGGGCGGTTCCGTTCGCCCCCGCGGGCGGCACCATTTCATTTCGCTCCGGGCGCCTCAAGGGCCAGGCGATAACCGGCGTGGCAACTCGTGCAGTTGAGCAGCAGGGTGCCGAGGCCGGCCAGCACCGCCTGGCCGCTGCCGATCCCCTCGGCCTCGAGCGCGATCTCGTCAAAGGCCGAATGGGTGGCAAGTCCAAGGGTCTTGAACTCGAGCGGCAGCTTGCCCATGACCGTGACCGGAACCTCGTTGGCGGCCGCCGACCCGACCTTGCGGGCGCTGGCGGCAACCGTCGCCATGTCGTTGCTGCTCACCGCGGCAACGATGGACTGGACCGATTCGAGGAAGCCGCGCATCTCCGCCAGCACCAGATCGCGCTCGGAGCCGGCCAGAAGGATGGCGGTCCTCCCGTCGGCGCTTCCCGTCACGCTGCCGCGGACAAGAAACAGGTAGCCCATGGCGGCGACGGCGGCGAGCGATGCCGCCGTCACACCCCAGCAGATTTTCGAACCCGGCATGATGTCCTCCCTTGATGCGTGTCGGCAAACCCGGCCGGCGGCCTCAGCCGGCAGGTGCCGGCGTCGGGCGCGCGATGGCGATGGCGAGCAGAATGGTCGCGGCAATGATCGAGGCGGCGCCGGCCAGCACGAACACCGGCGACAGGCCGAGATAGACCTCGCCGAGAATGCCGATCGGCATCAGCAGGCCCCCGAGGGCCAGCCATGACGCCGGCCTGGCCAGCGGTCCGGTGACCGGGAGCTTCAGCATCAGATAGCCGAACAGCACGTTGGTCAGGGCGAACAGGTTGCCGTGCACATGGGCCAGGCGCGATTCGAAATGCGCGCCGGTCGAGTAGGAGGCGATCCACGCTTCCTTGTCCGGGGCGAAGTCGCGCAACCAGATCAGCAGGAAGCCATAGGCCATGAAGAAGGCCAGGACGGTCAATCCGACCCAGATGTTGGTGCGTCCGGTGGTCATGTCGTTGTTCCTTCGATGGTACGGGTGCTGGACAGGGAGCGGCGGGCGGCGATGGCGATTGCCAGCCAGAAACCGGCCCGAAGCGTCATGGCGCCGAAGGTCCGCGGCTCGTACGGCGTGCCGGTCGCCGCGGCGACCGCAAACGCGGCGAACACCGCAAGCGAGGCCAGTGCAATGGCGAGCGCGGCATTCGGCGCCCAGCTCCGGCCGGCGAGCAGCCCGATCGCGGTGGCGACATAGGCGAAACCGGCGAGGAAATTGAACCACAGCACGAATGGCACCGCGTTGCCGGCAAGCGCCTGCGCGTCGGCGCCGCCAAACAGCGCCATGCCGCCCGACAGGATGGTCAATCCGCCAAAGGCAAGGGCGGCGATGGAAGCGGGTCTGACCCAGCGAGGGGTGTCGGCTCTGGTCACGGGCGGGCTCCGAAAATAGTTAGTGATGGATAACTAAATACCAGACGCAGGCCTGTCAAGGGCGCATGATCCGATCGCGATCGCCGGCGCACCGGGTTCGCGCGCCGGTCATCTTTGCCGCTTACTTCGGCGCCAATCCTGCGGCACACTGCGGCGGGGCGAAGGGAGGCTGTCGATGCGCTTTGGCGATCTTTTCCGCTTGCGATATCTCGGGCTGACGCTGCCGGCACTGGCCGCCCCGGCGCTGCTTGCCCTCATCGTGCTGGCGCCCGCGTGGCGCGGCGCGCTCATTCCGCTTGCCATCGCCGCTGTCGTCCTCGTCGCGCTCGGCATCCGCGACATCATGCAGGCAAGCCATGCGCTGCTGCGCAACTATCCGGTCTCCGGTCATGGGCGCTACCTTCTGGAGGATTTCCGGCCGAAGATCCGGCAATATTTCTTCGAAGGCGAAAAGGATGGCCGCCCCTACGCGCGCGACAAGCGCTCTCTGGTCTATCAGCGCGCCAAGGGCGATCTCGACAAGCGGCCCTTCGGCACCGAGAACGACGTCTATGCCGAGCAGTATGAATGGATCAGCCATTCGCTGGTGCCAAGGCCGGTCAAGGATCACGATTTCCGCGTGACGATCGGCGGGCCGGATTGCCCGCGCCCCTACGACGCCTCGATCCTCAACATTTCCGCCATGAGCTTCGGGGCGCTGTCGGCCAATGCGGTACGGGCGCTGAACAAGGGCGGACGCGACGGGCGGTTTGCACAGGACACCGGCGAAGGCGGCATCTCGCCCTACCATCGCGAGTTCGGCGGCGATCTCATCTGGGAAATCGGCTCGGGCTATTTCGGCTGCCGGACCGCGGACGGGCAGTTCTCGCCGGAGCGTTTTGCCGAGAACGCGGCATCGGACCAGGTGCGCATGATCGAGGTGAAGCTCAGCCAGGGCGCCAAGCCCGGCCATGGCGGCGTGTTGCCGGCGGCCAAGGTCACGCGGGAGATCGCCGCCATCCGCGGCGTCGAGCTTGGCCGGGACTGCGTGTCGCCGCCCGCGCATCCGGCATTCTCGACACCGGTCGGGCTGCTTGAGTTCATCGCGCGGCTGCGCGAGCTGTCCGGTGGCAAGCCGGTCGGCTTCAAGCTGTGCGTCGGCCACGCGCACGAGTTCCTCGCCATCGTCAAGGCGATGGTGGAGACCGGCATCACGCCGGATTTCATCGTCATCGACGGCAAGGAAGGCGGCACCGGGGCGGCGCCCGCAGAATTCGCCGACCATATCGGCATGCCGCTGCGCGAGGGGCTGACCTTCGTGCACAACGCGCTGATCGGCGCCGACCTTCGCGACCGCATCCGGCTCGGCGCATCCGGCATGATCGTGTCGGCCTTCGACATCGCCCGCACCATGGCGCTCGGCGCGGACTGGGTGAATGCCGCCCGCGCCTTCATGTTCGCGGCCGGCTGCATCCAGTCGCAGTCCTGCCACACCGGCCATTGCCCGACCGGGGTCGCCACCCAGGATGCAGCGAGGCAACGCGCGCTCGTCGTCGACGACAAGGCGGCGCGGGTGACCCAGTGGCATCGCGCCACGCTGAAGGCACTCGCCGAAGTCGTCGCCGCGGCAGGCCTCGATCATCCGTCCGGATTCATGCCGCACCATTTCCACAAGCGGGTCTCGGCCACCCAGGTGACGACGTTCACCAACATCTATCCGCCGCTGAAGCGCGGCGCGCTGCTGGAGGGCACCGACGACCGGCGCTTCCGCATCCCCTGGGCGATGGCCTCGCCGGAAAGCTTCGCGGCGCGCGACTGACCGGGTGCGTCAGCCAAACAGGTCGAATTGCGCGCCTGTCGGCGGGTTGACGCGCCGTTCCAGCGCCAGCAGGAAGCGCTTGGCCGAAAGCCCGCCGCCGAACCCGACAAGGGAACCGTCGGCCCCGATGACGCGGTGGCAGGGCACGATGATGGGCACCGGATTTTCGCCGCACGCCGCCCCGACAGCGCGGCTGGCCGCGACGCCTTCGCCGATCCGGCGGGCAAGGTCGCCATAGCTTTCGGTGCGGCCGTAGGGAATGTCGTTCAGCGCCGCCCAGACCCGCTGCCCGAACGGTGCGCCATCAAGGTGCACGGGCAAGTCGAACGCCGTCAGCGTCCCGCCGAAATAGGCCTCGAGCTGGCGCGCGGCCTCGCCGAAGCCGGCCTCGTCGCGCAACGCGC
>WPCK01229844.1_pt1 | contig 15663 bp, 12 predicted proteins | sample 5399851 | NCBI WGS metagenome assembly WPCK01 (sample SAMN12869471, study PRJNA574797) | sludge metagenome | isolation source: wastewater treatment of pH11 | place: China:Beijing | collected 2019-05-20
GGGCGAGGTAAGCATCGGCGCGGTTTGCGCTGTTCCGCAGGCTATTCCCAAAAATGCGCTTTCATATCAGGCAGTTGCTGCATTGCATTCGGCACTGGCCTATCGCGATGCCGAAACCGCACTTCACAGCCAACGCGTATCCGAATTGTGTGTAACTCTCGGTCGCAATCTGATGTCGATCAGCGACCTCTATGTACTCGAAATTGCTGGCTTGCTGCACGACATCGGTAAGATCGGAGTTCCCGATTCGGTGCTGCTGAAACCTGGCAAGTTGACTGCCGAAGAGTGGAAAATCATGGAAGCTCACACTCCGATCGGTGTTGAAATCGTTCACTCGGCATTCCAATTTGATCAATTGACCGATATGGTTCGCTACCATCATCATCGTTACGATGGCGCATTGGTGCCAGCGGGACAACCCATAGGCAAAGACATGCCGTTGGGTGCCCGGATTATTAGTATCGTCGACGCCTACGATGCCATGGTATCCAATCGCGTGTATAGAAAAGGCCGATCGCCCGAAGAAGCCTTTGACGAACTCCGCCGTTGTGCCGGTACCCAGTTCGATCCGGAACTTGTCGAACGGTTCATCTCGTTGAAGATCGGATGGCGTCCAGACAGTCGCTACATGACCAACGATATCGATGACGATCTAGCAATTTCCGTCGGTCACTTGACAGAACGGACAATCGCAGCCTTCGAATCGCATGACGTTAAATCGCTGGCTGAATCGCTCCACAAACTCAAGCAAGTAGCGAAAACTCTTGAACACCCAGGCATCGTCTACTTGGCCGACGAGCTCAGCAAGAACATCTCTGGTCGAAGCGTCGATTGGGATTTGACCGTCCCGATCCTGCAGAACCTACTTGACTTGTGTTTAACGATCCAGCGCGCACACATTCGGGATGTCGCAAGTCGCCCGCAAGTAACGCCAAATTGTCCGCAGGAAGCCTACTACCGCCAAGCGCGAGGTTGGGACTCCGGCAAGCCAGAAAAACGCGAAGTTCAATAGGTCGAGGTTGAACGTTTCATTCAATCCATAGGGAATTCCTTTCAAGGCTTCGATCCATCAGTGGCAGCAGTCAAGTTTTCGACAGACTGCAGTTGTTGATGGAGCATCACGCAATCGCTCGGTCCTTGATGTTCGGCTCCTAATAGTTAGCTATTTTTGGATCGTTTGAATCCGACAAAGCATCGAATCGGCGGTGATGTACAGTCCGTCCGGCCCAATGGCGCAATTGCTGGTGTTCTGGCCAGTCAAGATGCGACCGAGCAACTTGCCTTCAGGCGTGAATACATAGATCCCGCCCGGCCCGGTTGCCCAAAGGTGCCCCTGTGCATCGACTTTCAATCCGTCGGGCAAACCCGGTTCCTTTCCGACGCGACTCGTGGCATCGTAAAACAATCGTGACTCGCCGGCTGTTCCGTCCAATTGCAATTCGATGGCTGTCCAGGTTGCTTGCGCGGGATGCGACTGGGCGACGTAAAGAGTCTTTTGGTCAGGGGACAGCCCGATTCCATTGGGGCGCTGGATGTCTTTTGAAATCAGGTTCACTTCGCCGGATCTCGAAAGGCGATACACTCCGCAAAAATCCAATTCGCGTCGCGAATCGTCGAAGTGATCCGGCAGCCCGTACGGTGGATCGGTGAAATAGATGTCGCCGTTCTTAGCCAGGACCAAATCGTTCGGACTATTGAACCGTTTACCTTGGTAGCGATCGGCCAGTGTGATTTTTCCGCCGCCTTCAGTCAGCGCGCTGACTCTCCGGTCACCGTGTTCGCACAGAATCAACCGCCCAGTGCCATCCACCGCCAGACCGTTGCTGCCAGGCTCCAAACCATAGAAGCTGATTCCCGTATATCCCGAAGGCTTCATAAAGACGCTGATTCCCTGCCCCGCACCGAGTTTCGCATCCTCCGGCGAGTACTTGAAGATCGTATTGCGTGGAATATCGGAAAACAACAAGTGCCCATTCTCTCCACCTACCCAAACCGGGCCTTCCGTCCATGTGAACCCGCTGGCGAGCACTTCGAGTTTTGCGGTTGGGGCTACCAAACGATCAAACTCGCTGGATAGCGATTCAAGGGAGCCGACGGTTTTCGTTTGTGCAATTGCGCAATTGCAGTGAGAGCAACCCAAAACGACAAAGCACGTAAGCGCCGTGAGCATGTAAGGTCGAAACATGCGTTTATTATTTTTCTGCATCTTCCATTTCCTCAAAGATAGACTTGAGAGCGGCCCGGGCGCGCGATAGACGGCTGCGGACTGTCCCTAAATTGATACAGAGCACCTCGGCAATTTCCTCGTAGGACAACTCTTGCATCTCTCGGAGCACCAGAATCGCGCGGTGCTCTTCGGTCAATTGCTGAAGGCCTCGCTGGACCATCGCAATACGCTCATCGCGAAGCAAGCGTTCGTCGGGGCGATCGACGTTATCCGGCGGGTCGACTCCCAAGCATTCACGGCCCGTATCCAATGAAAAATTGGGTCGACGTCGACGGTGGCGGCTGAGCGTGTTGTTGAACGCGATCCGGTAAAGCCATGTATAAAAATGGCTGTTGCCTTGGAATGTATCAAGTTTGAGGAAGGCCTGAACGAATGTCTCTTGGACCACTTCTTCGGCTTCGTCATTGGAGCCGGTGACATGCAACATCGCATTGAACAGTCTAGCTGAAAAGCGATCTACCAAACCACCATACGCATCGTGGTCACCCGCAAGCGTTTCTTGGATCAGTTGCTGTTCGGTCTTCACGCAGGCTCCCAAAGCATCGCCACCATCAATGCTACGTCTCGATCAAAATCTGTCACAAACTTGAATTGCCGGATCACCGGCCTCCGTTTTTCGATCGGGACTTAGTAGGACTGGGCCTAATTTGAAGTGGAGATCTCGATGCCGCGGTATGAAAAAACAAATATTGGTCATTCGAGAATGAAATCCTAACGATGGTTCGGCAAAGCGGTTCCCCATGATAAACTAGGTAGGCATATTGTAAGTGGATTGACTTGGATTGGGGAGCGGAACTGTGAGTCAAAACATTGTTCGGGCGCTTGCGCGACGATTTGGAAGACGAAGATCAAAAATCGAGCGGCGCGCATTTGTTCAGCGCCTTTTGGCAGTCGGGGCCGCAAGCGCTCTTGGGGCAATTCCGGCCAATGCTTCGTTTTCGGCAGGCAAACGCGTCGCCATCATCGGGGCAGGTTTTGCCGGACTGTCCTGCGGTTTTGAACTTTCTCGAGCCGGCTGCGAGGTGACGATCATCGAAGCCAAGCGACGAGTGGGCGGCCGCGTCTTTTCATCGAATGCTCGAAATCGAAACGAGTTTCTTCCGAGTAAAAACGTCGAATTTGGAGCGGAATTGATCGGCAGCAATCATCCACGTTGGATGCACTATGCCAGTCAGTTCGAACTGGACCTGCTCGACGTCACAGATGATCAAGATGCTCAATTGTGCGTTCACTTGGGCGGCAAGCGCCTGGACGATGTTGAAGCGGGCAGGCTTTGGGAAGGTATCGAAGAGTCGCTCAGTCAATTGAATTCACTTGCTCGCGATGTCGATGCCGATGCGCCTTGGACCGGCCCACATGCTCAGCCGTGGGACACGCGATCGATGGCCGAGTGGATCGCTTCGCTAGATCAACCGCCGCTCGTCAGGCAAGCCTTGACCCTCAGTTTCATAGCGGACAACGGGCAACTGACCGAACGCCAGTCGCAACTCGGCTTCCTCACTCAAGTCCAAGGCGGCGGCATCGAAGATTATTGGACTGAAACAGAAGTCTATCGTTGCCAAGGCGGAAACGACCGGTTGGCCAGTGCACTGGCCGAAAGCATCGGCCGCGATCGAATTCGATTGGGTGTGAGCGCAGTCCGCGTTGAAGCGGATGAAGTTGGCGTCAGACTGGCGCTTTCCGATCAAACAACAATCGAGGCGGATGTGGTCGTGGTTAGCGCAGCACCGACCGTCTGGGGCAAGATCATTTTTCAGCCCACTTTGCCCAAGTCGCTATCACCGCAAATGGGGCTGAACACCAAATACTTTGCCAAAGTCAAAGATCGGTTTTGGGTCAATCAGCAGCCTCGGCTCAGCCAATACGGGTTGGGCGATGGACTGATCCAATTAACTTGGGAAGGCACGGACAATCAGCAACCCGATGAGCGCGATTTGCCGGCTGTGTTGGTCGGGTTCTCCGGCGGAGCCAGTTGTGGAGTTGCTGGAGCGATGACCGATTCGGAGCGAGACGATGCGTTTGGAAAAGAGTTCGAACGGTTGTTTCCAGGTTTCTCTGAGAAGTTCATTGGGTCGACGTTTATGAACTGGCCAACGGAGCCGTGGACGATCGGCTCATACTCATTTCCTTCTCCCGGGCAAGTCACTTCGATTGGTCCGCAGTTGGTTGCTCCGCACTGGGGTGGCCGCTTATTTCTAGCTGGGGAGCACACATGCTACAAATTCGTCGGCTATATGGAAGGTGCGTTGCAATCCGGACTTCGGGCTGCACAGCAGGTTGCAGCTCAGTTAAAATGACCCCGGCAGGATTGGCAGCGGCGCATACCCATGCTTGCTCCACCGAGCGAATAAAAAACTCTTTCGGAAATTTAGGAATATTCCATGACCAAATTGTTTGAGGGAAAGCGAGGACTCATCCTTGGAGTTGCCAACGATCGATCGATTGCCTGGGCAGTCGCTCAAGAGATTATCAACCAAGGTGGCGTATGTGGATTTTCCCATTTGCCCGACAAAGACGATGACCCACGGAAGAAAAATCGCTTGCGCGTTGCCAAGTGCGTCGACGGGTATCCGGAACAAACCGCATTTCTTGAGCCCCTGGATGTTCAATCCGATGAACAAGTTGAGCAGTTTATGCAGATGGCTGGCGAGCGGTTGGGTAAGATCGATTTTCTATTGCATTCGATAGCCTTTGCCGACCGCGCCGACTTGGAGCGCGATACGGTCGAGACCAGTCGCGACGGATTCAAACTAGCCATGGATGTGAGCGTTTATAGTTTGTTGTCGGTTACGAATTTTGCGCGACCGCTTTTGAATCCAAACGCGTCCATTCTGACTATGACGTATTTTGGTGGGGAAAAGTGCGTGCCCGGTTACAATGTGATGGGAATCTGCAAAGCCGCGCTCGATGCCACGGTGCGCTATCTTGCGTTTGATCTTGGTCCGGAGGGATATCGCGTCAACGCAGTCAGTGCTGGTCCGCTCAAGACATTGGCCGGTTCAGCAGCCGGCGTTGGTCAAATGCAGCAGTTTTATCAATACGTCGCGCCGTTAGGACGATGCGTGACCCACGAAGAAGTCGGTCGCTCAGGTGCCTATCTACTGAGTGACTATAGTTCGGGTGTTACTGGAGAAATCTTGCACGTGGACTGTGGCTACAACATCATGGGCAGCCCTGGACGGCTGCTTGAAACAATGAAAGAAGCTTCGGTGGGCTGAACGGAATCAAGTTCATGCGGCTTTCGATTTTTCTTCAGATTGATTGAGCTTGTTGTAGAGCGTCTTGAGGCTGATTTGCAGCTCGTCAGCGGCAGCTTGCTTGTTGCCGTTGTGCCGAGAGACGGATTCCACGATGGCCGTGATTTCAAGTTCTTTGAGCGACATGGGACCGAGTGCGCGAAGCTCTTTTCGCAATCGGCGATCCGTGAACTGCTTGGGCAAGTGTTCAGGCAAAATCGGTGGCGATTCGCATAGGATGGAGGCGTGCTCAATCACGTTGGCCAGTTCACGGACGTTGCCGGGCCAGGCATGGCCGACCAGCAGCTCCATGGTCTCAGGGCTGAAGAGGTGTGAGTCGTCGATTTCGTCTCTGCGAAACCTTCGGAAGAGATGCACGGCCAGGGAAGGCAAGTCGCTCGTCCGCTCTCTGAGGGATGGCAATTGAATTTCGAAGGTGTTGATGCGAAACATTAAGTCTTCGCGAAACATGCCGTCTTCGACCATCTTTTCCAGGAAGCGGTGTGTCGCGCAGACGACGCGGACATCGACTTTGAAGGGCTCGTTGTCGCCGACTCGCCGCACATCGCCGCTTTCAAGCACGCGCAGCAGTTTGGCTTGCATCGGCAAAGGGAGTTCGCCGATTTCATCGAGAAAAATGGTGCCACCCGATGCAGTTTCGAACAAGCCTTCGCGCATGGCATCCGCTCCGGTGAAGGCACCTTTCTTGTGCCCGAACAATTCGCTTTCGATCAGATTCTCGGGAAGCGCACCGCAGTTGATGGCTACGAACGGTTTATTCGCCCGGAGGCTCTGGTCGTGGACGCTCCTTGCGACAAGCTCTTTGCCGCAGCCTGTCTCACCACGAATCAACACCGTGGACTGAGTCGGAGCGACTCTCGAAATCAGCCGCTTGACGGCGTCCATCGATGGGTGAGTGCCGACGAGTGGATGTTGAACGCCCGACTTTTCAATTCGACTCTTGGCGGCGTAAAATTGACGAACTAAGTCGCGCCGGTCAAGGACGGTTTGAAGCAATTGTCGCAGGTCGTTCCAACTGCATGGCTTAGTCAGATAGTCACAGGCACCGTAGCGCATGGCAGCCACCGCAGTTTCCAACGACTTCTTGCCGGTCAGCACGATGGCTTCGGTTTGAGGAGACCGCTGTTTGACGCTCTTGATGACTTCAATCCCGTTCATCCCGGGCATGTCCAGATCGACGATCATGCAATCGAACTGTTGCGAGCTAGCCTCGCGAATTGCGGATTGACCATCCGGGCAAACGACGACGGTGTGGCCCATGCGCGGCAGTTCCATGCTCATCAAGTCTTGGAGCGATTCTTCATCGTCGGCGAATAGGACACTCAGCCCATTAAGCGGCTTGGTAGGTTTCATGGCTGGCTTTTGCTGAAATGGGTGAAAGTGGAATGGACAACGTGAACCGCGACCCTTTGCCGGGTCCATCGCTTTCGGGAATCAACGTACCGCCGTGGTCCTGGATGATTCGGTAAGTGATGGATAGCCCTAAGCCCGTTCCGCGACCATCGCGGCGGCGAGTGAAAAATGGGTCGAACAGATGCGACTTGACTTCATCGGTCATGCCGCATCCATCGTCCTCGATTGTCAGGACCAATTGAGTTGACTTGTTGGATAGACGAATCCGGACCTCTTGGCCATCGTCGCTGGCATCCAGCGAGTTGGTTAACAAATTCAGTACGACCTGTTTGAATTCGGTTGGGCTGACCCAGGCTTCCAAATCTTGATCGCCCTCGAGTCGAATCTGCATGTTGCGGTACTGTCCCAAGTGCTTGACTAGTTCAACCACATCACTGATGCATTCGTAGATGTTTGATTGTTGTCGCTTTTGGGCTTCACCCAACCGCGAAAAATCGAGCAGTCGTTCGGTGATTCCCTTGCATCGAAAGGCTTCGTCTTGAATGCGTTTCAAATAACGCCCGATGATCTTGAGTTCTTCCGCGTCGATTTGCTCGATCGATTCCTCTTGATGGATGATTTCATGCAGTCGGCTTTCAAGCGATTCGGCGCTCCAAGCGATCGAGGCCAGTGGGTTGTTAATTTCGTGAGCCACCCCGGCAGCTAAAAAGCCCACGCTCGCAAGCTGCTCGCTTCGAACGACTTCTTGAGTTCGCTGGCGTACCTTTTGATCGAGGTTGTTCTTGATTTCGACGAACAGGCTGGTCATCTTGTTCTGAGCTTCAGCCAACTCCGAGAGTTCGTCGCGATTGGGCAAGACAATTCGATGGTTGAAGTCGCCTTGGGCAATTCGGCGGCTACCGTTGAGCAACTGTTTGAAAGGTCCAACCACCTGTTTGCGAAGAAACCAATGGGAGAAACCGAACATCATCAACATGACGGCACCCGAAATGATGATGATGAAGATCCATGTGCTGTAGGTCGAACGCACTTCGCGTCGCAAGGTCCTCATCCGGTCGGTCATCAATTCGAACAGGCTGTGTGCGTCCAGCGCCAAATCGTCCAGTTGATTGGCGATCTTGGTTGACTTGGACAGGGTGTCGCGATTGTATTCATTTTCCCACAGTTGAATGCTGTCGATTCGCGTCAACATTTCATTGACCAACTGAAGTTCGGCGTCGCTGCTAGCCAACAACGGATCCTCATCTGGCGACCGCTCGAACTGCTTTCGATGCCGCTTGAGGTTGTATTCGACCCGATCAAGCTGGTTCAGAAAATTGATCTGCTCTTCGGGATTGGACCAGAGACCGAGTCGCTCCTCACGCAGATTCAAATACGCCATGCGATTTGCCGTGCGGCGTACTTCGCTGCCAACGATGGCTACAGGACCGCGCCGGAAGTAACTTCGCAATTCACCGACGTCTTGACCAAGCCCCCATAGGTATTGAACTTCGATGGACAGCGCACCAATACTGGACGTCAACGCGCGGTAGGCATACACGCCTCGCAGACTGACGTAAGTCAGCAGAAGCACGATGATGGTGAGCAGTAACCTGCTCAGCACGAGCTTCTTGCGAATTGGCATTGCGTCGAACATGGAGTGAGGGGCGAGGGGTTAGGGGTGAGGACTGTTGTTGCCGACGGTTAGCGGCTTATTGCCTAAGATGTTCGATAAATTCTTCGCATCCACCAAGTGCCGACGGCCAGCAAGGCTAGGTTCCCGAGCCAAACTGCGGCTGGCGTCCAACTTCCGTCTTTGGCATGGTTTAAGCCAAGAGTAAACACTGGGTAGTAGACCAATACCGTAGGTAAAAAACACGTTCCAAAGCTAGTCCAGTGGTCGGCTGATTTCATCCAGATCGAAAGCGGGATGCCCAGCCAAACGAATAGCAAGCAACTGAATCCGCCAGCCCAACGTCGCCATGGTTCCATCTTCAGTTGATTGAAGCGCCAGTGCCCCATTTCGAGCTCGTCGTTCCAGTCCTGCTGAAATGAATCGGCCAGCCATTCGGGTTTGCCAATTGCTAGCGCCATCCCGCTTCGCGATGCAATCAAGTCCTCAAGTTCATCTACGGCAAGCTGTTGGCGCTGTGTTTCCTCCGGGATATTCTTCATGGCAAGGTCGGCCGGTGCCTTGTTCGTAGCCTTCTTCGTCGCGTCAGCCAGTGGGATGGCAAAGGAAGACACGCCGGGCTTATCCATTTGCGGGCCCGAACTGCCAAGCATGACTACGGCGTCGACTAGCTCAATGACAAGTTCCTCGCGTTCCAGATCGACTCGCATTCGCGCCGACCTGGCTTCGATACTAATGGGTTGTCCGCCCTTTTTGGAGCGATGGGAGATGGTTGGCAGAAGCAGTTCGCGGCCATCCGGCCCGATGCCGTGAACATGGATCGAGAATCCGTTGTCCGACGTGTACGCTCCTTGGCTTTCCAAATATCCGTAGGCCACATGCTCGATCGAATGCGTCACGACTCGCCGAATCCCAGGCTTGCCCCACGAGTAGGCAATATCGTTTAGCCAGACGGCCACAAGACTTATCGCAAATCCAAAGACCAAGGTCGGTGCGATGAACTTCCATGGCGTGACGCCAACCGACATGACCGACATCAATTCGTTGTCAGCGCTAATGCGGCCGTAGACGCTGCATACGGCAAAAAGTAGCGTTGCAGGCAATGCATACTGCAGCGAAACGGGCAAGATATAGGGCAGCAAATACAACACCGCCATCGTCCCCAGCCCTTGGCTGAGCAATTGTTGCATAACTCCAAAAAGCACGATGACGGAAGTGAAAGCCACTAAGGCTATCACAAACAGCTTGGAGATCTCCCACAAAATGTAACGGTTGAATCGCTGAATCATGCATGGGAGCTTAGCAATATTCGATTGACGTCGTCAATGTCTCAGCGGATCGCTTCCGGGTCGCTTTCGCTATCTTTGGCGACTTCATCTGCTTTCATGACATGCTCGGCCCTGCGCATTTCAGCCATGACATCCGTGATCAATTCGACCTGGGCACGTATTGCTGACGCATAATCGTGCTTGCTGGCGAAACGCCCAATTGCCGTGAGTTGACTGTTCCGCTCGGCCCAATCGATGGTCAAGCCATTTTCAGAGCATAGTTCTTGCAGGCGATTTATGGCACCGCTCAGATTGGCAAAGAAGGCTTCCGTTGCCTTAGCAGGAAATTGTCGGTACGGACCGTCACCGTAACGAGCCTGAATCGGTACCGTAGGCTTGGACTGAGGAATGAAGTTGGGAAATATTTTGAACGCGACAACCATCAATGCAATCACGCCAGCTGCGGCCGCGACAACAGATGGAGTTGCATAACCCAAAAGCGCCAACAGACAAGCTGCCAGTAAGCAGATTCCAGCAGCGATTGCAGGTAATTGGGGCATAGGTTGCCACGGGGGCAGTTGCTTGGGAGCAACTGGTTCACCGGCTCTGGCGGTAGCTACCGGACCTGATTTGACCTCGACGACGATGGCAGTGATATTGTCCCGGCCGCCGCGCAGATTTGCTAGGTCGACGAAGAATTGTGTGGCTTTCGGCGGCGGCAGCAGGAGTAAGATCGTAGCGATTTCCTGGTCGGATATCTCGCCGCTCAATCCATCCGAACACAGCAAAAAACGATTGCCACTTCGGACTGGGAATGGGCCTTCGAGGTCGGCCTTAACTGTTGCCCCTGGGCCGATGGAGCGCGTGATCACATTCTTTGGAATCAATCCGCTCCGAATCATTTCGTCGGTGGCTCGACCCAATGCCTGCATTTCCCACACCAAGGAATGATCGAAGGTCAATTGATAGAGGACTTCGCCATCCAACTGATAGATGCGGCTATCGCCGACGTGAACGGCCACGGCTCCTTCAGGCAGCAATACCAAACCGCTGCCCGTCGTACCCATGCTATACAACTGAAAACTGGATTGGCCTTTGCTGTAGATGTCCCCATTAGCCGATTCGAAGGCTCGTACCAACGCTTCGTGAGCAGGAAGCTCATGAAACTTTTTGTAGTAGTGTGGAATCAACTCGACGGCCAACATGCTGGCAAGTTCGCCGGCGGCATGGGCTCCCATACCGTCTGCGACCAAGAACAAATGTCCTCGCGTATTCCATTGGGCAGACGAATCTGCCAAAACGATTCTGTGCGAATCCTGATTGTTCGAACGACGCCTTCCAATATCCGTCAGTGCTGCGGTATCTACAGCACTGGACCATTGGCCTTCTTCCGCAGGGGACGAAGAATCTCGTGGAGGCAAGGAATCGGTCAACTTTGGTACTTGGTTCTGGAGAAGGAGCTAACAGCCATCGAACGCGGGTTTACGCATTGTACAATCAACTCAGAATTCAGCGATGCCACAACGAGCACATCTTAGGCTCGGCACTTTAAGAAAGAATTAAATAGATTTAGGTATTGATTTCCGGGGTTGGCTGCGTCCTGTCCCCATTGCCAAAGGCCCACGAATGAAATTGTCTTGGCCCTAGCGGTTCGAATTTGAGGCCGTTTCCAGTCTCATTTCGACGCGGACGCATTTGTAGCCGATTGCCTGAAACGTTAGGGAAGCTCAAACCATTGCCAAGACGCGCCGCTTGTTGACCTCAATTGGCCAGTTTTGCCCGATCAAATTGAGGCTCAGTGGGCAGGCTCGCAACCCGATCGCTTTGCAGCGACATGACGGCCAGCGTTGAACTGTTGAGCCCTCTGCGCACCGGCATCGTGAATTCGATGTGATTACCGTAACGCGATACTACCTGACGTTCTGGTTCGGGTGCCCCGGTGTCCGTGCGAATGATCAGCCGGCCGTTGGGGTTGGATGTAAACCACCTTGCAAGCTCATCGGGAGATTCCACATTTTCAATTGGCTTGGTCAATCGTCCCATGAATCCAAGTTGACCGTGGTACTTGCCGTACCAAGCGACTGGAATGTCTAGATCGGTTAGCCGCTTGACCTTAGTGCTCAGCGGCCTCAGATCAAAACCGGGCCAAAATCGATCGCTCAAACCGAGCAGAAGGAAGCTAATCAGCGCAGCCGAGCAAACTGCGTGAACGCGAATCGAACTGAGGAGCGCCAGTCGCCTAGGCATGAGGATTACGATGCCGCACAGCATGCTTAACACAACCATCCACGTTGGCATGGCTGCACCGAGCGATTTGGCATCTTCCATTGGCAATCGCGACAACACCATAGGCAGTAGTCCAAGGGCCAATGTTCCTAAGCCCGTGACGAAGGCCTGAGTTCGCGTGACTTTGGCCAAATTTGAACTCATGACGCCTGCAATTGCCAATGCGTACATCGGCAGGGCGGGCACAAGATAGTAGGGTTGTTTGCCGCTGACCAAGGACAAGCACATCAAACTTCCTAGAGCTGCAACCATCGCAAACCGAAAGCCGCTTGCACTGGACTGAACGCGGACCGATCGCCAGAAACCTCCATAGAATGCCCAAGGCATCAAACAAAACGGCAAATAGACGAAATAGTACCAGAATGGCTGCTGATGCGCAAACGACTTAACCATCCGCCCAGCGGTCTGTCCCCACAACAGCTCGTCACCGTAGGCCCTTCCGCCCAAATAGGCTGCCGGGACGGCCCAGCTTAGACCGATGATTGCCGCGACTACGAGGCTTGCTGTTACACGAAGTGAGTATCGGCGGTAGTTGGTGCTTTCGCCGGCCCAAAAATACACGGCCAACGCAGCGGGCAACACATGCACTAGCGCAACTGGGCCTTTTGTCAAAATCGCCAATCCGATCGGTAGGCCGCATGCAAGGAAATCAAATCGGTTGCCCCCGCAGGCAATCTTCCATAGCCCCAGCAAAGTCAATTGAATGAAAACCGTTTGTGTTGCATCAAACATCGTGGTCGGTGAAAACACAAGCCACAGTAGCATCGACGCATGAACGAGCGGTGCGATCTCTGAAATGATCGGCCGATCCGGAAACATATTCTTGGCCAATCGTCGCGTAAGCCAGACGCTGACTACGGACATCAGCGGAGCAACCAGCCGGGCTGACCATTCTTGGGGACCTGTCAGTAACCAGACAAAATTGATCAACCAGAAAAGCAGCGGTGGCTTGTGCGCGTAGGTTTCGCCATTCAGGTGCGGGACGAGATAGTCGCCTGAAGCGTACATCTCCCAGGCAACCGTCAGATAGCGGGTTTCGTCGACGGGCAGCGCTGTGCGGCTCAGAACCGTAGTTGCGCCGAGCGTGCCGGCAATAATCAACGGCAGCCAGTGCAAGGCGCAGCGAATCCAGGAATCTATCATCGAGCAATGAGGAGCAAAGGTTGTAGGTTTTAGGCGGCGATTTCTCGAACGGACTCTTCCGAACGATGGACCTCGATGCCGGGTGACTTTTTGTGTGTCTCCTCGGTGGAATGATCATCGCGGGTTTCTGATACCTTCCAGATCAAATGGATGTTTCGGAAATAGACGAACAATCCGAACATCTGTCCGAGAATGAACACGGGATCGCGGCGGTAGACGGCATAGGCCAGCAGCATCACTGCGCCACCGATGCTGAAGTACCAATATGCCTTGGGAACGACGCTTTGCTTCTTTCGCTCACTTGCGAGCCACTGGATTAACATGCGACCAGTAAACATCAGTTGGCCCATCAGACCAACTCCAACCCAAACGTGCTCGGCAGTCATAGTTCCAGACTCCTTCTGGAGATAAGGTGTAACACTCAGTGGGCTGACATAGTTGGGCAGCTTAGTACGACGCATCAACCAATAGACGCCAAATAGATCGACGATTCCAACTCGTAACCGACCCAACGTGCCATAATGCGATGAACCGTTTTCACGTGGGCGATGGTTGACGACATGCGATACGACTTGGCCACCTGAGCGTCGCATCAAAGCCGGCAAAAAACGATGCATGTGGTCGAAGTAAGGAAATCGCAAAAAGGCTTCTCGTGGAAACAATTTCGCTCCACAACCGCTGTCTGGCGTTTGGTCGCGCAGCATCCTTCCGCGAACTCCATTGGCGATTTTGGAGCTGATCAGTCGCCACTTCGAGTCGTTGCGTTTTTTTCGAAAGCCCGCAATCATCGTCTGAGTCGGATCGGCTTGAGATCGCCACGTGTCAAGCATCTCTGGGATGTCGGCTGGATCGTTTTGGCCGTCGCCGTCGAGCGTCACAATGATCTCGTATCGGGCGGCACGGACTCCACTGAGTACGGCCGTGCTTTGACCGCAACTGCTCTGGTGCCGAACGATCGACAGCGAAGGAAATTGTTTGGCCAGTCGCAGTAGAACTTTGGGAGTGTCGTCGGTGCTTCCATCGTCCACGACTACCAATTGGTAGGGGAACTTTCCCTGGAGCGCCGCATGCACCTCGCGAACGAGTTGAGGCAGATTCTCGGCTTCATTGTGTGCAGGGATGACGACGGATAGCACGATGTCCTCAATTGCGAACTAGGGAACTCAATCGAAGCACCTTAGTCGAACCGAGACACCTGCGTCAATGGCGACCTCAAAGTATGTTGACTTGCTTAGCTTGCATTGATATTCGCGCGGCCACAATTGCTCTGGCGACGCTCGCACGACGAGGACTACACTCGCGCCGCAATTCGTTAAAAAAACTGTCCACGCAATTTTTACCAGACAGATCAGTGAAATCCAAAAGTCTGTGCATCGCGATTTTCCTGGTTGTGCTCCTCATGAGTAGCTTCGGTTGTGTTCGTCGTCGAATGACCGTGCGGACTCAACCGGCTGGGGCGGCGATTTATGTCGACAAACAGTTTATCGGGACTTCTCCAACTGCCACGAGCGTTACGTATTACGGAACCCGCGAAATCGAAGCCGTCCGCGATGGATACCGCACGGAGAGGGTCTTGCGAACGTTCAATCCTCCGTGGTACCAGTTGCCACCGCTCGACTTTGTCTCCGAAACCCTATGGCCTCGAAAGATTCGCGACGAACGGATCATCGACATGACGCTAGTTCCTCAGCAACTGATGACCAGCGATGAGCTTCAAGCTCGAGCAAACGGGTTGCGTATTCAAGCCGCACAAGGTGTGGCGACCCCACTGCCGCCCAACATTTCGCCGTCCGATCAAGTCCTCCCGCCTCCGAGTGTCCTTCCGAACCCAAGCCTAGGTCCAAGTTTGCAAACGCAGACAACGCCGGTGTTGCCGCCCAATACGCAACCCATGCCGACTTGGCAACCGGGACAATGGTTGCGGGACTTTTTCCAACCTGGCGGGCAACCGCCGACGCGAATCCCTGAAGCTGGAATCCTACCAGGAGGTGGTTACCGGCCTGAGATCCCGGAATGAATCGTGAAGGATACCCCAAACGGGACGCGTTTGTTTCATTCTTTGATCTTAAACCTTTTCTTGACCGCATCTGGAACGTCTCGCCACCGGCGATGCAGCCACCAATACTGTTCGGGTGATAACCGAATAGCTTCCTCAAGCTTTGCGTTGTACCAGCGAGTCATTTCCTGAACTCCAGTGAGGTATTCAGGTGGTTCAGGCTGCTTTGCGAGTTCCGGATCGGCGACGCCGGTCAATCCAACTTCGAATCGCAAGGGTTTTCCGATTCGGCGAGCGTAGGTTACAACCATCGGTGCACCGGCCGACAGCACGAACAAGGCGAGCGATTTATGGCAGGACGTGACGTGACCGAAGAACTCAACCCAACACCCTTTGGGCCCGGCGTGCTGATCGGCGAGAATGCAAAGGATGCCTTTGTTTTCCAGCAGTTCTTGAACGGCGGCCGAGCTGCCGTGTTTGGGCAGAATTTCCTGGCCGGTTCCAGACCGGAAATCCAATAG
>WPCK01144442.1_pt1 | contig 15640 bp, 11 predicted proteins | sample 5399851 | NCBI WGS metagenome assembly WPCK01 (sample SAMN12869471, study PRJNA574797) | sludge metagenome | isolation source: wastewater treatment of pH11 | place: China:Beijing | collected 2019-05-20
GCAAAGCTTCACAGTTCCGCCTCACGAGTTCGCGAACTAGCCAACCAGGTTAATCCGGTAACCGGCTGACCGCCTGCCTGACCGGATTACTGTGCGATCAGGGGAACCCGGTCCTCCCAGCGGAGTTCAGCTTCTAGCTGGGCACCGAATCTCAACAGGGTTTCCTCGTCGCCCGGCCGCCCAATCGCCTGCACTCCTATCGGCAAAGGTTCGCCAGAAACTGGTAGCGTGATGGCCGGTAGCCCGCTTACATTCAGGTAACTGGTGTAAGGAGTGAACTGACATTGCTGGATGAAGTTTCGTTCCCCGTCGGTTTGATCAAACCAGTTCGATGCCACGGGCATCGTCGCGAGTGAAGGGGTGAGTACCAAATCGTACGGCCGGTACTCCTCGATGATGGATGCTTCGAATCCGACCAAGTTTGCAAGCGCTGCTGGTAACTCAGCCGCGGGGCGCCCTCGACCAGTTCGAACCAACCAGGCGGTCAGAGGCTCAACAGCCTCCAACATTTCATCAGTCAACGGCAATGCTGCCGCGCCACCCATCCACACTGCCCGAAATGACTCGACGAACGTTGGATGTGGCCCCGGGTCGACTTTTTCAACATGGTGTCCCAACCGCTCAGCCAGTTGTAGAGTCTCTTCGAAGACCTGCTCAACGCTGGGATCCAACATTATCGAGTACTCCTGCGCCCATGGCGACCACGTGTTCCATCCGATCTTGAGTGGTCCGATGGGATTCCGAACGGCTTCCTCGTACGAGGAATACCGTCGAGATGGAGCGCGCAACGCATAGCGATCAGCACCGTGGCACATCCCATCGAGCAACAGTGCGGTGTCTGCGACCGTCCGCGCGATGGGTCCTCCTACGGCAAGGCCCGCAAGGGAACCGATGCCGGATTCGCCGGGCACTCGACCGCGAGATGGCTTCAACCCAACCAAACCGCAAGCTGTTGCGGGAATGCGCACGGAGCCGCCCGCGTCGTTGCCCGGGGCAAATGGAAGCATCCGGGTAGCAACTGCAACTGCGGCACCGGACGATGAACCTCCGGGATCGCGGTCAAGGTCCCACGGATTTCGCGCTGAACCCACCTCAAGCAAATTGCGTGCATAAGCGGGAAAGCCGAACTCGGGAACATTGGTCTTGCCCAGGGACACTCCCCCCGCTGAATCCATGTCGATGACGATTGGAGCGGACTCGTTGGGCATGTAGCCGCGGAAAGCTCGCGAGCCGTACGAGGACGGAACACCCGCTCTGTCATTCAGATCCTTATCCGCGAACGGAAGACCCCATAGGGGCGCCTCCTCGCGACTAGGTATCTCATTTGCTCCCTCTTCTTCCAGTCGGTGAGCGCGCGCCAGCGCTAGGTCCGGTGTCACTGCGGTGAGCGCATGCACAGTTGGGTTCAGCAATCCAATGCGCCCCAAGTAGTGGTTGACCAGATCTGTCGGGCGAATCTCTCGCTTGGCCAACAGGTCGCGCTGCTGGACCGCGGTGTACTCGTGAAGTTCAGTCATGGGACAACTGTTACTCATTGGAGGCGGAAACGGAGATTCGAAGCACCACGTCGTCGCCCGGCTTCGGGCTTCCTCGCCCATCAGTGTTGCTGGTTAGCACCCAAATGGAACCGTCGGGAGCTGCGACCACATCGCGTAACCTGCCGTATTCACCCACGTGATACTCGGAGGATGACGCCAGATCCGTAAGAGGAATTTCCCGCAGCCTTTGCCCTCGCAAATTGGCTACATAGATCGAATCACCCATGATTGCGATGCCGCTCGGGCTGGCTTCGCTGGGCGTCCACTGCTGCACAGGGTCACGGTAGTTGTCAGCATCCACGTCAGCTTCTCCTGCGATCCCCTCAACATCAGGCCAGCCGTAGTTCGCCCCCGCTTCGATGATGTTGAGTTCATCCCACGTGTCTTGGCCGAACTCCGCTGCATACATGGTTCCGTCACTTGCCCAGGCAATCCCTTGAGGGTTTCGGTGTCCGTAGCTGTATATGGGCGAATCACGGAACGGGTTGTCACCAGGAATATCTCCCTCGGGCGTCAGGCGGAGCGTCTTGCCTGCCAGTGAATCCAGATTCTGGGCGTCGGACCGATTGCCCGCATCGCCGGTGGTCACGTAGAGCATTCCGTCCGGGCCGAACGCGATACGCCCACCGTTGTGGAAACTAGCTGCCGGTATTCCTGAAATGATTTCCTCTGGGGCGCCAAGCCTCAAATCTGCGCCATCTCCCACTATCGGATAACGTTCAACGCGGTTTCCCACCGCCGACGTCGAGCAGACATACAGGTAATCATCGTTGGTTGCGAGCCCCAGAAGGCCGCCTTCGCCCGCGTGCTCGACACCCTCGATCATCGCGATCTCCCGCATCGTGCCGTCTTCTTCTAGCACGAGGATCCTGCCCGAATCCCTCTCGCTGATCAGAGGAATTCCCCCATGGAAGGTGATCGACCACGGTGCCTCCAACCCGGAGGCGAGAACCTCCGATTCTTCCTCTCTGGCGCAGCCCGACAAGAGCAGGGTTAGCGCTGCGAAGACGACGACCACGTATTTCGTTGAGCTCATCTCCTGTCCCCTCCTCCACACAGCCTGCCTCAGATCTTCAGGATGCTTCATGCGGAGCACAAACGGTAGGGTCGAGGTCGAACAGATGCGAAACAATCAAGTCCGGAGCAAGCTGAAGATGAAGATCCTAGTTCTCGTGTTCCACCCCAACCTCAATGAGTCCCGAATCAACCGTCGGCTTGTGGAGGAGATCCAGAAGCTGGAGGGTGATCAAGTCATCATCCGCAACGAATACGAGTTGTACCCAGATGGTCACATTGATGTACTAGCGGAGCAGACGATAGTCGAGCAGCACGACCGAATCGTCTTGCAGTTTCCCTTCTACTGGTACAGCTCTCCAGCGCTGTTGAAGGAGTGGCAGGACCAAGTCTTGAGCTTTGGTTGGGCGTATGGCCCGAATGGCAACAAGCTCCACGGGAAGGAACTGCTAGTTGCTATCACGGTTGGCTCGGCGTCAGAGAGATACGGCCGACGCAATCCCGTCGGGTACTCACCGGTGGAGTTGCTGAGTCCATTTGACGCGACCAGCAGTCTGATTGGTGTGAAGTACTTGGAGCCGTTTGTCCTGATGGGAGTTTCGGAGAACTACTCGGACTGCCAGTTGGAGTCTGACGCCAAGCGCTATGCAGAATACGTCCTCAGCACTCCGGCTCTTGCATAGCAGCGAGCCGCCTAGCTAGCTGTCAGTTGGAACTGAAGTTCAACGCTTCCTCTGCCAGGGCGATCATTGACCATGTGCCCCCTTCAGAGTCAGTGAAGAGGTATGTCGGAACCATGAACATCGCATCGTCCTCGCCACCCCACTGAATTTCGTAGACCAGCTCTGCAGAAACAATATGGACATCCTGCACCGGCCAAGAGATCTTCGGATGATCGGGAATCATCGGCTTCTGGGCGGGACCGGCAGTGTCGTCCGAGGACGCTGGATCGTCAACTCCGGGCTCAACTGTGCCAGATTGAGGTTCTTCCAAACTGGAGTTCGGCGAGTTCGGGTCTGCAGCCGTTACAGTCACAGACTGCTCGGAAGTCTCCGGCATTACTTCAGGTTCAGATAGATCGGCCAAATCCTTCGAGATCTCAGCAATGGCAGCGCCATCCGCTGCATATCCTGCAGGCAAGAAGCCGCCGATTGCGCCGAACCGCGAATCAGACAAACGTTCAAATGCTGCCTGAGCGCTAATGACATCGTAGTTGCCGACACTTACCGGAGTGGCAAGCAGCCCGTCGAACGAGGAAATGCCGTTCGCAGTCAAGTACATGTTGAAACCAACCGAAGACGGCTTGCCGTCAATGATCACCATCGCGCTTGCACTGGCCCCATCCTCGTAGATCTCCTTCTGGTCCCTGCCGGTGATCTTGTAGTCGCTGGGATTCAGACCCATTGCCGTAATAATCTCCGTGAGCTTTGCTGCAGCAGCGGCCCCGCTCGGTGCCGAGTCCATTGCAACTTGGAGACATCGGTCAGTATCCTGCTGCATCTGGTTCCAGTAAGCATCATCTGACTGAGCATCGTCCTGTGCCTCGATGCTTGGTTCAGTAGCTTCCCAGTGGGAGTAGCACTCCGAGCTTGGTGACACCTCCGAATTGTAGAAGTTGATCGAGCCACGGGGATCGTTACTGATCATGAACCAGACTCCGGGCCCCTCGTAGTCCGCAACTTCCCAACCGTACTCGGACCCGGTCAGTCGGTCAGCAACTCCAAAGATTTCGGCTAGCTCCTTAGCGCGCACCTCCGTCATCGGATCCGACAGGAACATATAGACATCGGCCTGAGAGCCATCTTGACTCAGGCCAGAAGAAGAGAACTGGTGGCGCCCCCCGCCGAAGTAAGCGGAGTCCATAGCCGCAGACTCCATTGCACCGTCAGCAGGACGTGAGTTCCTGTATGGCATTGTGCTGAGCGAAGCGCCATCATCGCCTCCTGCTGTTACCAAACCGAGACCATAGCCACCAAAACCCACTGCGAGAGCAGCAGCACCCGCAGCCAGCCACGTGAATACGGGGCGTCGGCGCGCACGTTCCTCGGCAAGATCAGTGACGAGAGCATCACCGCTGCCCTCTCTGCCAGCAGCATCCTCAAAACCGATCCCACTGGTGGCCCACCCCTGCGTTGATGCCACGACCTTCGCGACGAACCCCTGCGAGGGCTTGACGTCATTCGCCGGGTCAGCAGCACGCAGCTCATTGATTAAATCGCCATCACTAGTGGTCCTGCTAACGTCTCCGCCACTGTTACTGCCATTGTCTCTACTGCCGGGAGTCTTGTTGAAAGTATCGTCAGGGGAACTCATTGGAGTGTCCTTTCACCTGGTCGGTATCACCTGGTTAATGTCACTGGGGCTAGAAACCTTGCATTGCACTGCTCACAGCCGGGAGCGAGAGGCGGTTTGATCGATCACCCATGGCTTACTCGCCAGTGGCCTCACTGATCACGAGCCTCGCGCAGTCTCTTGCGCGCACGGGACAAGGCGGCATCCGCTCCAGAACGGCTGATCCCTAGGACCAACGCGAGCTCAGCGCCATCCAATCCCTCCCAGGCATGTAACAGCAAGATCTCACGGTCACGCGATGACACAGCTGAAAGCGCGCGTCGCAGTTCATCACGTGACGCCGTGATCTCTTCCGGTCCACGTTCTGAGGAAGCCAAAAGGGACAACTCGTCGGTCGGCTCAGCCTTATGCTTGCGCCGATAGTTGGCAAGAACATAGCCGGCAGTGGTGTACAGCCACGGAAGGACCGCATCTCGAGGAACATCGTCTCGTCGACGCCACGCGGTCAGCAGCACATCGGATGCCAAGTCTTCTGAGTCTTGCCTCGGTGCGCGGCGGGCAAAATACTGGATTACGGCACGCGAGTGTGTTTCCACCACTCCTTCAAACCATGTCTCGTCGTCCATCCCCACTCCTTCTTTCAACGTATATGTCTTGTCCCAACCAAATCTTGCAAGGTGATTTGCGTAGGCTGAAAAAGGATCTTGACACAGTTGGAAGAGAATATTAGCCGTCAACTACTGTTTCGGGGAACTGACGTTTGCCCGCAAACCCAACCCTATTACCGCAGTTACCACTGCGACCAATACTGGAATCCAAGCAACCGACTGTACTTTGGCAGACTCTCCACAGCATCTCGGCGATGCGGGCCACGGCCAGTCGATGCCACTGCGACAAGAAGTGCACATAACCTTGATGGAGACCAAAACAACAAGGATGCCGGATGACTACTCAATCAGCCCCTGTCGATCTGAACGGAGTTCGCAACCTAGCGGGCCTCCTCAGCTTCTCTCTGGGACGAGTTATCAGCGGCAAACCCCATGCCATCAACTCCGTCGTCATGACCTTGTTGGCCGGCGGCCACGTGCTGATAGAGGACGTACCTGGAGTCGGCAAGACGACACTTGCGGCGGCCCTTGCACGTTCGATTCAGGCCGACGTGAAGCGCATCCAGTTCACTTCAGACCTGCTACCAACAGATGTCACTGGTCTTTCTATTTACGACCAGGACACGCGCAAGTTCCAGTTCCATCCGGGTCCCCTATTCACCAATATCGTCATCGGTGATGAGGTCAATCGCGCTACTCCCCGGACCCAATCGGCCCTAATGGAGGCCATGGCTGAACGTTCAGTCACGGTCGACGGAGTCACCCATGAGTTGCCGGAACTGTTCATCGTCATGGCGACGCAGAATCCCCAGGACATGGAGGGTACGTTCCCGCTTCCCGAAGCGCAGCGTGACCGATTCATGACGCGGATTGCTCTGGGGTATCCGGACGAGGACGCAGAAGTCTCCATGCTCGCCGCCCGCGGGCTTCAAGACCCCATAGATGTCGTGGCTCCTGTGGCCTCCGTTGAGGAAGTCGTTGCTGCGCAACGCTTGGTCTCGGGAATTCACCTCAGTAACGATGCGGCTCGCTACCTGGTCACCGCCGTCGCTGCGACCAGGGCGCACCCAAGTGTTGCTCTTGGCGGAAGTCCGCGAGCAACCCTGCACTTAGCGCGCATGGCCCGGGCTCGAGCAGCGGTTCTCGGACGGGGATTCGTGATCCCCGATGACATTGCCAGCCTGGCGAGCATGGTCCTCCCCCACCGCCTCGTGCTTCGTCGCCAGTTGGCATCCGTGAACGAGTCCCACTCCTCGTCTACCGAAATCGTTAGTGACATTGTTGCCAAGACTACGATGCCATGAGAGTGCCACTCGCCCTAACCCGACGCGGATGGACCTTCTTGCTAGGAGCCATCGGATTCTGGGTAGCGTGGAAGCTCACAAGTCTGGGCGAGATCCTCTATTTGATCGCTTTCTTCGCGTCACTAGTAGCTTTATCTTTGCTTTGGACAATCTTGTTTCCGTGGCTGGCACACATTCGCGTGCAGCTTTCTGGGCCCTATGAAAACCCCACGGTCGGTGATCGGGTCAGCTTTAGAGCAACCGTGCAAACCAGGTTCCTCGGGCTCAAGGATGGGCAGCTCCACTGGAAAATAGCGGGTCAATCCCGGACCCCCTCAGATCAGCGTCTGTCGACACCAATCGATGTTCGGGCATTCGGAACTGCGTCCTCGTCCATTTCCGGAGTGCTACATACCAGAGGGGTTCATCAAGTACGCGTGTACTCGCTGGTAATCACGGATCCCCTGGGCATTTCTCGCCGCCGTATCCAAATCAAGGGGACCGCTGAAGTGCTGGTGCTGCCACGCCTTCTTCCAAGCCTCCCGGAGAGTTTGATTCGACTCTATGAGAGCATCCGGCCGGAGACCTCCGCGGACACTATCATCCGCAATGTTGACGCTGAGACTCCCTCAGGGGCACTGCGAGGTTATAGGACAGGCGATCCCCTGCGGTACATCCACTGGAAACAAAGCGCGCGGCAGGGCGAGCTTCTGGTGAACCTACTTGAAGGAGGAGACGGCAACGAGATCTCGCTAATGCTGGTGACTGAAGCCGACACCTATAACAGCAATGATGAGTTCGAGACGGCCGTCTCCGTGGTCGCGACCGTGGCCACCCAACTGCTGCGGGATGATCGCACAGTGCTTCTCCACATCGGTTCTGCGGAGATGTTTCGCTGCACCTCGGAAAGGGAGGTGTTACGACACCTCGCGTTGGCGGAGACAACTGTGCATGATGACGGGTCCTCTGGCTTAGGGCGCTATGTTTCGGACGTTGTGGTTACAGGCTCGGCTTCCCCGGGCCTAACGCAAGTACTGATTGATACGTATTTTCGCGGAGTACTGCTGGTGGTCCAGGGCGACAAAGTCGTGCTGTCCCACAACAGCAGACCGGACGGTACCACGAATGTCTAGCACACGGCCCTCGTCAGCTAGAGCAGTTCGCCGATCAACGACCGACCTGCCGGCGGCCCCGGTAACGCTACTAATCGGCGTCCTCGTGACGCTGATGTGGATGCTTGGGATTCACCGACTCACTGCGGTCCTCGAATACGGCCCGTGGTTCAATCAAACCCTCACAGTGTGTGCCACAACCATTCTGGCAACCTGTTTACTGCTCACGATCTTTAGGCACCGACTCCTCGGATTCCTGGGTGGAACCATCGCCGGAATCGGTGCTTGGTTCGCGGCCATGTCCGCCCCGTATAGATTCGACCCTTGGACTGACGATTTTCCAGGAACTCTCACCCAGATCGCGAACACGCTGAGTGAGGAATCTGCACCACTAAGCCCCTTGGGACCTATTTACGACGTAGTGCTCGTGGGAGCGCTAATTGCCTCCATCTTGACGGGAGCGCTGCTCATTAGCTTCGGGCATCCCATAGCTTCCGCGGTGGTGCCGGCACTTCTGCTAGTCATACCGACAGCGATTCTTGGCGATCCTACTGGATGGCAATCAATGCTAGCTGCGGGAATCATCTTAGGGTTACTCGCGTGGATTTCCTCGCCCCGACCTACGGGTGCAGCACTCGTCGGTGCGGGCGCGGCCGTCGCATTGGCTGCCGGTGTGCTGTCGATATCTCCCCCTAGCAGGAGCCAGCTGTGGAACCAGAACATGATGCTGTCTCCGGTGTCTTCGACAGTTCCTGACGTCACTGTCACACTTGCCAATGACCTACGGCAACAAAGCAGTGTTAGAGCATTTAGCTACTCCACCACAGACCCCGGTTCTCACCGATTCACACTAGCCACCCTGACTTACTTTGATGATGGGCGGTGGGTTCTGCAGGATGAGTTGACTCCAGTTGAATCATCCGTTGCCAACTGGAGAACAAACTTCGGTCTTGCGCCGGAGGACTCCTACGCGATCCCGCCAGCCCATACTGTTGGATTCACAATCACTATCAACGGTTTGGTCAGTTCATGGCTCCCCTTGCCACAGTCAGCACTCCATGCAATACGGGCTGATCACAAGTCACCCTTCGACGCAGACCAATGGCTATGGACAGATCAAGCCGCCACGGCATTGAGCAAAACTGCGCGTACTCACTCTGGTCAGCGGTATACCGCTCGCGCCATGCCGCTTCTATCAAGTGACGCCAGAGATATCGACTTCAATGGAGAAACCGACCGTTTCACCGACTCAAGGCTCGTGTCCTCTGAGTATGAACCCTACCTTCAACTCCCCGACGGAATACCCGAAACTCTCAGCAGGGCCGCCCAAGCCATACTCGAGGAAACCGTTGCCGCAGAAGGTTCCGACGACCGTCTCGCAGTTGGCCTAACCATGGAACGCTGGCTCAGCAGTAACTTCGTATATGACGAAGCCGCACCATATGATCCAACATCAGACCCGGACGATCCTTACGCTGTGGTTGAAGCTTTGTTGACACAGCGCCGAGGCTTCTGCGTCCATTATGCAACTGCATTCACAATTCTTGCTAGAGAACTAGGGATCCCTACCCGGCTAGCCGTGGGGTATGCGAGTCGAACTGAACCGGGAGACAGCTTCGGAGTGGTACTCGGCCGCGATCTCCATGCTTGGCCCGAGATTTTCATCAATGGTGTGGGATGGGTTGCGTTCGAACCCACACCCGGTGGCGCTGGTATACGAGCAAACACGGGTGACGACGCAAGTACGGAAACTGACCCCGAGCCCAATCAGCCGCAGAGCGACTCCCCGCAGCGCCCAGAACATTCCAACCCCGATAACCAATCAGATCAGGACGATCCGTCGGCAGGCGCGAACACTGACCTGTCCGCAGGCATCTATGTAGGAATTGGAGTCCTGGGTGCTACGTTGCTGCTGTCACTTCCCGCGCTGACCCGAATGGTGCGCCGATACTCACGAAAACGCGCGGTTACCCGGGGCCGGCTCCCCGCCCAAAGAGGGTGGTCGGAATTCGTTGACACCGCCGTCGACTTGGGCCTTCTCAATCCAGTTCCCGCCAATGCTCCCACTCCACGTGCGCAGACTCCGGAGGCACTGATCGAGAACCTTCAGGAACGAGGAATTCTTCAAGCCGAAGCATCCTCGTCCGCACAAAGACTAGCCGAGGAAGTATCTGCAGAACGCTACGGACCCACTAGGCAAGCCAACCCCAATTTCGATATCGGACTCGCCACAGTTCAATCGGTAAGTGCTCTTCGGATCAACGTGAGTGCAGGCACTCGAATCCGTGCGATGCTGTTTCCCCGATCCGTTTGGAGCAGGCGAAAATAGCTGGGCCTAGGCAGAAAGAGTCCTAGTTATCCAACTCACATACGGCATCCGGGAGGCATACAATTGATCACATGAATCCGCATGCGAGGAAGTAGAGATCGATGTTTACTGGCTTGGGCAGGTTCACTACACGGCACGCTCGGGTGGTTGTCTCAGCGTATCTCGTGATTCTCGCGCTGGCAGCCGTAGCTTCAATCGCCGGTTTCGGCCATGGTGGGCTCTTTGATCGGATGGAGACCAGCGAATATCGAATCCCAGATTCTGAATCTTCGCGAGTCATCGAACTGACTACCAGTTCTGAGGAGGCCGGCCCCACATCGATCTTGCTCGTTTCCGGCATCGACTTGGAAGACCTGGATACTGAAAAGTTTGCACGCGACAACCGTCATCTCCTTGAAGGAACTCACATCGAGTCCGTGACCGATCCCTTCTCAATTGCGCAGATGCGTGCAGAAGCCGAGCAAGAGGCCGCAGTTCAAATTGAGGATGAGATCACCGAGCAGGTCGCAGCTGCAATGGTTCCCGTTGAAGAGCAGATCAACGCCTCGGCAACCAAAGCTAAGGAAGCAATCCGAGCTCAGGGACTGCCGCCAGAGCAGACCAAAGTCGCATTGACCCAAGTTGACGAACAAACCCAGCAGGCACTTGAAGAAGCCCGGGTGCAGGTTGTCTCAGAAGTGACCGATGCAGTTCAATCCGCCGCCGATGAAGCTGCGTCGAGCGAGGAGAACGTTGCGGCACGCGAGGCGGCCGAAGCTCAGGAAGCATCGCTTCGTTCAGAACGGGGCGACGCTTATGCCGTAATCGTCACCCAGCAGTTGCTAGACGACAAGGCTGAAGCCAACGCCGCTCGCGAACAACTGGACGAAGGGATCGCTGCATACAAGAAAGCTCTTCTGCATCAGTTCCCCGACGCAACTGTCGTCGAAGTTTCCGACCATTCGATCGGCGCGGTAATCAACGAGCAAATTCAAGCCGACTTGTTCAAGGGCGAATCGCTGGGTCTGCCCGTAGCAGCTTTGCTGATGATCATTGTGTTCGGTGGCGCGATCGCCGCAGGTCTGCCATTGATCGGCGCATTGACTGCTATTACCGCTGGTATGGGCGTGTTGTGGGTATCGACGTGGGTGACATCCATTGACGGGTTCCTCATCAACGTGATGTCGATAATCGGTCTTTCGCTGTCGATCGACTACGGTCTGCTCGTCGTCTCTAGATTCAGAGAGGAGGGCTCTGAACGTCTCCGGCTGATCCCGGAGTCAGAACGCGCCACTGCGCCGAAGGAACTCCGCCGCAATGTCGTCGTGCCCGCAGTCCGTAATACAGTCTCCAGCGCGGGACGCACGGTCGTGTTCTCAGCGGTCACCATCGCTTTGGCGTTGAGTGGAATCTTCTTCATCAATGTCCACGCACTCCGCACTGTTGCGTGGGGTGGAATTGTAGTGACGTTGTTGGCAGTACTCGCCGCAGTCACTTTGATCCCAGCGTTATTGACGATGATGGGATATCGGTTGCTGCTCCCATCGCCACTGACACGCGTCCCAGTGTTGGGTCGGCTGATGAAGGCAGTCGGAGATTCGTCGAGCGATCAAGGATTCTTTTCTGGGTTGGCACGCTGGGTGCAGCGGAGGCCATGGACTGTCATGATCGTGGTCGCAGCGGTCCTCGTACTAATGGCGACACCGGTCCGCGACCTGGAACTTCGAAACAACTTCACCGACTACATCCCCGATGACAGCCCGGTGAGCACCGCTTACGACTTTATCCAAAGAGATTTCCCGGGACTCGCAACCCCTGCGATCCAAGCGGTTGTGGATGCAGATTCTGACTCGGATGCCGTGATCGAGTATGTCGATCACATCGTCAATCTGCCCGGTGTCGAGGACGTCGCAGTCTCTGATCTCGCCGAGCACGACGGTATGTCCTTGATTGAGGTGCGAGTGGAGTACGAGGACTCTGCAGGACCTGAGGTCACCCAACTGGTCCGTGAAATGCGGGAACTCGAGGTCCGCTCCACGCAAGCCGGAGACACCGGCACCGAGCCTGCTGGAGTAGAAATCGAAACCTGGGTTGGTGGACCTGCAGCGAACCAACTCGATTTCCGAACTACCGTGACCAGTCAATTGCCGCTTGCACTGGCTGCCGTCGCGCTTGCCGTGATGGTGCTCCTGTTCCTGATGACTGGATCCGTGATCGTGCCCATCAAGGCGCTGATTATTAACGGACTATCGATACTTGCCTCACTGGGAGTTACCGTCGCGATCTTTGAGAACGGCTGGCTGGGAGTACCCCCGTCGCCCGGGTTGGAGACCTTCATAGTGGTCTGCATGATCGCATTCGGCTTTGGCCTATCAATGGATTACGAAGTCTTCCTGCTGGCCAGAATCAAAGAATTCTGGGATGCCGGTGAGTCAAACGACAATGCTGTGGCGAAGGGGCTTCAACGTTCGGGGCGTATCATCACTTCTGCGGCAGCCATTGTCATTGCCGTCTTCATCGGCTTCGCGATGGGAGACATGGTCGCGATCAAACAGATCGGAGTCGGTTTAGCCATCATGGTCGCGGTAGATGCCACTTTGACGCGAATGCTGCTGGTACCTGCAACGATGACCGTCATGGGCAAGTGGAACTGGTGGGCGCCCAAACCGCTGGCGAGGTTCGCGGAAAAGGTCGGACTTCGCGAGTGAGCCTCCCTCAGAATCGGTCCGCTAGTGTGAGCTCATGCGAGCCATGGCAATCAAAGACCGTCATCTAGAGCCTGTGGATCTACCCCAACCTGTACCCGGACCTGGAGAAGTGCTCGTTGATGTGGTCGCCGCCGGTGTGAACCGGGCGGACCTGGTTCAGGTCGCTGGCTACTACCCTCCTCCTCCCGGAGCGTCACCACTGCCGGGACTTGAAGTGGCCGGGTACAGGCGCGACACCGGGGAACCAGTCGTTGCCCTACTGGCTGGTGGCGGTTATGCCGAAGTCGTGTCAGTGCCCGTCGGGCAGCTTCTGCCAGTACCCACGTCGATGACACTGTCCGAGGCCGCCGGCCTGGTGGAAGTCGCGGCAACTGTCGTGTCGAACTTGATCATCGAGGTCGGAATCTCGACCGATGGCAGTCGCCCGCAGACAGTTTTCATCTCGGGCGGTACCGGCGGCATAGGAACGTTCGCGATCCAGTTCGCGCACGCCCTGGGTCACCGCGTGCTCACATCGGTCGGCTCGCCGGAAGGGATTCAGTCGGCCCTTAACCTGGGTGCCGATCGGGCCTGGGACCGGCACACAACCGACATTCCCCTAGCCGTGGCCGAGGAAGGTGGCGTCGATGTCATCCTGGACATCGTCGGTGGCTCTGCTCTGGCTGACAACGTACGGATGCTTCGTGACCACGGGTGCCTCATCGTCATTGGGCTGCTGGGAGGTCCGATTGGCGAGCTCGACCTTGGTCTCCTGATGAGCAAGCGTGCCCGGATCATCGGCACTACACTTCGCTCCCGCCCGCCTGGAGAGAAGGCCGCGATTCTGAAGCGGACACATGAGTTGGTCTGGCCGATGCTGGAGTCGGGACAAATCACCATTCCAGTCCAAGCGCGTCTGCCGCTCGAAGAGGCGGAACACGCGCACCGCATCCTCAAGCAAGGTGGCCACCTTGGCAAAGTGATACTGGACGTAGCCGACTAGGAGAGTTGTCTGTCCTTGATCAGATTTCGGTCTCCGGCAGAACTCATTGTCGCTCCAAATCAACGCTTGAAACTGCACTGGTGCCGTCGCCGCTGGGAGCACGTTTTCGGACGACCAGCACCAGCCCACCACTCCTGAGCGATGGTGAAGGCACCGCGACTGGACCGTGGTTTATGACGAAAGACCGCATCAAATCGCTGGGTGGGGCGAAGTGATCAACATAACCTGCGTGGTAACTATCTCTTACACGGCCCACACACCTGCTGGACCCACCGATACCCCGGCTGGTGAGCGCTCAGAGAACCCCCGTAGAGCCGCCCATGCGTTGTCGTCACCGTCGCCACTGACGGAATGTTTATGTAACGGTCGGGAGCATTGAACATCCGCAATCTTCGGCATGCCGTGGACCCGGGCAACGGTCAGGTCGCCAATGGACGTTGCCACGAAGTCTGTGGCCGGTCGGATCCTGCCGGGGTGCAAAGGTGCTTCAAGTGACAAGGCTTTGGCGTGTCCCCGAATCCCTCGGGTGGCTTCCGTCCCAGAATCCCTCGGGTGGCTTCCCGTGTTCAGTTCGATTGTGTGATAGGCGAGGCCGGTTTGGTTCGAAAGTGTAGATCGGGACGCTCGAGTTGTTGACCGGCCACTCCCAAATTCGTTGAAATATCGGGGAAAGACCGCACATTGAGCCCTCTTGTAGGCCTTTCACTGTTCCACAATCGAACTGAGCCCGCGGGCACCATTACACTTCCGAACCGAACCGGGGTACACACGCACACAATCGAACTGACCCTGGTGAGTCACCAATAGCCACCACGCCGGATGTGCGTGGGTGCCAGCAATAGTCCGTAACTGCTCATGAGCCAACGCAGCACCACACCGGATGTGTGTTAGTGCCAGGCTGGTTGTGGCGTTTCCTCGACCGAAAACATGCGGGGGACCCCATGCTTCGTTGCCACAATAACCCGAAGGGTGAGAACTCGTCCCAATGGGCCGCAATTGCGGCGTAACGGGCAACTCACTAGCTCTATTTCCTAGGCCCTTGTTCTAATACGAGCACAATGGTGGGCCCGGCCGGATTCGAACCGACGACCCCTGCGGTGTAAACGCAGTGCTCTAGCCAGCTGAGCTACAGGCCCCACAGCCAAACCGAACCCCCGGGTCCGGGACGACCATATAGATCATAGTCGTTTGCGCGTTCGACGCGAATCGACTGTCCCATCGATTGTCTGTGACGACTTCGTCATTTAGTGTCACGTGCTTGAACGCCGACAACAAGAAAGAACTTGAGCGGGTCTAGCCCCTTTATTTGCGCGGACCTGCAATCAGGCGCATGCCAGCCCAATCCGGGCCAACAGAAGTTGCAGAAGTCGCTTTGAGCCCCGCAGTCTTTGCGCACGCGGCGATGTCGTGGGGAGCCACGGACGATGATCGTCCTGCCTTGGGCGATAGCACCCAGATGATCCCACCGACGTCATCGAGGTTCGATGCGGCGTCAACCAGGACGTCTTCCAAGTCCTCTTCTTCAGCGTCATCTGCACGCCACCAGATCACAACACCGTCAACCACGTCAGAGTGGTCAAAATCCACGATGTCCTCGCCCGTTGTGCGCTCAATCGCGGCCCGCAGGTCCTGGTCTACGTCATCGTCGAAATAGAACTCCTGAACGACCTGCCCCTGGGCGAAGCCGAGGTTTACACCCACCTCGTTGACCACCTTTCACTAGTGTCTTGGGACCCATTGTCATGGCTCGGAGTCCATTGTGCACGGTACCAGGGTCCCGATTGACACCAACGCC
>WPCK01080999.1_pt1 | contig 15629 bp, 11 predicted proteins | sample 5399851 | NCBI WGS metagenome assembly WPCK01 (sample SAMN12869471, study PRJNA574797) | sludge metagenome | isolation source: wastewater treatment of pH11 | place: China:Beijing | collected 2019-05-20
GCTGGCGCCAAGGGCCGCCAGCAGCGCCGCCACATCCTCGATCGCCATCGCCGCTCCCTGCGCGGCAAACGGCGTCACCGCGTGCGCGGCATCGCCGATGAAGGCGGTGCGCTCGCCATGCCGCCATACCGGTCCGGGCGCGACGCGAGACAGCGGCCAGCGCAACCATCCGCCGACCGCGGCCAGTGTCGCGAACACCGGTGACGAGACGGTCATCAGCCGCCGGAAATCCTCCGCGTCCGTCGCATCGCGCTGGCGGGTGACGGCAACCAGATTGATCAGTTTCCCGGCACGCAGCGGATAGGCGACCAGATGCACGTCCCGGTGCAGGAACGTGGTGACGACGGACCCGTCGAGGCCGGCAGCACCGGCAAGCCTGTGGCCGGCGTCGATCGTCGTCCGCCAGGCGACATGGCCGCTCGGCTCGGCCACATGGCCGGGCTTCAACTGCCCGCGCAGCACCGAACGGACGCCATCGGCGGCAATCAGCAGCGCGCCCGCGATGCGTTCGCCGTCCGCCTCGATCCAGATGCCGGGCCCGTCCTCACCGGCGCGACCGACCGTGCGGCCCAGGCGCAGGTCGATGCCGGGCGTGGCGTGCACGGTTTCAAGCAATGCGGCCTGGAGATCGGCGCGATGCACGGTGAGATAGGGCGAGGCCCAGCGGCTGATGGCCTTGTCGCCGAGCGCGATGCGGGCGACCTCGCGGCCATCGCCGGCGCGGCGGAGCACGACCGAGGAGGGCCGGGCAGCGCGGCCGTCAAGCCGCTCCAGCACGCCGAAGCGCGCCAGCAGGCGTGTCGCATTGGGCGAAAGCTGCAGGCCGGCGCCGACCTCCTCCAGCTCCGCGGCCCGTTCGACGACGATGGCGTGGCGACCGGAGCGTGCAAAGGCAATGGCCGCCGTCAGGCCGGCAATGCCGGCGCCGGCAATGAGGATGGTGTCGCTTCGGCCGTGCATGGCACGCGCCGGCCTTCACGCGGCCTTTTCGACCCACAGCGCCCCGGCCGGGCGCGTTTCGTGCGCGGCAAGCGCCGGATCGTGGCGGTAGAGCGTGGAGCAGTACGGGCAGACCTTCTCGGCGTCCGCGCCCATGTCGAGGAAGACATGCGGATGGTCGAAGGGCGGCTCGGCGCCGATGCACATGAATTCCTTCACGCCGATGGCGACGGTCCGGTGTCCGGCACTGTTCTGGAAATGGGGGACGGCGTGGGCGGCCATGACTGATCTCCGATCCGTCCGGGCGCCGGGGCGCTTCCGGACCGTGTGCCGTTTGAACCACTTGCATCCCCAATGCAAGCGCCTTTATCAGTCGGTCACGGCTTTCCGGCATCATGGCCCCAGGGCTTGCCGGACCATGGAGTGTGCAATGGTGGTGTCGGGACCGGACGAGGCAAGGGAAGCGATCGAGGCGTTCGGTCCGGCCCGGTTCATCAATCGCGAATTCTCCTGGCTGCAGTTCAATCGCCGGGTGCTCGACCAGGCGCGCAACGAGGCGCACCCGCTGCTGGAGCGGCTGCGGTTCCTGTCGATCTCGGCCACCAATCTCGACGAATTCTTCATGGTGCGCGTCGCCGGGCTCGCCGGGCAGGTGCGCGAGGGCATCCAGGTGCGCTCGCCCGACGGGCTGGCACCATCCGAACAGCTTGAAGCCGTGCTGGTGGAAGTCCAGAAGCTTCAGGCCGATCAGCGGGAAATCCTGCTGACGCTGCTTGAGCCGCTGGCCGCCGCCAAGATCGAGGTGATCCGCGAGGACGGCCTGACCGGCGCGGAAAAAGCCTGGCTGGCCGGGCATTTCGAAGACACGATCTTCCCGGTGATGACGCCATTGTCGATCGATCCGGCGCACCCGTTCCCCTTCATTCCGAACCTCGGCTTCACCATGGCGCTGGCGCTCGAGAACGCCAGGACCGGCCAGCCGATGACGGCGCTGCTGCGCCTGCCGCCGACACTTCCACGCTACATCCGCCTGCCGGAACGGCATGGTCGCGTCCGTTTCATCGCGCTGGAGGACGTCACCAACCTGTTCATCGGCCAATTGTTCCCCGGCTACCGCATCACCGGGTCGGGAACCTTCCGCATCATCCGCGATTCCGACATCGAGGTCGAAGAAGAGGCCGAGGATCTGGTGCGGCTGTTCGAGACCGCCCTGAAGCGCCGGCGGCGCGGATCGGTCATCCGCATCGAGTTCGACGAGACGACGCCCCCGCCGCTGCGCGACTTCGTGTCGGAACAGCTGGGCGTCGCGGGAAACCGCGTCACCATCCTGAAGCGCCCTCTGGCGCTCAGCCAGATTTCCGAGATCGTCGCCGTCGACAGGACGGACCTCAAGTTCGTGCCCTACCAGCCGCGCTTTCCCGAGCGCATCCGCGAGCATGCCGGCGACTGCCTGGCCGCGATCCGCGAGAAGGACTTCGTCGTCCACCACCCGTATGAATCCTTCGACGTCGTGGTGCAGTTCCTGCGCCAGGCGGCGGCCGATCCCGATGTCGTGGCGATCAAGCAGACGCTTTACCGGACGTCCAACGACAGCCCGATCGTGCGCGCGCTGATCGACGCCTCGGATGCCGGCAAGTCGGTCACCGCGCTGGTCGAGCTCAAGGCACGGTTCGACGAGGAGGCCAACATCCGCTGGGCGCGCGACCTGGAGCGCGCGGGCGTGCAGGTCGTGTTCGGCTTCATCGAGTTGAAGACCCACGCCAAGATGAGCCTGGTGGTTCGCCGCGAGGAGGGGCGGCTGCGCAACTATGTCCACCTTGGCACCGGCAATTACCATCCGGTCACCGCGCGCATCTACACCGACCTGTCGTTCTTCACCTGCGATCCGCAGATTGCCCGCGACGTTGCCCACATCTTCAATTTCATCACCTCCTATGCCGAACCGGCGACGAACATGGACATCGCGTTCTCGCCGCATACGCTGCGCCCGCGCATCCTCGGCCACATCCGCGACGAGATCGCCCATGCCCGCGCGGGACGCCCGGCGCAGATCTGGATGAAGATGAATTCCCTGGTCGATCCGGAAGTGATCGACGCGCTTTACGAGGCAAGCCTGGCCGGGGTCGACATCGATCTCGTCGTGCGCGGCATCTGCTGCCTGCGCCCGCAGGTTCCGGGCCTGTCCGACAACATCCGCGTCAAGTCGATCGTCGGACGGTTCCTCGAACATGGCCGCATCTTCTGCTTCGGCAACGGTTACGGCCTGCCATCCGATGGCGCCATCGTCTATTTCGGTTCCGCCGACATGATGCCGCGCAATCTCGACCGGCGGGTCGAGACCATGATCCCGATCCGCAATCCGACCGTTCACGAGCAGGTGCTGGGCCAGATCATGGCAGTCAACCTGATGGACAATTGCCAGAGTTTCGAGGTTCTGGCCGATGGCACGTCGCGGCGGGTCGAGCCGGCGGCCGGCGAGGAACTGTTCAATGCCCAGGAGTATTTCATGACCAACCCGTCACTGTCCGGCCGGGGCGAGGCCCTGAAATCCAGTGCGCCGAAGCGAATCGCGGCGCGCCCGCGACGTCGCGCGTCGGGACCTTCGGGCGCATGAGCAAGGGATCTCAGGGGCGCTTCGGGGATCGCGAGCCGGTCGCCATCATCGACATCGGCTCGAACTCGGTCCGTCTCGTGGTCTATGAGGGCCTCGTTCGGGCGCCCACGATGATGTTCAACGAGAAGATGCTCGCCGGTCTCGGCCGCGGCATAGCGCTCACCGGCCGGCTCGATCCGGATGCGGTGTCACGCGCGCTGGACGAGTTCCGTCGTTTCCGCGCCATCCTCGACCAGATCGGTGTCGAAACCGTCGAGGTGATCGCCACCGCGGCGGCGCGCGAGGCCGTCAACGGCAAGGAATTCATCGCCGCCGCGCAGGACATCCTGCGGGTGCCCATCCGCGTCCTCACCGGCCGGGAAGAGGCCTGGTTCGCCGCGCTCGGCATCCGGTCCGGCTTCCACCATCCCGACGGCATCGCCGGCGACATGGGCGGCGGATCGCTCGAACTGATCGACATCCGCGGTGAGCGGACGGGCGAGGGGATCACGCTGCCGCTTGGCGGCCTTCGATTGCAGGATTCCTCCGGCGGCTCGCTGGTGGAAGCGCGCAAGATCGCGCGCAAGGAGATCGCGCGCGCCGATTTCCTCGGCGAGGGCGCCGGCCGGACCTTCTACGCCATCGGCGGCGGCTGGCGAAACCTGGCGCGCCTGCACATGCTGGCCACAGCCTATCCGCTCGGCGTCATGCATCACTACGAACTCGACCTGGAGGGGGCCGGGCCATTTCTGCGGCAGGTCGCCAAGGGCGAGATCGACGCCATCAAGGGCATCGCCCGCATCTCACGCAGCCGTCGGGCATTGCTGGCCAATGGCGCCATCGTGCTTCTGGAAATCATCGAGGCGATGAAGCCGGCGCGCGTGGTCGTCTCGGGTGTCGGCGTCCGCGAGGGCTTCCTGTTCTCCCGGCTCACCCCGCACGAACAGGGCCACGATCCGCTGATCACGGCGGCCGACGAACTGGCGGTGCTGCGCTCGCGCTCGGTCGAGCATGCGCGTGAGCTGGCACACTGGACCGGAGCCAGCTTCGCCGCGCTCGGTATTTCCGAAACGCTCAACGAAACGCGCTCCCGCATCGCCGCCTGCCTGCTGGCCGACATCGCCTGGCGCGCGCACCCCGACTATCGTGGCGCGCAATCGCTGAACCTGATCTCGCATGCCTCGTTGATGGGGATCGACCACCCCAGCCGCGTGTTCATTGCGCTGGCCAATCTGTGGCGGCACGAAGGGCTGGATGAATCGTCCGCCGCGCACGAACTGGCGCCGCTGGCGCCGGAGCGGCTGGTGCAGCGCGCACGCGTGCTCGCCGCGCTGATGCGCGTGGTCTACATCATGACCGCATCGATGCCCGGGCTGATGCCACGGCTCAAATGGGAAGACCATGGCGATGCCGGGCTGGTGCTGCGCGTGCCGAGGGACAAGGCCGGCCTGATCGGCGAGCGGCCGAAGGGACGGCTGGAGCAACTGGCCCGCATCGTCGGGCTCGATCTGACCATGGAGGTCGCCTCGGACTGATGGTGCGCCAGCCGGTCACGCTGCCGGCGTGCCGTAGGGTCCTTCCGCCCGATTGGACACGGAGCAAGCCATGACCAAGCTCGATCTGCGCAAGGCCCTCAAGACCCTCTACGAACCCTCGGCAAAGGCGTTCGCGATCGTCGACGTGCCGGAGATGAACTTCCTGATGATCGACGGGGCCGGTGATCCCAACGTCTCGCCCGTCTACGCCGATGCCGTGCAGTGGCTCTACGGCGTGTCCTACGCGGTGAAGTTCGCCTCGAAGGCGAAGGGAGCGGACTACGCCGTCATGCCGCTCGAAGGCCTGTGGTGGGCCGACGACATGGAAACCTTCCTCACCCGCGACAAGGCGGCATGGAAATGGACGATGATGATTGCCCAGCCGGATCTGGTCACGGCCGCGATGGTGGCGGCGGCGATCGGCAAGACCTGCGGCAAGCTCGGCACGCCGCCGGCATCACTGCGGCTGGAGCGCTTCGCCGAGGGGCTGTCGGTGCAGATCATGCACATCGGCTCCTATGACGCCGAAGGGCCAACCATCGCCCGCCTGCACCAGGAATTCCTGCTGCAAAACGGCCTGACCGAGAACGGCCACCACCATGAAATCTATCTGTCGGATCCGCGCAGGACGGTACCGGAAAAACTGAAAACCGTGCTCCGTCAACCGGTTCGCCGCATCGCCTGAATCGGTGCGTCAGGAGGAGGGTTCAAACACCTCGACCTTGCGGCCGGAAAAGCGCAACGCCATTTCGCCGCGCACCAGCTTCAGCGCCTTGTCGCCGAACACATCCTTGCGCCAACCATGCAGTGCGGGCACATCGGCCTGCTCGCCCTGCGCGGCGATCCGCTCCAGATCGTCGGCCGAGGCCAGCACCTTGGAGGCGACGCCCTGCTGCTCGGCGACGAGTTTCAGGAACACCTTCAGCAGTTCCTGCGCGGCACTGGCGCCCTCGGGGTTGCTCGCCGGCCGCGGCACCTTCGGCAACGCGTCGCGGGGGATTTCGAGTGCCGAGTTCACGGCGGCCAGCAGCCCTTGCGCGCCCTGGCTGCGCTCCCAGCCTTTCGGCGTGCCGCGCAGCCGGCCGAGCGCCGCGGCATCGCGCGGCTGCTGCTGGGCGATCTCGTAGATGGCATCATCCTTGAGCACGCGCGAGCGCGGCACGTTGCGCTCCCGCGCCTCGATCTCGCGCCAGCGCGCCACCGCCTGCAGCACCGCCAGTTCGATCGGTTTGCGCACCCGCATCTTCAGCCGCTGCCAGGCATCGTCCGGGTGGACGACATAGGTGGAGGGCGAGGTGAGCACCTCCATTTCCTCGTTCAGCCAGTGGGCGCGCTTGTCGCGCTCGAGCTTGGCGGCCAGATGCTCGTAGACATCGACAAGGTGGGTGACGTCGGCAAGCGCGTAGACGAGCTGCTTGTCGCTGAGCGGCCGCTGGCGCCAGTCGGTGAAGCGCGATGCCTTGTCGATGGGCTCGCCGGTGATCTTGCCGACAAGCTGGTCATAGGAGATGGAATCGCCGAAGCCGCACACCATGGCGGCGACCTGCGTATCGAATACCGGGTGCGGGATCAGGCCGCCCAGATGGTGGACGATCTCGATATCCTGGCGCGCCGCGTGGAACACCTTGAGCACGTTCTCGTTGGCCATCAGCGCGAAGAACGGCGACAAGTCGATGCCGGGCGCCAGCGGGTCGACAAGCGCAGTGGTGTCGCGCGAGGCCATCTGGATGAGGCAGAGCTCCGGCCAGAACGTCGTTTCGCGGATGAATTCGGTATCGACGGTGACGAACGCAGCCTTCGACAATTGCTCGATCGCAGCCGTGAGCGCGGCGGTGGTGGTGATGAGATCCATGCGCGGCCTATAGAGACTCGGCCGCCACATGAAAAGCCTCACCCCGTCGGGTCGCTGTCCGGGCCTGGTACGCCGCGCGGCGGATTGCCGGCAAACGGCATGAACGCGCCCTGTTCCTCGACAGGCTGCCGCGCGTTGATCCGCCAGAATGTTGCGGCCACGAACAGCGCGTGGATGAACGCGACATAGAGGAACAGGCTTTCCGCCCCGAAGGCTTGCATGAACCCGGCGGCAAACATCGGACCGCCGACCGCGCCGACCGCCCAGAACAGCATCAGCACCGCCGAGAGCAGCACGAATTCGTGCCGCTCCGCGCGGTCGTTGGCATGGGCCGCCGACAGCGGGTAGATCGGCATCGCCGCGCACCCATAGAGGAAGTTCATCACGAACAGCAGGCCGAGGCCGCCGCTTCGCCCGAACACCCCGAGGAAGAGCGCCATGATGGCCGCCAGCGTGCCGACGATGAGGATGGTGCCGCGCCGGTCCCAACGATCCGAAAGCCAGCCGAGCGGGAACTGCACGATGCCGCCGCCGACGATCCCGAGCGACAGGAAGGTGACGGTCGCGGCCTCGCCGAGGCCGATGTCGCCGGCATAGACCGGCCCCATCGAACGGACCGCGCCATTGGCGAGGCCCGCCGCGAGCGCCCCGAACACGCCGACCGGCGAGATCGCCCAGGCGCGGGCGATGTCGATGCGAACATCCTGCGGCGGCTCGGGATTGGAGCGGTCGCCAAGCGCGACCGGCACCATCGACAGCGTGATCATCATCGAGGCGAGGGCGAAGATGGCGAACGATGCCGCACCGAAGACCGGGATCAGGTAGGGCGCGGCCGATTGCACCGAGATGTCGACCACCCGGTAGACCGCAAGTAGCCGGGCGCGGTGCTCGTTGGTGACGCCGGCGTTGAGCCAGGCTTCCATGACCGTGAACAGGCCGGCGAACGCCACCCCCGTGATGAAGCGCAAGACCATCCAGACGATGGGATCGATCCAGATGACCAGGGTCAGCGCGCTGGCCGAGGCGATGGCTGCGAGAGAGGCGAAGGTGCGCACATGCCCGACCGCGCGCATCATGCGCTGGATGGTGAGGCAGCCGACGAGAAACCCGGCGAAATAGGCCGTGCCCAACAGGCCGATGCGGGTCGGGCCGAACGCCTCGACACCGGCGCGCATCGGAATCAGCATCGACTGGATGCCGTTGCCGCCGAGCAGGATGGCGGCGGCCAGGAGCAGGGGCAGGAGCGGGCGAAGCGCGATCATGGCATCAAATGCGGTTTCATCGCAGAGATAGCCGGGTCGGCGGCCCGCCTCGGCGGCGAATGCGGCATGGCGACGGCGTATTTCCGGGGCTGGAGGGCATCGCCTTGACAAACCGGTCCCGCGCATGGCCTAGGTCCGCCCGAATTTTCGCGCGCAAGGCGCCATTCCGGAAACCCTCGCAATGCATCGTTATCGCAGCCACACCTGCGCCGCCCTGAGAAAATCCGACACCGGTTCGACCGTGCGCCTGTCGGGCTGGGTCCACCGTGTCCGCGACCATGGCGGCCTCCTGTTCATCGACCTGCGCGATCATTACGGCATCACCCAGATCGTCGCCGATCCGGACTCGCCCTGCTTCAAGACGGCCGAGACGGTGCGCGGCGAATGGGTCATCCGCGTCGACGGCGAGGTGAAGGCGCGAGACGCCGCGGCGGTGAACCCCAACCTCGACACCGGCGAGATCGAGGTGTTCGCCCGCGACATGGAAGTGCTGTCGGCGGCGAAGGAACTGCCGCTGCCGGTGTTCGGCGAGCCCGACTATCCCGAGGACATCCGGCTGAAGTACCGCTTTCTCGACCTGCGGCGCGACGGCATGCACTCCAACATCATGACAAGGCAGCGGGTCATCGCCGCGATGCGCCGACGCATGAACGAGGCCGGGTTCAACGAGTTCCAGACGCCGATCCTGACGGCCTCGTCGCCGGAGGGCGCGCGCGACTTCCTCGTGCCGTCGCGTCTGCATCCGGGCAAGTTCTATGCGCTGCCGCAGGCGCCGCAGATCTACAAGCAGCTCTTGATGGTCTCCGGCTTTGACCGCTACTTCCAGATCGCCCCCTGCTTCCGCGACGAGGACCCGCGCGCCGACCGCTTCTACGGCGAGTTCTACCAGCTCGACCTCGAGATGAGCTTCGTCACCCAGGACGATCTGCTCGGCACGATGGAGCCGGTGTTGCGCGGCGTGTTCGAGGAATTTTCCGCCGGCAAGCCGGTGACGCCGTCGTTCGCCCGCATCCCCTATGACGAGGCCATCCGAAAATACGGCTCCGACAAGCCGGATTTGCGCAACCCGATCGTCATGGACAATGTGTCGGACGCCTTCCGCGGTTCCGGCTTCAAGGTGTTCGCCGGCATCCTCGCCAACGATCCGGCGGCCGAAGTCTGGGGCATTCCGGTCAAGGGCGGCGGCTCGCGCGCCTTCTGCGACCGCATGAACGCCTGGGCACAGGGCGAAGGCCAGCCGGGCCTCGGCTACATCTTCTGGCGCAAGGAAGGCGATCGCCTCGAGGGCGCCGGTCCGGTCGCCAAGAACATCGGCGAGGAGCGCACCGAGGCGATCCGCGCGCAACTCGGCCTCGACGATGGCGATGCCTGCTTCTTCGTCGCCGGAAACCCGAAGAAATTCTACAAGTTCGCCGGCGATGCCCGCACGCGGGCCGGCGAGGAAATGAACCTCGTCGACCGCGACCGGTTCGAACTGGCCTGGATCATCGACTTCCCGTTCTACGAATGGAACGAGGACGAGAAGAAGATCGACTTCGCACACAATCCGTTTTCGATGCCGCAGGGCGGCATGGAGGCGCTGGAAGGCGGCGATCCGCTCGCCATCAAGGCGTTCCAGTACGATCTGGTCTGCAACGGCTTCGAGATCGTGTCGGGCGGCCTGCGCAACCACCGGCCGGAACTGATGGTCAAGGCGTTCGAGAAGGTCGGCCTGTCAGCAAGCGATGTCGAGGAGCGCTTCGGCGGGCTCTACCGCGCCTTCCAGTACGGCGCGCCGCCGCATGGCGGCATGGCCGCCGGCATCGACCGCATGGTCATGCTGATCTGCGGCGCGAAGAACCTGCGCGATATCGCCCTGTTCCCGATGAACCAGCAGGCCGTTGACCTGCTGATGGGCGGACCGGGCGACGCAACGCCGGCGCAGCTGCGCGAACTGTCGTTGCGCGTGCTGCCGCCGGCGAAGGCCTGAGGAACCGCGCGCCTACTCGTTGGCGACGAGCTTCAGCCCGAGCGCCGCAATGATCGCCATCGGGTCGCCGCCCATGCCCGCGGCCATCAACTGGGCAAACGGCGTCGGTGTCGCCGGCGTTGCCGACAGGGTCAGCGACTGCGGATTGTCGATGTAGGTGTTGACTGCGGTCGAGACCATCTGCGTGAGCTCGGCATTGTTGAGCTGCGCCATCATGAACGGCACCATGCCCTTGACCTGATTGGCCGCATCGGTTGGCGAGACGCCCTGGGTCTGGCCGAAGAAGGCGAGCGCCTTTTCCGTCAGGCCGTCGTCATCGATCCGGATCGACGCTCCGGTCAGCACGAGCGATTGCAACATGCCGATCAGCATCATGCCCTGCGCCATCTTCTCCTCTTCCGTCTGCGCCTTGCCGGAATTGAGGTTGAGGCCGCGAAGCTGCTTGGCGAGCGCGGTGGTGTAGCCCGACAGATCGGCCGCGAACGACAAGGTCGCCGCGTCATCGACCGTGAACGCCATGTGATCGAGCAAGAGCTTGCCGTCGGCCGGATTCCAGCTCGACTCGAAGCTCATGCCGCCCGACATGATGGTGTAGCCGAAGGCGGCGAGGGTGGCCTTCGTCTGCTCGTCCGGGAACGTGGAGAAATCGATCTGGAAGGCATCCAGCCCGCCTTCGGACCGGAGCGCGCCATTCTCTTCACGGGTCAGGTCGACGGCCAGGTCGCTGGCCGAGAGGATCTTGGCGCCCTTGTTGGAAATTTCGAGGCTGCCGACAGTGGCGCTGTCATAGAGCCCGAGCTTGGTCAGTTCGTCGGCGGTCGCCGGTCCCGGAAGCGCCAGCCCGGCGATCTCGAAGTTCTGCAGCACCAGGAGCCCGCCTTCGGGGCTTGCCAGCTCGTAGGACGGGATCGCCATCGACTCGATCACGACCGTGTCGTCGTCGCCATCTTCGATGCCGGACAGGCTGACATTGCCGATCGCGATGCGCTCGGTAGCCCCGGCCATGCCGACGCTCACGCCCTCAAGCACGAGATCGTTGCCCGATCCGGAGACCGCCTGCCATTCGGCCGCCACGGTCTGTTCGGCCAGGTAGGCCTTCAAACGCGCCTGCAGATCGTCCTGGTCCCAGGCCAGGGCCGGGGCGGCCGAAAGCCCGAGGGAAAGCGAGAGTGCCGCGAGTCCGGCATGGCGTCTGGCCATTGGCGTCATTCCTTTTGTCTCTAGCGCTGCCCCGGTTGCATTGTGTCGTTTCACAACGCGACCGCAAGATGGCGGGCCGGACTTTTTCGTCATGGTCAAAGCAAACCGAATCACGCCTTGCGCCACCGGAAGGGGCTTTGTAACCCGGCGGCATGGGCAAGAACGCGCCGCCGCCCGATTCGGGCGGCGACAACATCGAACCGGTCGACCTGAAGGCGGCGCTCGAGGAGCGCTACCTGGCCTATGCGCTGTCGACCATCATGCACCGCGCGCTTCCCGACGTGCGCGACGGGCTGAAGCCGGTGCACCGGCGCATCCTGCATGCGATGCGGCTGTTGCGGCTGAACCCGGAAGCCGGCTTCGCCAAATGCGCGCGCATCGTCGGCGACGTGATGGGCAAGTTCCATCCCCATGGCGACCAGGCGATCTACGACGCGCTGGTGCGTCTCGCCCAGGATTTCGCGGTCCGGTATCCGCTCGTCGACGGGCAGGGCAATTTCGGCAATATCGACGGCGATAATGCCGCCGCCATGCGCTACACAGAGGCGCGCATGACGGATGTCGCGAGCCTCATCCTCGAGGGCATTACCGAAAACGCCGTCGACTTCCGCCCGACCTACAACGAGGAGGACGAGGAACCGTCGGTGCTCCCCGGCGCGTTTCCCAATCTGCTCGCCAACGGGTCCTCCGGCATCGCCGTCGGCATGGCCACCTCGATCCCGCCGCACAATGCCGCCGAATTGTGCGACGCGGCGCTGCATCTCATCGACCATCGCGACGCCTCCGTGGCCGATCTGATGCGCTTCGTTCCAGGACCGGATTTCCCCACCGGCGGCATCATCGTGGAAAGCCGCGATTCCATCCGCGACGCCTACGAGACCGGACGCGGCGGCTTCCGGCTGCGCGCGCGCTGGCACCAGGAAGACCAGGGCCGCGGAACCTGGGTGATCGTGGTCACCGAAATCCCGTGGACCGTGCAGAAGAGCCGGCTGATCGAGAAGGCGGCCGAACTGCTGCTGGCGCGCAAGCTGCCGCTGCTCGACGACATCCGCGACGAGAGCGCCGAGGACATCCGCATCGTTCTGGCGCCGAAGAGCCGCACGGTCGACCCGCAATTGCTGATGGAATCGCTGTTCAAGCTGACCGAGCTCGAAAGCCGCATTTCGCTCAACATGAACGTGCTGTCGCGCGGCAAGGTGCCGAACGTGCTGTCGCTGAAGGGCGTGCTCGCCGAATGGCTCGACCATCGCCGCGACGTGCTCCTGCGCCGCTCGCGGCACCGGCTCGACGAGATCGCGCGCCGGCTCGAAATCCTCGGCGGCTATTTGATCGCCTATCTCAACATCGACGAGGTGATCCGCATCATCCGCGAGGAGGATGAGCCGAAACCGGTGATGATGGCGCGCTGGGACCTGACGGATGTGCAGGCCGAGGCGATCCTCAACATGCGTCTGCGCGCCCTGCGCCGGCTCGAGGAGTTCGAGATCCGCAAGGAACACGACGCGCTGTCGGCCGAACAGGCGCAGATCGAGGCGCTGCTGGCCTCCGACAAGGCGCAATGGAAGACGATCAGCTGGGAAATCGCCAAGGTGCGCGAGCGCTTCTCCAAGGAGACGCCGCTCGGCCGCCGCCGGTCCGATTTCGCCGAGGCGCCCGACCACGCCCACGAGGATATCCTTGAGGCGATGATCGAGAAGGAGCCGGTGACTGTCATCGTCTCCGACAAGGGCTGGCTGCGCGCCATGAAGGGCCACGGCCTCGACCTGTCGACGCTGGCCTTCAAGGACGGCGACCGGCTGAAGACCGCGTTCCCCGCGCAGACGACCGACAAGCTGGTCATCTTCACCACCGGTGGCAAGTTCTACACCATCGGCGCCGACAAGCTGCCGGGCGGGCGCGGCCATGGCGAGCCGGTGCGCCTGATGGTGGACATGGAAGCCGACCAGGACATCGTCGCCGTGTTCGTACACGACCCGGAACGCCGCCTGCTGCTGGTCAGCCACGAGGGCAACGGCTTCATCGTGCCGGAAGCCGAGGTGGCGGCCAACACCCGCAAGGGCAAGCAGGTCATGACGGTCAAGGCGCCCGACGAGGCTAAGCTCTGCCTGCCGGTGTCGGGCGATGCCGTCGCCGTCATCGGCGAGAACCGCAAGATGCTGGTGTTCGCGCTCGCCGAACTGCCGGAAATGGCGCGCGGCAAGGGCGTGCGCCTGCAGAAATACAAGGATGGCGGCGTGCTCGACGTGAAGACCTTCACGCGGGCCGATGGCCTCACCTGGATCGATTCGGCCGGCCGCACCTTCACCAAGCCGGACGCCGAGCTGGCCGAATGGAAGGGGCCGCGCGCCTCCGCCGGCCGCCTGGTGCCGAAGGGTTTCCCGCGCACAGGCAGGTTCGGCGGCTGACGGTCAGTGGCGGCCGCGCCGCCACTGCCAGGCCGAATGCACCGCCAGCACCGCGATCAGGATCAGGCCGCCGACGAGGCTCTGGTCGGACGGGCGCTCGGCAAACAGCAGGTAGATCCACACCGGCGCCAGCACCGTTTCCAGCAGGTAGAACATCGCCACCTCCGGCGCCGGGATCCATTTCGGCGCATTGCCGAGCAGCGCGAAGGAAAGCGGCATCACCACCGCGCCGTTGAACACCAGCCACCACGGATTGTCGACCGAGAAGCCGGCCGAGGCGGTGACGAACGCGGCAGCACTCGCCGGCACCGCCGCCGACAGCAGCGCGGCGAACCCCATGTCCTTGCCCGAGGCGCGCGACACGGTGATGGCGGCGGCGGCGAAGAAGGCGGTGGCGAGCGCCAGGAGGTCGCCGGCCAGATGCCCCGCCGAAATCCCGTCCTCGACGATGAGCAGCACGGCGAACACCATCAGGCCCATGGCGGCGACGGTGTAGAGGTGCGGCCGTTCTTTCAGGAACAACGCCGCGAACACGGCGGCAAAGAAGGTGTTGAAGGCCAGGATGAAGGCGACGTTGGCGCTCGTCGTCATGTGCACGGCGAGCATGAAGGTGAGCGAGGTCAGCCCGTAGAGCAGGAAGACGATGAACCCGGCGCGCCCGGGGATGAGCGGTGGCGTGTCCGGCCGGAAGGCACGCAGCACCCGGTGCAGGATGAGCACGGCGGCGACCGTGACGCCGGAACGCACCAGCATCACCGACCAGGCTTCGCCATGGGCGAGCCGCAGGAGCGGGATGTCGAAGGTCAGCACCAGTCCGCCGAACGCGGTGAGCAGCAGCCCGGTGCGATGGTCGATCGAGCGATAGGGCAATCAGGGCTCCTGGGGGGCGGACGGGCGGGCCCAGCCGGACGGGCCGAGATGCTCCTGCGGCGTGAAGCGCGCCTTGTACTCCATCTTGCGCGAGCCGGCGACCCAGTAGCCGAGATAGACGTGCGGCAGGCCCGCCGCGCGCGCCCGGGCAATGTGCTCGAGGATCATGAAGGTGCCGAGCGAGCGGCCGTCATCGCCCGCCCGGTAGAAGGAATAGACCATCGACAGCCCGTCGCCCATGCGGTCGGTGAGCGCCACGCCGACAAGCTCGCCGCTGTCGGGCAGCCGGTACTCGACCACAGTCGTGTCGACATGCGTGTCCGCCACCATCATGGCGAAGTCGAGCGAGGACATGTCGCTCATGCCGCCATTGCGGTGGCGGTCGTCGAGATAGGCGCGGAACAGCTGGTAGTGCTCGCTGGTCGGCTCCGCCGGCTCGGCCGAGACGACGAGGTCGGCGTTCGCCCGCGCGATGCGCTTCATCGTGCGGCCCGGCTCGAACTCGCCGGCCAGGATGCGCACCGACACGCAGGCGCGGCAATTCTCGCAGGCCGGGCGGTAGGCGATGTTCTGCGAGCGGCGGAAGCCGCCCTGGGTGAGGATGTCGTTGAGCTCGCGCGCCTTCTCGCCGACGAGGTGCGTGAACACCTTGCGCTCGAACTGGCCCTCCACATAGGGGCAGGGCGAGGGCGCGGTGAGGAAGAATTGCTGCGAGGTGTTGGGGATATGGCTCATGGCGCGGTCGGTCGAACGTGTGCGCCACATTGCGGCGGCGGCGGGCGCAAGGTCAATGGCGGATTTGGACGCGGCCATGCGCTCTCCTTGCCACGCCCAACCCGGCACCGCATCCTTCCCGCGATGGCCGGTGCGCACCGGGCTCCCCGTGAAGGACGTGGGGCAAGGATAGGCGGGGTGCAAAGGGACGTGGATAAAGCGGGCGCCTCCTCTTTAACCTCTCCCCGGCGGGGAGAGGTCCCGAGGCGAAGCCGAGGGGGTGAGGGGGC
>WPCK01213391.1_pt1 | contig 15626 bp, 14 predicted proteins | sample 5399851 | NCBI WGS metagenome assembly WPCK01 (sample SAMN12869471, study PRJNA574797) | sludge metagenome | isolation source: wastewater treatment of pH11 | place: China:Beijing | collected 2019-05-20
GGCAGCAGGCCTTCGCGCTGTGCCTTCTTGCGCGCGGCCTTGCGCGTGCGGCGAATGGCTTCCGCCTTTTCGCGGGTCCTCCGCTCCGACGGCTTCTCGTAGGCGCGACGGGCCTTCATCTCGCGGAAGATGCCTTCGCGCTGCATTTTCTTCTTCAGTACGCGCAGGGCCTGCTCGATGTTGTTGTCGCGGACGAGAATCTGCATGCGTGTTCCTTTCCTGTAGGTGACGCTCGCCGGGAGGCGGCGCCAGTTATTTCTTCGGCGACTTGCCGAAAGGCGTGGATTGGGACGCCTTGGCGACGGCGGAACCGAAGGGTGCGGGCGCAGCCGTGGCCGCCGTCTTCGCCTTCTTGGGCTTGCGGGCTTCTTTGTTGCCGCGTTGTTCGTGACTGGCCATGATGACCTGCCTTTCTTAAGGGTTGCGTCGGCGTTCAGAGCAGTTTGAGACTGGAGGCAGACGAGTGTCCGCGCGTGTCCCGTGTCAGGTTGAGGCCGGGTGTCCGGCCGTCGTTCGCTCTACCGGGGTCGAAGAGAAGAAGCCGAGCCCGCCGGCCCCGCCAAAAACTTGTTTGTCCCGGCTTTGTCCAAGTAACCGACCACGAAATTTCCATTTCAACAAGTCGATCAGATGTAAAACCTGGACGATTTGAGAAAATAAAAATACGTATATTTTATCTGGCACAACGAAGTGCCAAACTCGCCGTCAAGACGATTTTTTCCTCATACGCGCCTATTATGGCCGTGACAAGGAAATTCCAGAAAAACAGCGTCGCCATTTCCTTGCGCGCCGTGAGCGGTTCCGGGAAAGCGCCGCCATCAACCGGCCTGCGGCCTAGGCGGCGAAGTACCCCTGCAGCGGGCGCACTTCGAGATTGCCGGCCTTCAGCGCCGCGATGGCCTGGCTTGCGGCATCGGCGCCGGCGATGGTCGTGTAATACGGCACCTTCTGCATCAGCGCGGCGCGGCGCAGCGATTTGGAATCGCTCAGTGCCTTCTGTCCGTCGGTGGTGTTGAAGACGAGGTGGACCTGGCGGTTACGGATGGCGTCCTCGACATGGGGATGGCCCTCCAGCACCTTGTTGATCTTCTCCGCGGCGACGCCGTTTTCGGCCAGGAAGCGCTGCGTTCCGCTGGTGGCGATGACCTTGAAGCCGAGATCGGCGAGGCGGCGCACGGCGGAGAGCACCTTCTTCTTGTCCTCGTCGCGCACCGAGACGAACAGCGCGCCGGAGCGCGGCAGGTCGACGCCGGCGCCGAGCTGGCTCTTGGCGAAGGCGACCGGGAAGTCGCGGTCAAGTCCCATGACCTCGCCGGTGGAGCGCATTTCGGGGCCGAGCAGCGTGTCGACGCCGGGGAAGCGGGCGAAGGGGAAGACGGCTTCCTTCACCGCGATATGGCTGAGGCCGGCGGCGTCGACGCGACCGCCATAGGCGTTCTCGGCCTGGGCAAGCGTCTCGCCCGACATGACGCGGGCGGCGATCTTGGCGACCGGCCGGCCGATGGCCTTGGCGACGAAGGGCACCGTGCGGCTGGCGCGCGGATTGACCTCCAGCACGTAGATCTCGTCGTCCTTGATGGCGTATTGCACGTTCATCAGGCCGCCGACCTTCAGCGCGCGGGCGAGGCTCACGGCCTGGCGCTCCATCTCGGCGACGATTTCGGGTTTCAGCGTGCGCACGGGGATCGAGCAGGCGGAATCGCCGGAGTGGATGCCGGCCTCTTCGATATGCTCCATGACGCCGCAGACCCAGGCGTCGCGTCCGTCCGACAGGCAGTCGACGTCGACCTCGATGGCGTCGGTCAGATAGGTGTCGAACAGCAGCGGGTTCTTGCCGAGCAGCGTGTTGATCTGGCCGGTCTTGTCGTTGGGATATTTCTGCTTGATGTCCTCCGGCACCAGCTCCGGCACGACGCCGAGCAGGTAGTTCTGCAGCGCGATCTCGTCGTGGACGATCTGCATGGCGCGGCCGCCGAGCACGTAGGAGGGGCGCACCACCAGCGGGAAGCCGAGTTCGCCGGCGATGAGGCGTGCCTGTTCGACCGAATAGGCAATGCCGTTCTTCGGCTGCTTCAGGTCGAGCTTGACCAGCAGCTTCTGGAAGCGGTCGCGGTCCTCGGCGAGGTCGATGGCGTCCGGCGACGTGCCGAGGATCGGAATGCCGGCCTTTTCCAGCGCTTCCGCAAGCTTCAGCGGCGTCTGGCCGCCGAACTGGACGATGACGCCGAGCAACTCGCCCTTCTCCTGCTCGGCGGCGAGGATTTCCAGCACGTCCTCGGCGGTCAGCGGCTCGAAATAGAGACGGTCGGAAGTGTCGTAGTCGGTCGACACCGTCTCCGGGTTGCAGTTGACCATGATCGATTCATAGCCCGCGTCGGAGAGCGCGAAGCAGGCGTGGCAGCAGCAATAGTCGAATTCGATGCCCTGGCCGATGCGGTTGGGTCCGCCGCCGAGGATGACGACCTTCTTGCGGTCGGAGACCTGCGCCTCGGAGCGCAGGCTGCCGGCGAAAGGCACTTCGTAGGTGGAATACATGTAGGCGGTCGGCGAGGCGAACTCGGCCGCGCAGGTGTCGATGCGCTTGAAGACCGGGCGCACGCCGAGGCTCCTGCGCAACTTCGCCACGTCGGCTTGCTCGCGGCCGGCGAGCGAGGCAAGGCGGGCGTCGGAGAAACCCATCGCCTTCAGCTTGCGCAGATTGGCGGCGTCGCCGGGCAGGCCGAGGCGGCGCACCTTGTCCTCGATCGCCACAATCGCAGCGATCTGCTCGAGGAACCACGGGTCGATGCGGCAGCCGGCGTGGATATCCTCAAGGCTCATGCCGTGGCGCATCGCCTGCGCCACCATGCGCAGCCGGTCCGGCGTCGGCGTGCCTATTGCCGCGCGGATGGCATTCTTGTCGTCGCCGAGACCGAGGCCGGGGATTTCGATCTCGTCGAGGCCGGTCAGGCCGGTTTCGAGGCCGCGCAGCGCCTTCTGAAGCGATTCCTGGAAGGTGCGGCCGATGGCCATGACCTCGCCGACCGACTTCATCGCCGTGGTCAGCACCGGCTCGGCGCCGGGGAACTTCTCGAAGGCGAAGCGCGGGATCTTGGTCACCACGTAATCGATGGTCGGCTCGAAGGAGGCGGGCGTGGCGCCGCCGGTTATGTCGTTTTCCAGCTCGTCGAGCGTGTAACCGACCGCGAGTTTGGCGGCGACCTTGGCGATGGGGAAGCCGGTCGCCTTGGACGCCAGCGCCGATGAGCGCGACACGCGCGGGTTCATCTCGATGACCACCATGCGGCCGTCGGCCGGGTTGATGGCGAACTGCACGTTGGAGCCGCCGGTCTCCACGCCGATCTCGCGCAGCACCGCGATCGATGCGTTGCGCATGATCTGGTATTCCTTGTCGGTCAGCGTCAGCGCCGGCGCGACGGTGATGGAATCGCCGGTGTGCACGCCCATCGGGTCGATGTTCTCGATGGAGCAGATGATGATGCAGTTGTCCGCGCGGTCGCGGACAACCTCCATCTCGTACTCCTTCCAGCCAAGGACCGATTCCTCGATCAGCACTTCCGTCGTCGGCGAGGCATCGAGGCCGCGCTCGACGATCTCGTAGAACTGCGAGCGGTTGAAGGCGATGCCGCCGCCGGTGCCGCCAAGCGTGAACGACGGGCGGATGATGGCGGGCAGGCCGACATGGTCGAGGGCGCGAGCGGCGATCGCCATCGCGTGGTTCATGTAGCGCTGCTTGCGGTCGGTCTCGCCGAGGTTCCACTCGTTTTCGAGCGCGTCGAGCGCATCGTCGAGCGCCGCACCCGTATGGAGCGCACGCAGTTCGGCGCGGCGCGCCTCATGCGCCTTGCGGTCGGTGTCCTTCACATCCGTTGCGTTGGCGAGCATGGAGCGCGGCGTTGCCAGGCCGATGGTGGCCATCGCCTCGCGGAACAGTGCGCGGTCCTCGGCCTTGTCGATGGCCTTGGCATCGGCGCCGATCATCTCGACACCGTAGCGCTCCAGAACGCCCATGCGCTTCAGCGACAGCGCCGTGTTCAGCGCGGTCTGGCCGCCCATCGTCGGCAGCAGCGCGTCGGGGCGCTCGCGCGCGATGATCTTGGCGACGACTTCCGGCGTGATCGGCTCGACATAGGTCGCGTCGGCCAGTTCCGGGTCGGTCATGATGGTGGCCGGGTTGGAATTGACCAGGATGACGCGGTAGCCCTCCTCCTTCAGAGCCTTGACGGCTTGCGTGCCCGAATAGTCGAACTCGCAGGCCTGCCCGATGACGATGGGGCCGGCGCCGATGATGAGGATGGACTTGATGTCGGTGCGTTTGGGCATGGGCAATCCGGGCGTGACAAACGCCCGCGCCGGAGGAGGCCGGACGGGCGCAGAGGAATCGTTTCAGGCTAGGCGGGCCTTATAGGGGAGGGGGCGGGCCGTGGGAACCCCGGAATCGCGTCATCGCGCTCTTGGGGTTGAGGCGCTCACTTCACGCCCTTCGGCTTCAGGCTCATCAGCCATTCCAGCACGTCGGCCTTCTCCTCCTTGTAGAGGCGGTAGGTCGTCATCGGGAAATGGTCGTCGGCGAGATATTTCTTCAGGTAGGCGCGGTCGCGCCCCGGCCTCAGCACGATGTCCTCATAAGGCGGCGCCATGTTGTCGTCGGGCGGGTCGAATTTGTGGAGGTGGCAGTCCCGGCACCATTGCTCGACGAGTTGCTCGCCGCGATCGATCGCCGCCTGGTCGGCCAGCGCGGGCGTGACGGCGGCCACGACGAACAGGATCGCGGCACATTTTCGCATGGATTTCTCCCGATCCGGCGCATTATCGCAGAAAATGCCGGTATTTCCTTGATGCCGGTGCGCGGCGAAGCGTTGCAGCCGGCGGCGCCGACACTACATATGGCGGCGGAGGCGGCAAGCCCGGGCAAAATGCGGGGCAGCCAGCCGGCCTATTTGTACGGAATCGCGCGGCGACGCCTTGACTACGCCCGGATTTGACGGAATCAGGGGCGTTTCGGCGGCCGGGGATTCCGATTGCAGGCGAGCAGAGCGACGGCGATACGGACAAACGGGACAGCACCCCGGCAAAACAGGGTTAATCAGGCATTAATGGTGATGCGGCAAACCGCTTCACGGTGAACGATTCGGTCGCGCGGCGTGCGCGGCATTCCCGACGCCCCCGGGACCCCAGGAGATCGATACATGGCGACCAAGGTCAAGGAAAAGGAAGAGGCAGCCGAGACGGAGCGCGAGGGCGCGACCGACGGACCGCTGCTCGATCTGACCGATGACGCGGTCAAGAAGATGATCAAGACCGCCAAGAAGCGCGGTTACGTCACCATGGACGAACTGAACGCGGTGCTGCCGTCGGAGGAGGTCACCTCCGAGCAGATCGAGGACACGATGGCGATGCTCTCCGACATGGGCATCACCGTCGTCGAGGACGAGGAAGCCGGCGAGGATGCCGAGGCCGAGCCGGATGGCGGCGAGGAAGAGGCCAACGAGATCGCCGAAGCCAGCGGCCAGCAGCTCGCGCCTGTCGTCACCAAGAAGGAACCGACCGACCGTACCGACGATCCGGTGCGCATGTATCTGCGCGAGATGGGCTCGGTAGAGCTCTTGTCGCGCGAGGGCGAAATCGCCATCGCCAAGCGCATCGAGGCCGGTCGCGAGACCATGATCGCCGGGCTTTGCGAAAGCCCGCTGACGTTCCAGGCCATCATCGTCTGGCGCGACGAACTGGCCGAAGCCAAGATCCTGCTGCGCGACATCATCGACCTCGAGGCGACCTATGCCGGGCCGGAGGCCAAGGCGGCGCCGGTGATCGTGCCGCGCGAGGACGCGAAGCCGGAACTTGACGACCGGACGCGGCGCATCTCCCGTCCGGCCGACGATGACGACATCACCAATGTCGGCGGCGAAAGCCGGATGGAGGAAGACGACGAGGACGAGGACGAAGCCAACCTGTCGCTTGCCGCGATGGAGGCCGAGTTGCGCCCGACCGTGGTCGCCACCTTCGACCGCATCGCCGACACCTACAAGAAGCTGCGCAAGCTGCAGGACCAGCAGGTCGAGAACCGGCTCAACGCCGCCGGTTCGCTGTCGCCCAGCCAGGAGCGGCGTTACAAGCAGCTCAAGGAAGAGCTCATCCGCGAGGTCAAGAGCCTGTCGCTCAACCAGCAGCGCATCGACGCGCTGGTCAGCCAGCTCTACGATATCAACAAGCGTCTGGTGCAGAACGAGGGCCGGCTGCTGCGCCTTGCCGAAAGCTACGGCGTCAAGCGCGACTCGTTCCTGACCGAGTATCACGGTTCGGAGCTCGATCCGAACTGGATGAAACGCATCGCCAACCTTTCGGCCAAGGGCTGGAAGGATTTCGCCAAGGGCGAGCGGACGACGATCAACGAGTTGCGCGCCGAGATCCAGAACCTCGCCCAGGAAACGGGCATCTCGATCCTGGAATTCCGCCGCATCGTCAACCAGGTTCAGAAGGGCGAGCGCGAGAGCGCCATCGCCAAGAAGGAGATGGTGGAAGCGAACCTGCGCCTCGTCATTTCCATTGCCAAGAAATACACCAATCGCGGCCTGCAGTTCCTCGACCTGATCCAGGAAGGCAACATCGGCCTGATGAAGGCGGTCGACAAGTTCGAGTACCGCCGCGGCTACAAGTTCTCCACCTATGCGACGTGGTGGATCCGGCAGGCGATCACCCGCTCGATCGCCGATCAGGCGCGTACCATCCGCATCCCGGTGCACATGATCGAGACGATCAACAAGATCGTGCGGACCTCGCGCCAGATGCTGCACGAAATCGGCCGCGAGCCGACGCCGGAGGAACTGGCCGAGAAGCTCGCGATGCCGCTCGAAAAAGTGCGCAAGGTGCTGAAGATCGCCAAGGAGCCGATCTCGCTCGAAACGCCGGTCGGCGACGAGGAGGATTCGCATCTCGGCGACTTCATCGAGGACAAGAACGCCATCCTGCCGATCGACGCGGCGATCCAGGCGAATTTGCGCGAGACGACGACGCGCGTGCTCGCCTCGCTCACCCCGCGCGAGGAACGCGTGCTGCGCATGCGTTTTGGCATCGGCATGAACACCGACCACACGCTCGAAGAGGTCGGCCAGCAGTTCTCGGTGACGCGCGAGCGCATCCGCCAGATCGAGGCGAAGGCGCTGCGCAAGCTCAAGCACCCGAGCCGCAGCCGCAAGCTGAGGAGCTTCCTCGACAGCTGAGGCCGGCGTGGCACGGATGGACGGTCCGCGGCTCCGCCGTGCGGCGAAGGTGGCGGAAGGCCTGTTTCGACAGCGGCTACGCAATCCGCTGATGGCCCGTTTGAACGGCTGGCGCTTTCGCGCGCTGCCGACCGTCATGATCACCGGCACCTGTGGCAAAACGACGACCTCGCGCCTGACGGCTTCGATCCTCGCGGCCGCGGGTCACAAGGTCGGCCTTGCGACCACGGACGGCGTTCTGGTCGATGGCGAGATCGTTGCGACCGGGGACCTCGCCGGCGTCGACGGCCATCGTCTCGCGCTCTCCGACCGGCGCGTGACCGCGGCGGTTCTCGAGACGGCGCGCGGCAGTCTGGCGCTCAAGGGCCTCTATCTTCACCGCGTCAACGCCGCGGCACTGATCAATGTCGGCAGCGATCACCTGGGGTTCGACGGCGTCGATACCGTCGATGCGATGGCGCGGCTCAAGGCGCGGGTGACCGATGCGGCGCGCGACGCCGTGGTGCTCAATGCCGACGATCCGCGTTGCCTGGCGCTCGTTGACCGATACGGAGCGGCGAAGACCATTCTCTTTGCCGCACAGGCGGATCATCCGGCGTTGATCGCGCATATGGCAGCTGGCGGGCGGGCCGTCGCCGCCGATGGCGGCGTGATGCGGTTCTACCGGGGCCGGGGCGCGCCGGTCGATCTTGTTTTGCTCGACGAGGTGCCGGTCACCCGGGGCGGTCGCGCCGCGCCCTATGTCGCCGACGCGATGGCGGCGGCCGGGCTGGCGCTTGCGCTGGGCATTCAGGGCGAGGCGATCGCGGCGGGCCTGAAAGGGTTTGCCGGCGGCCTGGCGCAGAATCCGGGACGGTTCACATCCTATCCCGGGCTGGCGCTCACGCTGATTGCCGACCACGCCAAGAATGCGCTGGGGCTGCGGGCCACCCTGCCCCTGCTCGACGATCTCGGGGCGACCGGGCGGCGGATCGTCGCGATGACGGCGGCGGGCAACCGGGCCGATGCGCAATATGCCGAAGTCGCGGCGGCGATCGCCGGGCACTTCGACCGCTACATCGTCTATGAGACCGAGTATTACCGGCGCGGCCGGGCTGCCGGCGAAATCACCGCCCATCTCTCCGGCGGCTTGCGCGAGGCGGGCGTGGCTGCGGACGCGATCGAGGTGATCTCCGGTACGGCGGAAGCGTTTTCGGCGGCGGCGGCGATGGCGCGGCCGGGCGACCTGGTGCTGCTACTGGCGAAGTTTCCGCGCGACCAGGCGACCATCGCCACGGCCTTCGGATTGAAGGAAGACGCGTAGCGGGCGGACGCAAAATCACACCGGAATCGGCTGTGGAGCCCGTTGGCGCATGTTGTGCGACGGAACGTCGCAGTGCATCTTCTTGCAGGTCTTTCCTACGGTTAGGCACCGGCGCGCCTGTAGCCGGCTTGATCTACATCAAGGCCGCACATCCGCACACTCGCGCAGCGGCCGCCAAGGGAGACGTCCATGCGCCTGATTTCCGCCGCCGCCCTGGTCCTCGTTTCCCTCTCCGCGGCAAGCGCGGCCGAGGATGTCGAGGGCAACTGGAAGCGCCCGAACGGCGACACGGTGGCCGCGACCGTCACCGACGGCAAGCTGAACTGCTCCATCACCACCGGGTCGAAGCCCGGTTTCGAAATGTGTCACGGCATGGTCAAGACCGGCGATGCCTGGACCGGCGAATCGATGAAGCATCCCGACATGCCGGGCATCATGACCTTCAACGGCACGGTCATCGTTTTCGGCGATGAACTCAAGATCAAGGGCTGCGCCGTCGGCCAGGCCTTCTGCGATTCCGAAACCTGGACGCGCGCGCAGTAAGGCGAACACGGCCGATCGCCCAACGACCCGGAAACGTGGCGGGTTGATGATGAATGCCAATAATTCGCAAACATGTTGTGCGTCTGTCCGAAATGGGTCGATTGAGGGGCTGAAACCGTTCGTGGACCGGCTTCCGCTTGATATTGGTCAAGCGGAAAGCGGGGAACCTGCCGGTATCGGTCGCTCATGTCTGCAGGTTCACTTCCAGGTCGGAACCAAGACGCGAGGCGGTGGCCGCTGCCGCCGTTTCCGACGTTCTTGTTGCAACCGTTTCTGGCTCGCATCGTCAATGGCGTGGCGGCCCGCTTTCCCGAACTGATCGAAAGGCTCGGCCCGCACCGCCGCAGTCGCTATGTGATCGATCCGATCGACCTACCCTTTGCGCTGTATCTTGTTCCCGATCCGGCCCAACTGACCTTCAGGGCCATTTCACGCAGCGAGGCGCCGGGGTACGACGCGCGCATCGCCGGTACATTTGCGACTCTTTTGCAGCTCGTCGACTGCGGTCGCGACGGCGATGCGATGTTCTTTTCCCGCGATCTCGACATCTCCGGCAACACCGAGGCGGTGGTGAGCCTGCGCAACGCCGTCGACAACGTCGACGGCTCAGTCGCCGAAGTCGCAGCGGGCCTGTTCGGGCCGCCGGGACGCGGAGTGCTGGCGCTGTTGCGGCGCTTTTTACCGCCGTCCGGTGCGACGGCATGAGCGCGGCCGTGCGACCCGAACTGATTTGTCCGGCGGGAACACCTGCGGCGTTGCGGGACGCTGTAGCGGCGGGCGCCGACGCGGTCTATTGCGGTTTCCAGAACGCCACCAATGCCCGCAATTTCCCGGGCCTCAACTTCACCGTCGACGAGATGCGCGCCTCGATTCAGCACGCGCATGAGCACGGCGCGAAAGTTTTGCTCGCGGTCAATACGTTTCCACCTGCCGGCAAGTTCGAACTGTGGCGGGAGGCAGTCGACACGGGCGTGGCTCTTGGCGCCGATGCGCTTATCGTGGCCGACATCGGGGTCGCCGGCTATGCCGCATCGCGTCACCCGGGCACCCGGCTGCACCTGTCGGTTCAGGCGGCGGCATCGAGCCCGGAGGCAGTGCGCTATTACTGCGAGGAATTCGGCATCAAGCGTGTGGTGCTGCCGCGCATCCTCACCGTGGCCGAGATCAGGCAGGTTGCCAGCGAAATCCCGTGCGAGATCGAGACTTTCGTGTTCGGCAACCACGGCCTGATGGTGGAAGGGCATTGCAGCCTGACCAACTATCTCACGGGTCAGTCCACGAACATGGACGGCGTCTGCTCGCCGGCCGCACAAGTCAGTTTCGAACGCGACACCCAAGGCGGGATGTCGAGCCGGCTCGCCGGTATTGTCATCGATTCCTTCAAAGCGGACGAGAAAGCCGGCTATCCGACCATCTGCAAGGGCCGCTACTGCGCCAGCGTCCGCGACGAACCCTACTACGCTTTCGAGGAACCGGTCGGGCTCAACCTCACCGGCATGATCGGCGAATTGGTCGCTGCGGGGGTTAACGCCTTCAAGATCGAAGGCCGGCAACGCTCGCGTGCCTACGTGCAGTCGGTCGTCTCGACGTTCCGCAAGGCAGTGGATGCGGCAATGGCGGGCGGCCCGGCGACCATGGCCGACCTGGGGGCGCTGACCGAAGGCCAGAAGCAGACCGAAGGCGCATTCGGCTCCAAGAGGTGGCGCTGATGAGCGCCGCGATGGTACCAGTTGCGGCTGCGAGGCTGACGCTCGGCCCCCTGATGTTCTTCTGGCCGGCAGACAGGCAACGCGACTTCTACGCCCGCATTGCCGACGAGGCACCAGTCGATACCGTCTATCTCGGCCAGGTCATCTGTTCCAAACGGGCGCCGTTCGAAGAGGAAGTGCATGAGGAGGCGCGCCAGCGGCTGGTTCGCGCCGGCAAGAAGGTCGTCAGGGCGACCCTCGGCGAAATCATGCTACCGCGTGAACGCAAGCAGATTGAAGCCGAATGCGCGCGCGACGAGGGAGAGGTCGAGATCAATGACGCCGCCGGGCTCTTTTTCCGTCGGGGGCGACCGCACCGGGTCGGTCCGTACGTCAACGTTTACAACGTCGAGACGTTGACCCGCCTCGCGGTTGCCGGCGCCACCCATTTCACCCTGGTTCCGGAGTTGCCGGCGCCATCTGTCCGGCTCCTCGCAGAGGCTGCGAGACGGCGAGGGGCGGGGCTGGAGGTGCAGGTCCACGGCCGTGTCTCGCTCGCGGTTTCGGCCCGGTGCTACCATGCGCGGGCGCACGGGCGCGTAAAGGACAATTGTCAGTTCGTTTGCGGCAACGACCCGGACGGGCTGACCCTCGACAGCATGGACGGGCGGCATTTCCTGACGATTAACGGCATACAGACGCTTTCCTATCCGATGCTGTGCCTCTTGCGGCAACTCGGCGAAATGTCGGCATGGGGTGTCACCGATTTCCGGCTGTCGCCGCATGATACCGACATGGTGCGCGTCGCCGAAATCCATCGCGCCGTCATGGACGGGCGTACGGAGCCCCAAGAAGCCGAAGCGGAGTTGCGCGGGCTCGGGCCAACGCCGGAGCTTGCAAACGGTTTCTGGTTCGGTGAGGCGGGTCAGGAATGGATCGGTACAACCGCGCCGACCCGGTGAAAGCAGGTCGTTGACAGGCGCTGCCGGTCGGATAGCGTCCATTCCCGACCGGTTGGAGCTTCTGCATGACACCCGAATTCCTTCTGACCTCGCTCATTGTCGTGGTCGCGCCGGGGACCGGAGTCCTCTACACGCTTGGCATCGCGCTGGCGCGCGGGCGCGGCGCAGCAACCGCGGCGGCCGCCGGCTGCACGCTCGGCATCGTGCCCCATATGACGGCTGCCATTCTCGGCGTGGCGGCGTTGCTCCATGCCAGTGCCCTGGCGTTCCATACCGTCAAGATCGCCGGCGTTGCCTACCTGCTCTATCTCGCCTGGACGACGCTGCGTTCGGGCGGAGTGCTGGCGGTCGAGGCCGCCGAGGACGCGCGTCCGCTCGCGCGCGTCGCGCTGACGGGATTCTTCATCAACATCCTCAACCCGAAGCTGTCGATCTTCTTCCTCGCCTTCCTGCCGCAATTCGTCGACGCGGGCCACCCGCACCCCTTGGCGCAGATGCTGGAATTGTCGGCGACCTTCATGGCGATGACGTTCGTCGTCTTCGTGTTGTACGGGGCGGCCGCAGCCGCCGTGCGCGGCAAGGTGCTGTCGAGCCCGTCGGTGATGGCCTGGCTCCGCCGCTCGTTCGCGGCGGCCTTCGTGCTGCTCGGGGCGAAGCTGGCGCTGTCCGATCGCTGAGACGATGCAGGGCGCCATCACGGTTTCGACAAGCGGGCAGGGCCTCTACGAGATTACCCGCGACGTGGCGGAATTCGTGCGTGGCGGCGGACGAGCGGAAGGACTGCTGACGCTGTTCGTGCGCCACACCTCCTGCTCGCTCGTCATCCAGGAAAACGCCGATCCGGATGTGCAGCGCGACCTCAAGGCGTTTTTCGCCCGGCTGGTTCCGCCGTCCGACGATCCGTCGATGCGCTGGGTCACGCACACGATGGAAGGGCCGGACGACATGCCGGCGCATATCAAGGCGGCGCTGCTGCCGGTGTCGCTCTCCATTCCCGTCGCGGGCGGGCGCATGGCGCTCGGCACCTGGCAGGGCGTCTACCTGTTCGAGCACCGCACCTCTCCGCACCGCCGCGAGGTGGCGCTGCATCTGTCGGCGTGACTCCCCGACTGGACACGCCCATCGGCGTCCGTAAGATCGTCGCATGAGCGGAAACCGGTTGCTGGCGCTGGTCGTGGGCGTGATTTTCCTTGGCGGAGGCCTGTCCGCCTTGCTTGGCGCGCTGGATCTCCTGCCCGCCGGCGCGGTGGCGGAGCAGCGGCCCAAGGGGCTGCAATACGCAATGGCCGCGATCGGCATTCCGGTCGGCGCGATCCTGTTGGCGTTCGTCGCGCGGGCGCAGGAGCGCCTGAACCGGCTGACGACGCGCGGGGTCGCCGTCGAGGCGACGGTGGTGCAGATCGCCAAGCTGCCCTATGCCGTCAATCGCCAGCCGCGCTGGCAGCTTGCCTATGCGTTCGCCGACGGCAAGGGCGGTGCCCACACGGCGACGACAACGCTTGCCGACCGCGCCGTGGCCGAGGCGCTGAAGCCCGGCCATCGCCTGGCTGTCCGCCATGCACCAGACGATCTGGCCGACAACATCATCACCGATTTCAAACCGCGCCCGCGGGGCGCGTGAGGGGAGGCACCGTGTCGTTCCTGAAACGCCTGTTCGGGCTCGGCGACAAGCCGGCGGAGGAAACGCCGGCTGGCGAGCAGCGCGAATACAAGGGCTTCATCATCATTGCCGAGCCGATGCGCGACGGGGCGCAATGGCGCCTTGCCGGCCGCATCGTCGAAGGCGAGGCTTCGGAGGCCAAGGTTCACCGGTTCATTCGCGCCGATGTGTTCGCCGACCGGGCCGATGCGGTGCGCTTCGCCTTCATGAAGGGCGAGCGCCTCGTCGACGAACTGGGCAAGAACCTGTTCCTGTGATTTTTGGGCGCACTTGCGCTTTTCCCCGATGCATTCAAACATGCAGATGTCTGCCGGCAACGTCCCGGCAGCAAGGGGAGGACTGCCACGATCGACCTGAGGAAGCCGGCGCTCGCCGGCGTGCTTGCCATGCTTGTTGCCGCGCCGGCCCTTGCCGCCGGCCCGGAAGCCAATGGAAACGCCCGAACGGCGACACCGTCACCGCCACCGTTTCGGGCGGAAAGCTCTATTGCAAGATCACGGCCGGCTCCAAGCCGGGCTTCGAGATGTGCAACGGCATGACGGAATCCGGCGGCAGCTGGACCGGCAAGAAAATGCGCCACCCGTCGATGACGATCATGTCGTTCAACGGCACCGTGACCGTGTCGGGCAACACGCTCTCGATCAAGGGCTGCGCCGTCGGTCAATCGATGTGCGATTCGGAGAAGTGGTCGCGGGCGGACTGATCCCGCGTCTCACCTTTTCGCGAACATCAGGTCACGCACGAGTTGCGGAGTCGCCTGGATGGCCGACAGCGCCGCCTTGAGCGCGGCCGTCTCGTCGGATTTCAGCGCCGCGGTCTCGACCATGTTGCCCGGCTTCAGCCCCTCGGCGATGTCGCGGCGCTGTTGCCGCAACATGGCCGCCAGCAGGGTCGCGTGGGCGGAAAGCAGCTTGGCGAAATCGCCTCCGCCGCCGATATCAAGCTTGCCGAGCGCATCGATGCGCCGCCGCGTTGAGCGTTCCTCGACGCGGTGGCGGATGGCGAGCGCGCGCGCCATGGCGACGATCGGGAAGAGGCCGTGCAGCTTCAGGTCGACGCGGCCGCGTTCGTTGGTGCGGATGCCGCCGAGGAAGGTGAACGGGTTGGAGACCGTCTCGGCTTCCGCGCCGAGCAGTTTGGCGAAGGTTGTCGAGGCGCTGCCCATCTCGTAGGCCTCCGAAAACAGGCGGAAGCCGAGATCGAGGTCGCCGTGCACGGGGTGCATGTCATAGAAGATGTCGACCTGCAGGAGGTCGTCGGGTTTCGAGCGTGACACCCAGTGGGCAATCCGCTCGCGCCATGTGTCGAGCGAGCCGCGCCATTGCGGATTGCGCGCCATGACGCCGCCCTGGCAATAGGGGACGCCGGCGGCGTCGAGGGTGTCGGCGATGCGCCTGCCCGCTTCGGCGAACCAGCGATCTTCCGTTCCGTCGGGATCGCCGCGCTCGAAGACGATGGCGTTGTCCTGGTCGGGTGCCAGCAGGCTTTCGCCACGTCCGCCGGACCCGAGCACGAGCAACGCCCAGGGGCAGGGGGCGGGACCGAGGCCATCGGCGAGCATCGACTCCTCGGCGAGGTTGGCCGCGCGCCTGGTCAAGGCACGGATTTCCTCCGAGACGATCTCGGCGACGACCGGAGCCTCCAGCCCTTCGGCGATCAGCGCCCCGGCCATTTCGGGAACCAGGGCAAAGGCGCGGCCCATTTCGGCGGGCGTCGCCGAGACCTCGATGGCGTCATCGAGCGAAATGGCGGCGCCGGCGCGAAGCTTCAACAGGTCGCGGGCCGAGACGATGCCTTCCAGCGCGCCCGCTTCGGTTCGCACCGCGAGATGGCGGACCTTGAGGCGGTCCATGCGGGCGACGGCGCGGTAGACGAAGGCGTTGCCGCGCACCGATTGCAGCGGCTTCGACGCCATGTCGCCGACGCGGAGCGAAAAGGCGTCCGCGCCCTTCTCGGCGATGCGGCGCATCATGTCGCGCTCGGTGACGATGCCGTAGTCGCCGACCGGCCTCGAGGCCGCGCCGCCTTCTGCAACGAAAAGCGAGGAAATCTTGCGCGCCGCCATCTCGTCGATGGCCGCCTTCAGCGTCGTCGCCGGGTTGACGATGGCGGGCGGGCTCGCCATGACGTCGCGCACGCGATGGCGATAGGCGTAGGGATCGATGCGACCGATGACGCCGGCAGCGCCCGGACGTTCCACGGGGGCGACCCAGCCGGCGCGGGCATGGCGCTCCAGCTCCTGGGTCAGCG
>WPCK01147644.1_pt1 | contig 15577 bp, 15 predicted proteins | sample 5399851 | NCBI WGS metagenome assembly WPCK01 (sample SAMN12869471, study PRJNA574797) | sludge metagenome | isolation source: wastewater treatment of pH11 | place: China:Beijing | collected 2019-05-20
ATCGTAAATTGGTCCGGTTTGAGAAACTCGCGGAATCCACGACCGTCGGCAACGTCGCCGGATGCAGAGGTCTCGCCATGAGCTGATTCGTCGATCAGCAGGATTCGCGGCGGTTCACGGCGCAGAAACTGGGCCGTCTGAAGCATGGCCATACCCATCAACGGGTAGAGAACCAGCGGCATGACCACAATGGTAAAAAGCGTCCGCCGGTCGCGCCACTGGTCACCGACCTCGCGGCTGAAAATCAATCGGGTGTTGTGCAAGTTCATGGGACAGCCTTCACCCGATCGGAGAGCAGCCCGTAGAAAAGATCCTCGAGTTCGATCTCACCGTACCTTGCGGCGAGTTCCGCCAGAGAGCCGTGCGCGAGAACCGAGCCGCGATGCATGATCGCCAGCCGGTCGCAGATTCGTTTGACTTCCGACATGATGTGCGAGGAATAAATGATGCACTTGCCCTGATCGCGGAGCTGCGAGACGGTATCGAGCACTTCCCGGGCCGCCAGAATGTCGAGGCCGGAAGTCGCTTCGTCAAAAATCAGGATTGGAGGCTCGTGGATCATGGCCCGGGCAATGGACACCTTCTGTTTCATCCCGGTCGACATCCGGGAACCCGGAACACTGCGAAAGCTGTTCATCTGGAACCGGTCGAAAAGCCGTTCCATCCGTTCGTGCAGGACGTTGTCGGCAAGTCCGTTGACCCGCCCGAAGAACTCCACAAGTTCCCAGCCGCTCATCCGGTCATAAATGGCGGTATTGGTGGATACAAAGCCGATTTGCCGCCTGACCTCTACGGAGTTTTCGATCAAATCAAACCCGTTCACCGTGACTTCGCCGGAAGTCGGTTTCAGCAGGGTTGCCAGTATCCGCAGGACGGTGGTTTTGCCGGCTCCATTCGGGCCGAGGAGTGCAAATACCTGGCCGGGCATGGCGTCAAAACTGACAGAGTCTACGGCAACGAACTCCTTTTCCTTGAGGTCCGGCCAGGTCTTCGTGAGTTTGCGAACGTGAATCATGGAGCCCGTTGTATTCCAGAATCTGGCCGAAATCATTGGAGTCTAGCTCATCAAAACGGGAGGAGCGGCGCGGTATGAGACGAGGGTCCTGATGGTCCCGGAGGGAGGCCGGATATGCCGGATGCGCAGGTTAGTCCGCCGCCGCCGCACAGGTACCGCAACATTGAGAATCACCTGACGCGTACCGATAAGCCGATAGTGCTTTCATGCGCCATGGCCGGTCGTGTTGCCCTTTGTGCCAGGGTGTGTTTCCAGCAGCGGGGCCCAATCAATGACAAGTCCAGTGCCAAGTCCATCGATTCCACCGGCGAGCAGTCCTTTTACGCCTGCCGCAGCCGCTTCGGGAACCTTGACGGACTCGAAACTTCCGGCAATCAATTCAGACGATTCCGTTGCGCAGGAGGACCTGTTTGTTCCCAGGCCGCCGGCGACCCTGGAAAATTCCATGCTCGATGAGACCATGGCCGGCGGCTTGATCCTCAAGTTTCTCTATTTCCGGGGACATTCCACGGGCCGCGATATCGTGGCACAGATCAAGTTGCCGTTTGCCATTGTCGAACGCCTGCTGTTCTCGTTGCGCAACCAGCTCCTCCTTGGCTACCGGGGGAGCTCGATTGGCGGCGACTACCAATATGAGTTGACGCCCAAGGGAGTCGACCAGGCCCGAAATCACGCTTCGCATTGCACCTATTACGGCGCCGCCCCGGTCGGTGTTGAAGAGTACCTTGAGTCTGTCAAACGACAGTCGCTGCGAAACCTTCATCCAAACTTCAGGGCCGTTGCCCAAGCGCTGGAAGATCTGGTGCTCAACAAGGCCATCGTTTCCCAGGTCGGACAGGCGATCAAGGCAGTCAAGCCGCTGTTCCTGTTTGGTCCTCCCGGGAACGGGAAATCAAGTATTGCCCGACGCATTCTCAAGGCGACGGATTCTCCAATCTGGATTCCACGCACCATGGCCGTGGGAGGGGAAATCATCCGCCTGTTTGATCCCTCATTGCACGAGGAACAGCCGCTCGCTTCGCGGAGTTCCATTCTCAGGAACACGGAAGTCGATGAACGGTGGGTGCGCATCAAGCGACCGGTGGTCATTGTCGGTGGCGAACTCAATCTTCAACATCTGGAAAGCCACCTGAATCCGGTGACGGGCATTATCGAATCGCCTATCTATCTCAAGAGCAATTGCGGTTGCCTGGTCATCGACGACTTCGGGCGACAGCGCATCGCCGCCAATGAACTCCTCAATCGCTGGATCGTGCCGCTGGAAAACGGCTATGACTTCCTCAACTTGCCAAGCGGCCGACAGCTTCGCGTTCCTTTTGACCAGTTGCTGGTATTCTCCACCAACCTCAAACCATCACAGATCTGCGACGAAGCGTTCCTGCGTCGCATTCCCTACAAGGTCCAGGTCTTCGATCCGACGGAATCCCAGTTCCGCGGTCTATGGGAGCGCCAGGTCCGCGCTGCCGGATTTGAGCACGACGCCCACTGGCTGGACTATCTGATCGAGAATCATTATCGCAAGGCCAACCGGCCATTCCGCTTCTGCCACGTCGACGACATCATCTCGCAGATACGCGAGTTCTGCGACTTCCACGGCCATCCCCGCGTCGTTTGCCGCGAGAATATCGAAGTCGCCATCAATAATTACTTCTCGTCGATCTGAAAACAGAAATCCCGGACCGATCAACGACCGGATTGCGCATCGGCCGCCGGGATCACGTCTTCCGTGACCGTGAAAACTCGTTTGCTGGTGCATGTTCGCCCGTGCATGTCCGTTGAGCGAACTTCGAGAAGATGCACACCTGCCGAAAGCGCTCCGAGCTTGCCGGTCCAGAGATGGCCGCATTCGGCCGGTTCACCCATCGCATGGGCTGGCTGGGGCGTCACCGTCAACTCGTAATTGAGTTGCCGGCGATAATTCGGGTCTTCGACCAAAACTTGTTCAAGTCGCTCCCATTGCGCTGCGCCGTCGATCCGCAACTCCGTTACCGATCGCTCCGATCCGTTGAACACATTCACGAATATCGGGGTTCCGGCAGTCGCCGACTCGGCGAGCCGGTCGGGAACTTCGATGTTCATCTGGTATTCGGGAGGAAGCCCCGCCGCCCGAAAATCAACGACATAGCGATCCTTGTCAAATGTCACAATCGAATACCCGTGCGGCGCGCCATCGGTCATCATGCCGTGCGGAATCCCGTCTGCGTTTTTGAGGCCTGTCCACCACGCCCCGCAAACCGTCACGTTGACCATGTGATGGTGGGGCTGTTGGCCGCGCCAGCCATCGGACGCGCCGAGAAAATGGTGGCGGTGATAATGCTGATGCGCCGAAACGGAAAAACAGTATGGCCGGTTCTCTATCAGCCGATAAACCTCGCCGGCGTCCTTGCAAGTCTGCAACGGAATATGCATGAACAAGACGACCAGCCGGTCGTCGGGGATGCCCTCAAGATCCCGTTTCAGAAACCCGAGCTGGTCGGAGCCAAATGCTCCGTTGTATGTCCCTTCGTTCTTCGCCTCGTCCCAATGCCAGTTGATGTTATCGAGGACGATGAAGTGAACCGGCCCATGATCGAAAGAATACCAACTCGGCCCGTAATAGCTCTGATAGGTCTCCGTGGAAAAGCGCCGTTCCCGCGAGTCCTGATTCGTGTCGTGGTTCCCGATCACGTTGTACCAGGGAATGCCTATCATCCCCACAATCTGGTTGTGCTCGCTGAACAGGCTCAGATCGTCAAACAGAATATCCCCCAACGTCACTCCAAACGCTGCTTTGGAACCGATCAGTTCGCCGATCGTCGTCCGTTTCATGTAATCCAGTTCCTGCCGGTCCCGCGACTGCGTGTCGCCAAAAAAGATCGCCTGAAATGCTTCCGGCTCTTCCTGGACATACAGCGGAAAATCGATTCGATCGGGCAGCGGACCGGTCGGCGCGATGCCGGGAAACCGTAGCTGCGGTGAACCAGCTGGCTTGTGGATGTAGTAAAAGAGCGGCAGGTTCTCCCGGCTCAGGCGGGTGCGAAAGCCGGCCGGCTTGATCACAAACAGGATATCGTCCTCATCCATGCCGATTTCGTAGTCGCCATCGGCGCCTGTGGCGACAATGTCCCGCCCGTTTGAAAGGCGCACTCCGGCAAGCGGCCGCTCGCCTTCATCGCGCCTGCCATTGGTGTTCTCGTCAACGAAAACGGATCCCCGGGCCGTCAGCAGCTGGCCATGCTGTTCCTGCGCCGAAACCGGGACGCCTGTCCAGCAGCCGATCAACATTCCAACAAGCTGCACCGCGGGATTCTTCAGCGCTGGAAACCGGGGCGTCGGGGTATTTTTTTTCAATGCCATCGCGATCCTCCAAAAGACCGGATTGTAGCCGGAGAAGCCTCGCCTGGCAAAACGCCCCCTGTTTTAGCCGGATCCCGAATGCCGATCGGCCAGCCTTATGATGACCTCTTCAAATTTCAGGCTGCGAGCCGACAACAGGACGATGAGATGGTAGACAAGATCGCTGCATTCATCGATCAGGCCATCGTCGTCGCGTGAGACTGCCGCCAGTGCCGTCTCCACCCCTTCTTCCCCCACCTTTTGCGCGACGCGCGCGATCCCTTCAGCAAACAGCCGCGCGGTGTAGCTCTTTTCCGGATCCGTGTTCCGCCGCCCGGCGACAATCTCCTGCAACTTCGCGAGAAACAGGCCGCGCGGCGCTGTAGCATCGGAGAAACAGGTCGTCGTGCCGCGATGGCAAGCGGGTCCATCGGGCCGGGCCATGATCAACAGCGTATCGGCATCGCAGTCAATATCGATCGACACGAGATTGAGCCAGTTGCCGGAAGTCTCGCCTTTAACCCAGATCGCCTGTCGCGAGCGACTGAAGAAAGTCACCTTGCCGGACTCAAGCGTCATCTCGTACGACTCGCGATTCATCCATCCGAGCATCAGGACGCGGCCCGTCCGGTCGTCCTGGACGATCGCCGGGAGAAGCCCGTCCGCGGACTTGTTCCAATCCGGTTGCCCGGTCATGGTCCTGTTGTCTTCCGAACGGCTCATACACGCACCTCGATTCCGGCTTCTTTCAGGGATGATTTCAGCTCATGGATTCTGACGATTCCCTTATGGAAGACAGACGCCGCGAGGGCGCCATCGACATTCGCCAGACGAAATACATCGACGAAATGCCCGATCTCGCCCGCGCCGCCCGAGGCAATCAGGGGGACGCTGCAGACTTCGCGAACCTGCGATAAATGGTGCAAATCGTAGCCTTGCCGGACGCCGTCCTGGTTCATGCAGTTCAGCACGATTTCGCCCGCGCCCAGTTTTTGCACTTCGCGGACCCAGTCAAGTGTTTCCCGATTGGCGCCAGTCGTGGTCTCTGTTCTGCCAGTCAACATCTGAACGCGATATCCATCAGTTGTTTCCATGCTGTCGATGCCGACGACGATCGCCTGCCTGCCAAATTCGCCCGCAAGTTCGCCGATCAGCGGCGGGTGCCGCAGCGCGGGACTGTTGACCGAAATCTTGTCGGCGCCGTTGTTGAGCACCATCCGGCCTGTTTCGACGTCATGGATTCCGCCGGCAACACAAAACGGAATATCGATCACCCGGGCAATACGGGAAATCCACGATTTGTCGACCGAACGGCCATCGGGGCTCGCTGCAATATCGTACAACACGAGTTCATCGGCACCCTCGTCGCGGTAGCGCAAGGCAAGGTCCAGGATATCCCCGACGATCTCGTGTTCGCGAAAGCGGACCCCCTTCACCACCTTGCCGTCGCGAACGTCCAGGCAGGGAATGATCCGCCGCGCCAACAGGCTTTGTGCAGTCATTGACCGGCCTCCACGGTCGCCGATGTTTCGAGAAAATTGGCCAGCAGCCGCAATCCTGTTGTCGACGAACGTTCGGGATGAAACTGGATGCCGGTGAAATTCTTCCACCGGACAATGGAAGAGAAAGGGACTCCATGCAAGGTGGTTGCGAGCGTCCAGGGACCCACCGGCGCCGCATAACTGTGAACAAAATAGGCGAACGACCCGATTGAAACACCGTTGGCAAGAGAAGAACCCGTCGCTTGCTCCGTCCATTCAATGCGGTTCCAGCCGGTGTGGGGCAACGACAACTTCTCCCCTCCGGGAAGCGCCGAAACCTTCGCGGGAATCAGGCCGAGACAGGGTGTTTCGCCCTCGGCTGACGACTGAAACAGCAATTGCATGCCGAGACAAATGCCAAGAACGGGTTGTGTCAGTTCGCCAATTCGACCGGCCAGCCCGGTATCGCGGAGTTTTCGCATGGCGGCACTGGCCGCGCCAACTCCCGGCAGGATCACATAGTCCGCATTCGAGATCGTTTGCCAGTCGGAAGTAAACACTGGCCGAAGCAAGAGTCTCTCCAGCGCAAAGACGATTGACTGGATGTTCGCGCCGCCACTGTCGATGATGGCGATCATCTTTTCCATTACAACAGTCCCTTGCTGGACGGAACGTCCTGGCCAGGCCGCTCAAGAGCCGGTCGCAGCGCGCGGCCGACCCCCTTGAAGATCGCTTCGCACTTGTGATGGTTGTTCTCGCCACGCACGCTGTAGTGAATTGCAGCGCGAAGGGTTTGAGCCAGTGACTGAAAGAAATGTTTCACCATTTCTGTGGGAAACTCCCCTATCCGGTCGGTCGTGAATTCGGCATCGGCAACCAGGGCCGGCCTCCCTGACAAGTCGATCGCCACATTGGCGCAGGATTCGTCCATGGCCAGCAGGAATCCATAACGACCAATGCCACGCCGGTCGCCCAGTGCCATGTCAAGTGTGGAACCGATGGCAAGAGCCACATCCTCGATCGTGTGATGAGGATCGACATGCAGATCGCCGGCGCTGCGGACCGACAAGGAAAAATTGCCATGCAGGGACAGCTGCTCCAGCATATGGTCGAAAAATCCGATTCCCGTGTTCGACGAAAAGCAGGTTGGGCGGCTGTCGAGATCGACGGAGACTTCAATCTCCGTTTCGTTGGTCTTTCGCTGCCGTGACGCAGTCCGCGGGCGCGTGACCAGCTGGTCGACGATCTTGCGCCACGACAAATGGCCAGAGCCAAACCTCAAACATCCGATTCCCATGTTTTCGGCAAGCTTCAGGTCGGTATCGCGGTCGCCGATCACCCACGAGTCGGAGGTGTCGAGCGTCCCCGAATTCAGGTAGTGAAGGACCATGCCGAGCCCGGGCTTGCGGCCAGGCGATGGTGAGGCGGGTGTCGAGGGGTCGATCAGAACTTCCGGGAAACGGATCCCCTGCGACTCGAGTATCTGCATAAGCAGCCGGTGCGGGCCGACGAAATCCGCTTCCGGAAAGCTGGCCGTGCCGAGGCCATCCTGATTGGTCACCATCACAAACTCGTACCCCGCGTCGCGCAATCGCAACAGGGACGGAATCACGTCTTCGACCAGTTCCAGCTTTTCAAAACTATCGATCTGAAGGTCGGGCGGCTCAACGATGAGGGTCCCATCCCTGTCGATAAACAGGATTCGCCGTCGTTTCGTCATGCCTGCTGTCCCCTTGCCGCAAGTTCGTCGAGAGCTTCCAACAACCGGCGAGTCTCCTCTTCCGAGCCGGCTGAAATTCGCAAATGGTTGCCGAGCCCCGGTTGACTGGACTGATTGCGAACCAGAACACCGCGCTGTTGCAGCCATTGCACGATTTCAGACGCGTCGTCCACGTGCACGAGCAGAAAATTGGCGTGTCCCGGATAAACTTTTCGCGTGAAAGGATAGCGGGAAAGAGCTGCGGCAAGGCGCTCCCGCTGGCGGACAAGCGTTTCGACCCGTGCGCGGGAGGCAACCAGATTTTCCGCAGTCAATGCCCGTTCGGCCGATTCCACACAGGGGACCGCAAGCGGAAAGGGAGTTACAACGGCCCGCAACAGGTAATCGATGACTTCCTCGTTGGCGACCAGTCCCCCCATCCGGGCGCCGGCAAGCGATCCGGATTTGGAAAGCGTACGGAGTGAAACCAGATTGGGAGCTTCCCGGACGAATGGGCCAACGCCCGGTTTTCCGGTGAATTCAAGGTACGCTTCATCGACAACGATCAAGGCCTTGTCCGAGAATTCCCTTGCGAGCTGGAGGACGGGTTCTTCGGGAACGAGCGATCCCGTGGGATTGTTGGGCGAACAGAGGAAGACCATCCGCGCTCCCCCGTCCACCGCTTTCTGCAAGCCGGCAAAATCCACTTCAAAGGTCTCGCCGAGCAACGGGACGTCGACCACTGCCACGCCGTGCAGCCGGGCAAAAAAAGAATACATCACGAACGCGGGAGGACATTGCACCAGCTTCGAACGCCCCGGGGCGCAGAACCCGCGAATCAACAGGTCGATGGCATCGTCGGCGCCGCGCGTTACCAGCAGATTCCGCGCCGCGATGCCAAACAATGCGGCCATTTGCTCGCGCAACCGGGCCGGTTGTTGCGCAGGGTATCGGTTGATCCCGGGACTCAACTCGCCGGCCGGGGGCCACGGATTCTCATTGCAATGGAGCCGAACTGGCGCATGGGTTCCGGAATCGGCTGCCGGATAACCGGCGATGCCGAAGAGTTCCGGGCGGGCCAGATGTCGAATACGACTCATGAACTCGCTCCCTCTGCCACCGATTGTTCGCGGATCGCCGCAGCCATCGAATGCGCCGTCAACCCTTCGTGACTGGCGATCCGCCGGGCAATGGGCGCAAGCCGGCGAAAACCCTCCCGGCTGGCATGTTGTACCGTGATACGCTTCATGAAGTCCGCCACGGACAGTCCCCCCAGACTGCGCGCCGTTCCATTGGTCGGCAAGACATGGTTCGTTCCGCTGCAATAGTCGCCGAGAACTTCCGGAGTCCACGGACCGAGAAAAACGCTCCCCGCCGACTCAATCCTCGCAAAAAGCGATTCGGGATCCTGAGTGTTGAGGATCAGGTGTTCCGCAGCGTAGCGGTTGGCGATGGCGATGGCCTCTGCGGGGTCTTCGACAACCAGAATCGACGAATACGCCATTGAATCCGCGACAAGTTTCTTTCTCGGAAGCCGCGCGGCCTGCGCGGCCAAAGCGTCGGCCACGCGGAGAGCGAGGGTTCGGGACCACGTCACCAGCAGAGCCTGCGAATCCGGCCCGTGTTCGAGCTGGGCAAGCATGTCGGCGGCGACAAACTCCGCGTTCGCCTGTTCATCCGCGATGACGAGGACTTCGGAAGGACCCGCAGGCATGTCAATCGTCACTGAAGTCATTTGCGAAACCAGTTGTTTGGCCGCCGTTACACGAGCGCTTCCCGGTCCAAAAATCTTGTCGCAGGCCGGGACCGTTTCCGTTCCAAAGGCCATTGCGGCGATGGCCTGCGCGCCGCCGATCAGGAAGGCATCGTTGATTCCCGTCAGCCGGGCAGCGAAAGCGATCCCCGGATCGATTTGCCCGTCAGGAGAAGGGGGGCAACAGAGAACCCTTGTGCGACAACCGGCGATTCCCGACGGGACGCCCAGCATCAGCACCGTGGAGGGGAGGGGAGTGCTTCCACCTGGAGCATAAAGTCCGACGCGTTCAATCGGGCGGTATTCGGCGCGGCAGACAACTCCCGGAACGGTCTCGACTTCGTAGCCGCATGGCCGACCCTTTTCGTGAAACGTAACGAGGTTCCTGTAAGCGACCTCTAGCGCTTCAGCGGTCTCCAAATCGAGCCTTGAGGCCGCAACGGCGAGTTCCCGTTCGTCGATGCGAAATGAAGCTCGATGTAAATTGTCGAATCGCGCGGCCAGGCGGGCGACTGCAACATCTCCTCCATCGCGGATCGATTCGACAAGGTCAGTCACCTGATGCCAAAGTTCAGTCGATCGGTTTTGAGGCGCCCGGCACAGCAAATGGTGCCGGGCCGCATGGTCCAGCTCGCACCAATCGTGAATGGGGATCAGAAAACGGGGTTCTTCGTTCACGCGAGCATCTTTTCAACAGGCAGGACGAGAACGGCCGAGGCGCCGGCGGCCCGCAATTCCTCGATGTGATCCCAAAAAACCCCTTCGCGGCAAACGGCATGCATGGCCACGCGGTCGCCATGACCTTCCAGGGGAAGAATGGTGGGAGACTCGGCGCCGGGGAGCAGTGCGGTGATCTTCGCAATGGCCGCCCGTGGGGCATGAAGCATCACATACTTGCTTTCGGCAGCCTGCTGTACCCCGTCGATACGCCGCAACAGCTTGTCGACGAGCTGTTCACCGTCGGCGGGGAAGTCGCGGGTGTTGCGGTAGAGCGCCGCCCGGACTTCCATGATGGTCTCGACCTCCAGCAATTGATTGGCCCTGAGCGTGGCGCCGGTAGAGACCAGGTCGGCGATCAGGTCGGCGGTCCCCAGTTGCGGGGCGACTTCCACGGAGCCGGAAAGCCGAACGCAGGTGGCCTCGATACCGCGGCTGGCGAGAAAGTCGCCGAGGATTGCCGGATAACTGGTGGCAATCCGCTTTCCGCGAAGGCTGCCGGCACCCTTCCAGGCAAAGGATTCGGGGACGGCGATCGACAGGCGGCAGTGACCAAAGTCGAGTTCGGCGAGCCGTTGTACGGGAATGTCGTGATGGGACGAGAGCTGGAATTCGCGCATCGTGTTTTGTCCGACGATCGCCAGCTGGCAGGCGTTTTCGGCGAGCAGTTGCGGGATATCGTCATCGCGAACGAACAGCAGATCCAGAGGAAACGTCCGGCCGAAGCAGAACAGCCGGTCCTTGCTGTGCGAAAACGTGATGCCACATTTTTTCAGCAATTCCAGGGAGTCTTCGGAAAGTCGCCCGGACTTCTGGACGGCGATGCGCAATCTCATTTTCGTTTCCTTGCCAGTCGTTGATAAACCTGTTCGTATCCGTCGTTGCCCATGAACATGAAGCGGGCCACGCGGCCGATGGTGGTGACGGACATTCCCGTGAGTTCGCTGATTTCGCGGTAGCTCTTGCCGGATTTGAGGAGCGAGACGGCCCGCCAGCGATCGGCCATGGCCTCGATTTCCGCGGGGGTGCACAGGTCGTTGAGGAACCGGGCGCATTCGTCGACCGAGCGCAGCGCGGCGATGGCTTCGTAAAGCCGCCGGTAGTCCCCCTTTTCCGGCCGCTTGCCGGTTTGCCGCCCTTTCATGCCGTTTCCCCGGGAAAACGAGATACAATGTATTAACAGACTAATACATTAGCGAGGATGGGGCGTGTCGTCAAGTGCCCGACCTCCCGTGGGGCAAGCATCCCTGCTTGCCAGGCGAACTCCGCGCGTGTCACCCGTTCTCTCCGCCCTGTGGAAGAAGGACCGGATGTGAAAGGGATTATCCCCGCCTTTTCTTTAATTCGTCAAATTCGTTTTATTCGTGGTTCAATCGATTGGCCCCTGAAATGGAACCACGAATCTGACGAATCACACGAATCGGAAAAGAAATGCTCAGGCGTACGAGCAGATTGGCGTTAGTGCCGGAAAGTGGCGTCTACGTCGTGGGGCAAGTATCCCTGCTTGCCAGGTGAAACGAGCGATGAATTACCGGGATTTTGCAGCTTGCTTTCCGGTCGCTGCCTCGCGGCGCGGGTCGATGGCCTGGTTGCCGGCCGGCAAGGCGCGCTCCCAGCTGCCATAAACCGGATTGGGCATCATGATCCAGCGCGAACCGAGCATTGCGGTCTTGTCGCGAGCCGTCTGGTTTCGTCTGGCCTGGTCCTTTTCATCCATGCCGCTGCAAAGATCGCTCATGCTGTCCCCCACCAGCATGACAATCCGGTGCGAGGAGGCCACCATCGCCCGCCGGGAGACCTTGTCGTCCCCCCGGCCATCGTCCGGATTCTTCGTGAGGACATTTTTCTCGCTGGCCTCGATGCCCAGGGCCTTGAGGTTGGCAATCGTTGCCTTGCGAACGGGGTCTTCGCGATTGGTGATGAAGAACAGGGACACCCCCAAACCGTCTGCACTTCGAATAAAATCCATCGCGCCGGGAATCAAGGTCGCCTTTTCCTCATTGCACCAGGCATTCCAGGATTCACTTGTGAACAACGCGTCATCGATAATCATCCGCGCGTTGAAGCCCGAATTGTCGAGGACCGTTTCGTCGAGATCGAGGATCACCGCCGGCGGTTTCTTTTCGAAGCCTCCTTCGCGAATCTGTACTTCATCGGCGCACCAGGCCGGGTCCTTCACGGCAACCGACAACTGCACCATGGCGAGGCGATAGGTCTGCTCCGCCATCAACCGGTATTCCGCCGAGCTCTGCATCCAGGCCAGGGCATTGAAGCGTGCATCATTGCGGGCATTGGGACCATCCGGAGCTTCCTGGCCCCGCAGCGGCAAGGCAACCGATGAAACACAGGCTGCGAGAGTGCAACAAAGAAGCAGCCGGCAGAAGCGGGACGAAATCGCCAATGGAAATCTCATAAGGCTATTTGTTTGCACAGAAGTAATGATGACTACGCGGGCCCTGTTCGCTCGTCTGGTCACTGGTTACCGATCCGGTAAAGGTACTCGGTCTTGTCCTTCCCCTCACCGCTGGCGACGCGAGCGATAATGTTGTTTCGCACAAACGAAGGCGTGGCATAGGCCGTATTGCCAAGCGTGTTTTTGGCGACTTCCTGATAGCCTTCATGGGTGGCGCGAAATACCCACGTCACACCATTCTCGGCCGACACGTAGATGTTGCCATCGGCCAGCACCGGAGAAGCGCTGATTTTTCCGTCCATGCGAGTCTTCCACATTTCCTCCCCGTCCGTAGCGCGAGAGCAGACGCAAAGCCCTTGTTCGGTCGTGGCATAGACGTAACCGTCGTGAATGAGCAGCGATTGCTCGTAACTGTTGTTGGCATTTTCCCAGAGGATTTTGCCGCTGCCATCGGCCTTCACGGCAAAAGTTCGCGCTGCCGGGTAGCCGCCGCTGACGTAAACGTTCTGGTCATCCCAGACCGGTGTCCCGCAACTGACAAGCCAGGGCGCGTTGGCGCTCCAGAGTTTCTCGCCGCTTTTCGGATCGTACGCGTCGACCTTGCTCCCGCCGCTCATCAGCATTTGTTCCTTGCCGGCAACGGTCGCGATCGAGGGAGTCGAATAGCTGGTCGCGGCGAACCGGTCGATTCGCCAGACCTCCTCACCATCCGAGCACCGCAGGCAGACGATGGCACCTTCCCGTTCGCATTCGCTCGGAACAATCACATTGTCGCCGTGGAGAATCGGGGAAGCGCCAAATCCAAATTGGTACATCTTCGGCTTGAACGGGGCCGCATGTTTTTGCCAGAGAATTTTGCCAGCGTTGTCCAGCGCCACCACCTGCGCGGCATCGTTGTTGCAGAAAACCGCAAAGAAATTGTTGCCGTCGGAGACGACAGTCGATGAAGCGTGGGTGTTCGTCGGATAAATTCTCGCCGGAAAATTCCCCTCATTCACCAGCGTTTCCCAGAGCTTGTTGCCGGTTTCAAAATCGTAGCTGGCCACGAACTGTTTTTGTGCCGCGTTGTCGGCCGTGGCGATCACGATCTGATTTCCGGCAATGCAGGGAGAGCCATGTCCGCGACCGGTCACTTCTGCTTTCCAGACGATGTTCTTGTCTTCACTCCATTCCGTTGGCGGGGTTTGCCCCTCGGCAATGCCATTGCGATTGGGCCCGCGCCAACTCAGCCAGTCGTCAGAGGAGTCCTGCGCTTGCAACGAAGTGCCGGCGGCGAGGAAGCCGGACAAGGCCAGACAGGCAAAATGAAGTCGTCGTTTTTCCATGAAAATCTCGAATTCGGTGGTCCAGGAGTCTATTTGCGGTCGCAGGATTGTATCATGAAGCCTTGGCAATTTGCCAGAAACGACCGAAAAACATAAATCCTTGCGCCCGTGCGACCTCCTTTTTTGCGCGGGTGCCTTGTCCGATAAGGAATCCCTTTTTCTTTTGTGAGCCAGACCATGAAATCCGCGGTAAGCAAACTACAACCAACGACCCTCTGGAACCATTTTGCCGATCTCAACGCCGTCCCCCGCGCGTCAAAGAAGGAAGAGCGTGTGATCGAATTTGCCCGCAATTTCGGCGAGAAATGCGGGTTGCCGACCGAGGTCGATGCCGTCGGAAATGTGAGGATTCGCAAAACGGCGACCGCCGGAATGGAAGACCGGGCCACCGTGGTGCTGCAATCCCACCTCGACATGGTCCATCAGAAAAATGCCAACGTCGAGTTCGACTTCGAGCGCGAAGGAATCCGCATGGTCGTGGAGGGGGACTGGGTCCGCGCCGAAGGGACGACGCTCGGCGCCGATAACGGCATCGGAGTCGCGGCCATCATGGCGCTCCTGGAGTCCACCGACATTCCCCATCCGCCACTGGAAGCCCTGTTCACGATCGATGAAGAGACCGGCATGACCGGAGCCAAGGGGCTGCAGCCGGGCTGGCTCAACGGGACGATCCTGCTCAATCTCGATACGGAAGACGATACGGAATTGACGATCGGCTGCGCGGGGGGCGTGGATGTTTCCTTTGAGGGACCCTGTGCTATGGAGAAAACACCGGCCGGTCATGCGGCGATGCGGTTGGTGGTTCGCGGACTCACCGGCGGACATTCGGGAACGGATATCCATCTCGGGCGTGGGAACGCCAACAAGCTCATGAATCGCCTGTTGTGGCATGGAGCAACACAACAGGGGTTGCGGGTTGCGACCATCGACGGCGGGGGACTGCGCAATGCGATTCCCCGCGAGTCGGCAGCGGTCTTTTCCATTCCGTCGGCGGGTGTCGGGAAATTCAAGGAATGGCTGAAAGGGGAAATCGAGACGATTCGATCCGAGTATCAGGCGACGGACCCGCAACTGGCGATCGAGTGCATTCCTAGCGAACTGCCGGCGGAAGTGATCGGGGCTTCGGTGCAGAAGACCTTGCTGGCGGCGATCTATGCCTGCCCGAACGGAATTCACCGGATGAGCCCGGAGGTCGCCGGCCTCGTTCAGACGTCCAACAACCTGGCCCGTGTTTCCGTCGCCGGCGGCAAACTACTTCTCGGCTGCCTCACCCGCAGCAGCGTGAACAGCGAAAGGGATGACCTTGCCGCGGCGATTTCGGCGATTTTCGGATTGCTTGAGGGCAAGATTGCGACCAGCGGATCCTATCCGGGCTGGAAACCGGTTCCCGACAGCGACATCGTGAAGATCATGTCCGGCTTGCACGAGGAGATGTTTGGCGAACCGGCCCATGTCCTCGCCTGCCATGCGGGGCTGGAGTGCGGGATCATCGGTCGCAATTATCCATCGATGCAGATGATCAGTTTCGGGCCCAACATTCGCGGCGCCCATTCACCTGACGAAAAGGTGCAGATCAGCAGCGTGCAGAAATTCTGGAATTTTCTCCTTGAGACACTTTCAAGAATTCCTGCCGCACATCGTGTACCAGAGCTGTCCGCCCGATAGGCCGGCACCGGATGTTCTGTCGAGCCGTTCCATCGCCGGAATTTGCAATAAAGCGAAGGCCTTTCAGTGCTCTGCAGAAGAATGCCTTGGAATCCCGCAGGTTTATCCTGCGGAATTTTCGGTTTTTCGCTACACAGCGAAGCTCCACCAAACCTCGGCGAGCATTCGGATTTGCCTTAGGCAAATCCGAATGC
>WPCK01204036.1_pt1 | contig 15572 bp, 12 predicted proteins | sample 5399851 | NCBI WGS metagenome assembly WPCK01 (sample SAMN12869471, study PRJNA574797) | sludge metagenome | isolation source: wastewater treatment of pH11 | place: China:Beijing | collected 2019-05-20
TAATCCCGTCTTCTTTCTTCAAAAATACGGTGTGTTTGCTTTGCGCTTTGGCATTATCGGTGATACTTCGAGCTTCGAGGTTTAGCTTCTCCAGCTCCTTATACGTGGCACTAAAGAATTGTTTTAGCTGTGGTTCGTTATCCATATTTACCTCCGATTCATTAACCTCTAATATTCTTATTGTAACATATTTTACTACTCTTTAGCCTTATTTTAGTAACACTAAGCACTATTTTTTTAATGGTAGCAGTTATTATACATTCCTAATATATATTGAGATTTTCCGCTGAACTTCAACAAAACACGCCGTCTAGTGTGGCAGACGCGTTGTTTAAACTTAATTGAAATAGATTCTTTAGCTTTTAATATGAATCTTGACTACTTCACGGACTTTGGCGGTATCTTTTTCTAACTGATCTTTATCTTCGTTACTTAGTATTGCATCGACTATGGGATTTCCGCCGTTTTCTGAGAAATGCGAATGATGACCAGCCTCGGCGTGCACTTCTAATCTAACCATGCTTTTTAACTCCCGTGCTTCATCAACTCCGACAATTGATTCAATTTCTCCTTCTGTTTCTGGATAAATCAATAGGCCCGTTGCGTGCTTAGCTGGCTTATCTGGCATTTCTGGCTTCACACCCATCCGAACAGACAGGTCATTAACATAATGCTCAATCCCATACACTTCACGGTAGAAAAGATCTCTCCGCCCACCGATCCGAGCAGCGATTTCAATAATCTTCCAGCCTTCCTCGGTATGAAACATTTCAATATGGGCTGTACTTGATGTTAGGCCTAACGCAACAATTGATGACTTCGCGGCTGAATAGGCTTTCTCTCTCTCGTCTTCTGGCAAATCTGCAGGAACTGAACTGTAATAGCTATAGAACCCGACTGCTCCAGCCTGATGAGCGGTGACTACTTTAATGAGTGGCAGGCAGAATATTTCACCATCAGGCATGACATATGCATCAGTCGAATACATGTTTCCTTGCATCATTTCCTCGACCAATACACCCTTGCGACCTGGGTATTGTTCACGGTCATAAATGTCATGAATGATGCCAAATGTTTTGTCTAGACATTTTTTCAGCTCATCGTCAGTATCGCATCGGGTGACTAGCAAGGATTTTGAAAGGCCGGACGGCTTTACGATTACAGGGTAGTGAAACTCAGACACTAATTGCTCTAAATTCTCTAAGTCATCTTCTTCCAAATACTGAAATCTAGGAACAAGAGAAGCGTCATAATTACTGATAGCCTTTCTCATTTTGGACTTGTCAGAAGAGTTATGCAGGGATTCAGGTGTTGGAGTGTTTAGGTTTGGTAGGAAAGGAATGACTTGGGCAAACGGCTGAATAGCTTCCTCGTAACGGCAAGTGGCCACCAGTAGTCTATCTTGATACGGCTCAAGCACGGCCTGAAGTGCGTCTTTATCATTAAAGTCGCAGATTATTTCCGTGAAGAGGCCAGTCTCATCCCTTGGGCGATCCTCCTGGGAAGCATACTGCTCGTGGACTAAGACAAGACCCTCGAGCTCGCGTCCCAACGCAATAGACTGAAGTTTAACAGCCCTAACTAAGGCAGGCTCCACAACATTAATTGTCAGAACGACATCTCGTTGATCCAATGCAGGCTCCATTTATTAACGACGATTATACACCATCTAGCAGCAATTACTTAGTCAGAAGTTTATCAACTTCAACCTTAGCAAAATCGTATTTATCCTGTTGCCTGGATCTGGCGAAAAATCCCATCGCTCCGTAGCCGATAAAAATCTTGTAAATCATTAGTCGTTCATCAAAGTTGTCTATTTTTCGATTTTGCTGGTCATAGTATTTCTTAAAGGCAGTGGCGTAGCCTTGTTTGGCATTCCAGTAATCGAGCCATGCCACGTCGTACATGAAGTCACCGTATGCAGCATGCTCCCAGTCGATTACGCCAGTGATCGATACGCCGTCGCTAACTGTATTTGCATACCCATAGTCACAGTGTATTAGATTCCTAGCTTCTGATGCCACGGACAGCAACGCTCTGACTTCTGATCTTAGTTTCTCGGCATAGTCTTCTTCATAAAATTCAGCGCTGGTCGTTTCTTCGTCTTCGGTGACTAGGTTCTTTTCCATTTTCCCGCGCCAGGTACTCGACTTTGCATTTCCTGACAATTCGATGTTTCCGTAGCCACTGCCGAGTAGTGCAGTCTGGTGAATATGATCAAGAGTATCAATTATTTGCGGCATCAAGTTATTTATTTGATCCGTATTAAACTTGTCGAGGGTTTTACCAGACACTCGCTCGGAAATTGAATAATACATCCCGCCTTCAATCTCGCCGATGTCGATTATTTTAGGAATCGGAATATGCTTAGTGGCAAAGTGCTCATAGCAGTACTGATCTTTATGAAATCCAAAATCACGATGCATGTTAACCCTGAAAACCCTTGGCCCGTCATCTGTCTGGAAGAAATATGCTTGCGCCGTCTCACCAGCATCAATCGGTGTCAGCTTAACATCTGGTAAGTTTAGCAAACTGCGTATAAAGCCTTCGGCTACAGCGAGTTCAATTTTAGTTTTGTTAGTAGACATAGCTACATGATACCAACAATCCAATTCCGCCTAGACTATAATCATAGTTCCTGAATACAGTAACTAGCGTCAGACACTTATCAATTTATATTTTACCGGTTGAAGCCGATGTGGAGGTAAACAAACTGCGAATCGTTATGTGAAGTTATACGTTAGATATTTTAACAATTTAATATCGAGTATGGTGCGACGGAATAAGGAGAAATGTGCGTCTTCCTGTCATATCAGCCAGCTATAGTTTATTTTTTTACGCTATTGTAACTGTTGAGTTCGTAATCCATTTCAATTAAGTACACATTTGGCACTTTATCATCGATGACAGATTGCAGTTAAGCGAGCGAAAGCTTTTAGTCTGAGTAAGGCGTAACCATGGTTACATCGCACGAAATGAAAAAGGCTGCAGCCGGTTAGGTGTGATCTGGCGCGAGGAGAAGGTGCCAAATGTGTGCTACGCTAAGTGTATGGCAAAAGCATTTGAAGACAAGGTTTTGGAAGAATTGGCTCGACTTACTAAAGGTCAGGCTGATCTTACTATGACCGTAGCTGATTTAGGTCAAGATGTTCGTAGATTAGAAGTATTACATGAATCTACCGAAGAAAAGATTGACCAGATTCTAGAAGGCTTTAGCCCACAAATAGAAATCAATGCCACACAAGACTCTCGTTTAGATAACCATGATGTCATACTGGACGACCACGATAACCGGATTAAAAGTCTCCACGCTAAAGCAGCCTAAAACAATCTCTTCTTTGTAAAGAAGCAAACATAAACTGTTCCATTTTGTGTCGGCAAAACGGAATCCAAAATTGAATCTGATCAAATCTGGTGGTACGAATCAGTGCTAGGAGTGCTGAAAATGCGCAAAGCGCCAGTACATTTAATAAATGAACTCAGTAGCCTACTTATCCCGCGCTGCAGTTAGCTCTCCTTTTAATCTGGCCAGAAACATAGCAGTCGCAAGAGTCTTATCGGTCGGATGTTTAGCAATATCTCTATATCGTTCGTCATCATCTGGATTCACCCCTCCGAGTAGCAAAAGTCCGTCGAGCATTATTGCTTTTCCTTGATCTCTTAGGGCATTGCGAAATTCCGGATTTTGATGTAATACAAATGATACAATTCCGTGCACTCTTGGCCAATCTTCAACACCTATCACTGTCTCACCAGCACCTTCAGATGGCATTGCGAGTGCCCTATCGCTGTCTGCTAGGTCCCCGGATGGATCAACTAAAGAACCAACCGATATTTCTACTACGTCTCTAAAAATATCTGAATCAGGATCAGTTAATACAATGCTCTCATCTCGCACTTCAATCATAAACATATAATAACCCAGTGTTAATCATTTGTCAAGTTGGATTTATGGGGCGCTACCTTAAACGGATGAGAAAAGGTGCATTTTCTGAATCCTAATCTTCTATTACTTATTTCTAATTTGGGATCCAGATACTAAAAGCAAAGCTGATCAAATCTGGTGGTACGAATCAGTGCTCGAAGTGCTAAAAAAGCGCAAATTGCCAGCACATTTAATAAATGAACTAAGCAACCTAGTTGAAGACATTCATTAGCCAATACCTGTGCAACAGAGTAAAGTTAATAAAATAATGGCAAACAAAAGTCTGGGTGCAGCAAAGAACGCAAAGAATGATGAATTCTATACCCAGTTTTCAGATATTCAAAAGGAGATTGAAGCTTACTTAGAATTTGACCCTGATGCATTTAGAGGAAAAGTTGTGTATTGCAACTGTGATGATCCATTTGAGAGTAATTTTTTTAAGTATTTTGTGCTCAAGTTTAAAGATTTGGGCATAAAAAAACTTATAACAACAAGCTATAAGCCGTCGCCAATTGCTGGATCAGAAGTTCAGCTTTCTCTTAATTTCCAAGAGGCAGAAATATTAAACGTAAATGGAATTAAGGAAGCAGGAAGGCCGAAGGAAAGCGCGAACAGATTTATTATTACAGAGGTGGGAGATTACAACGACGATGGACAATTTAATCTTGAAGATACTGCAAGGCAGTTAAAAGAAAACAAAAATAATGAATGGGTGCCACTAAAAGGAGATAGTCAGTTCCCAGCTGGTGATTTTCGTAGCAGTGAATGTGTTGAACTGCTCAAGCAATCTGACATAGTAGTTACAAATCCACCTTTTAGTCTATTTGTTGAGTTTGTACAGCAATTAGTAGAGCATGATAAGAAATTCATAATTATTGGAAATATGAATGCCATTACATATAAAGACATATTTCCTTTGATAAAGTCCGACAAGCTCTGGCTCGGTAATGGATTTCATGCAGGAAATGCCTACTTTTCTACACCCAATGCAAGAGGTGACTTCGCAAGTGGTGTTTATGATGAAAAGACTGGGCTTGTTAAGTTCAGAAATGTGCACTGGTTTACTAACATGGAGCACGGGAGACGACACCAGTCATTAAGTCTAATGACGACGGATGACAACCGAAAATTTAATAAAAAGCTCCAAAGAAAGGCTGCATATGATAAATACGATAACTACGATGCAATAGAAGTCCCATTCACTGATGCAATACCTAGTAACTATGATGGGTTAATGGGAGTCCCTATTAGTTTTCTAGATAAGTACTCACCAGAACAATTTGAAATAGTGGGTATGTGCGAGAATGAAGACTTATACAAGTTAAAAACGAAATCATACTCTAATCAGGAAAAGAAGGATGCATACTTTGCCAAGTTCGGAAAATCAGGTCAATACGATTTAAATGCTAGCGGTGTCCTAATAAGAGAAGGTCGGTATGAGAAGGTTTATCAGAGAGTTCTTATTAAACACAGAAAGGCATCGCAATGATTACCACACTAAAAACAGACATCACTATTCGAGAAATAGTTGATGGTTTTGAATACAATGAGCTTGAAGGTAAAGGATTGTTCGGTCTTTCTGGCAAGCTTACAATCCAGCCCGAATACCAAAGAAATTATATATATGCTGATGGGAAAAAAGACGTTGCTGTAATTGACAGTATTCTTAAGGGGTACCCTATCGGCGTTCTCTACTTCAATAAGGTTGATAACGACAAATACGAGGTACTAGATGGCCAACAGCGAATCACCAGTATAGGCCGTTTTGTGAAAGGAAAGTTTGCTGTCAAAGACGCTAACGACCATGAGCAATACTACAGTGGGATGTCCGAAGAACAACGCAAGTTGATTTTAGATAAAGGGCAACTTATATACATTTGCGAAGGCGAAGAACAGGAAATGATGAAATGGTTTGAAACCATTAACATTGCAGGTGTCCCACTAAAAATTCAAGAAATAAGAAATGCCGTTTACCACGGACCTTTCGTTACAAGAGCCAAAGAGGTTTTCAGTAACAGTCAGGATGCTAATGTTCAGAAATGGAGTGCGTACATTGCAGGTGAAGTTAAGCGACAGGACTTCCTCGAAACAGCACTAAATTGGGTAAGTGACGGTAATATTGAAGCCTACATGAGCAGTCATCGTAATGATGTCAATGTCGAAGAACTCAAAAATCACTTCAACAGAGTTATAGGTTGGGTTTCGAGTATATTCACAGATGTACATAGCGAAATGCGAGGACTTGAATGGAATCGTTTGCACAAAGAATACGGCTCTAATACATATGACCCAAAAGAGGTTTCAAGTAGGGTTAAAGAGCTTTATACGAGTTACGAAGTACGTCGCAAGAAAGGTATTTTTGAATATATTCTTGGTGGAATGAAAAATCAATCATTACTTGAGATACGCGTATTTGAACCTTCTACTATCAAGACTGCTTACGCCATACAAACTGCTAAAGCCGAAGAAAATGGTGTATCTAATTGCCCTGTTTGTGCGTCAGTAGATAATAATAACAATGACCGAATCTACCAGTTATCAGAAATGGATGCGGATCACGTAACAGCATGGAGTAATGGGGGCAAAACAGACGCAAGCAATTGCGAAATGCTCTGTATTACCCATAATCGTGCAAAGGGCAACCGCTGATGTATTCCGGAATATTTACAAATTTGGGCTACGTTCGATTGTCTGTAAAAACAGATAATTATGGTATAATCGTACCAAACGATCAATAAAAGGAAACGATGGCCAGTAACGCTTACGATGACATTCTGGATTATAGCAGCGTAAAACAGTTTGGCGATTTTAGACGCGTGCTAGTAGGTAATAGAGGAACGATTGCCAGCGGTAACCTTGTAAAAGGATTAACATTAGTTTTTGACAAGAATAGTCAAGATCAGGGCGAACTCTTTGCTAAGGATTCTCAGGCTAAGCGTGTTCCTATAAATATAGTCCAGAAGATGGGTGGCTATAGTCACGCTGGATTGATATTTAACAAGAATGGGTATGATGAAGTTCTTAGGCAGGTAGAATCTAGGGGTGAGATAAACATAACTAGTCTTTTAGATAAATTAAAGTTTAAAAGTGAAAAAGATGAGAGTATCTGGGAGCAATCTTCAGCTGCGGAGAAACGCAGATGCATCAGCAAGAACTTAGATAAGCTTATCAAGGAAACACAGGTTCAATATCGTATACACGGAGATCGTATGCACTACCTTACCATCGGTATGGTAGAAGTAGAAACCTATAAAGATCAGACCTTAAGGTACCCTCTCTTTTTGTTTTCTTGTCCAGAGCTAGACCTTAATAAATTAAATGCACAGATTGAAGCAACTGGCTTTGTAAATTTCTGGTTAGATAAAAACATTTTTGAGAATGAGATTAGCCGAAAGCGAAATAATAACCTTGAGGTTACTTTGGATAACAGTTTTGCGAATGAGGTTAACACCATTTCTCAGTATATGAATAGCATAAATCTGTCCGCTCAGTACAAGTCGGTAAATGTTGATCCTTCATATATAGCTTTTCAGATTGTCACTGGATTCGAAGCTGAGTATGTCGACCCGGCATGGAAGAAGATACTAAAGGAAAATAATAGCAATGGATAACTCAAGCGATATTACCTTTAGCTCACTTGATCCCTCCCAAAAGAATACTTTTCGAGCTATCGATAACGATGAAGCTAATCTGCATGTTGTTTTTGGCCCTCCGGGGACTGGTAAGTCGCAGCTGGTAGTCAGCCTACTAGAGAGGCTAGCATCTGAAGACAAAAAAGTATTGTTCGTGAGTCAAAATACTGAGGCTCTAAAGGTGATTGAGCGTATGATAAAAAAAACCGAAGCGACGATCGGCTATCCGGGTGACAACAAGTACATTTCACTTTTAGATTTCTGCTTAATGCTGTACAACCCTTCACATCGGTACCTGAAGTATTTAAGAGAGCAATATACTAGAGTATCTAGCAAGCAACTTCCGACCATAAATAAAGTGAATTCACCAGACAATATAAAATATAACCTTCAGTATACGAAGCTAAATCATGATGAAAACTATAGTGTTAGCGGAGATGTTATTGGTTTTGATGAGCTAGTACGCTACTACTTGCGTTATGTAAATCAAACAATGGCCCCAGAACCACTACGATCTTTTGAGCAAGTCAATGTTCGCTCCGTTTTTGATCAGCTAGATAATTACAAGAATCCTGACTATTTCGCAGAATTTAATCAGCCAAGACGCGAACTAATTTTACTATCTACAAAGAACGATAATCTGTCTTTACCAGTAGTTCGGTCCAAGCTAAAAGCTATTAAAGACTCTTTATCAAGCGAATGGATAGAATCTTTTCCTTCTAAATCAACAATTGAAGTATCAGACTACTTACTTCTTTTGAAGGAGTACGTTACTGCAATCGATTTGCTTGATGTATATAAAATTTCCACAGAGAATAAGGACATTAATGAACTCGTAAATACTTTTCGTGAGTTTATTGACGAGGATGAAGCAATTGTTAATCGGATTGAGCGTATTGAAGAGCACGTAGCCAATTTAAAGGCGAGCATCCCAAGCATGGTCCATGGTCCGACACATGAAAGTAAAAAGATAAATCTAAATGATTCTACATTAAAAATAACTGAGAAAAATCTAGATGAAGCGCTTAATGATCGTTCTCGAATGGTAGAGCTTGCGAAGGGAATAATCCAAAAGTATCCGGATGTTGAGCACGTTGGTGTTAATGATTTGTGGATTGGACTGGCACAGATTATTAGCAATCTATACCACGACACTGTAGAGGATTCAGAGGGAAATTCGAACACTCTGACCGCAGAAGACATTGGTATGCTGAACGATGATTTACAGGTATATGATGCAAAAACGACTATAAAGCGTAAGCTTAGCGGAATTCCAACGAGCTTTAAAGAGAAATTCAAATTTACCAACTCAAAAGACCTAGACATGTATAAAGATGGTCTTCAAGAAACGTTCACTTGTTTAATGCAGATCATGGAGATCGATAATAGTGACATTAAATCCGTGCTAAAAATAGGACTTAAAGGGTCAAGTAAATTACTCAAACACAGTGGGGTAGACTTGCCCAAGGAAATAAAGCAAGCAACGGATGCATTTCTCCCTGTACATGAACTGATTACACTCCTCTATAAGTATGGGATCTCTAGAGATGACTTCAACAAAACCAAGACCCAACTTAAAGAACAAAGTGAAGGGCTAGATGCGCTTCGCAGCGCAAAAGAAAACAAAGAAAACAAGAAATTATATCTGAGTTCTAATATGGGAGAATTCATTAATACGTTTAATACAACGTTAGATATTAAGAAAAATAATCTCATTCATGCTGATTTATTAAACGAACAAAAAAAGCTACGATCTGATTCGTACAAGCAAAACGATCAATATCTTTCTAGCTCTACAGACTCAGTCGAATATGTAAAACGCGTAAAATCTGTGTATGAATATCTTAAACATAAAGAAAAAAGCTTGTCACAGTTAATTAATAACATTGAGCTTCCAGATAATGTTCCAGTATCTACTAGTATTGAGAATATTGACAAAGCAATAAACGAAGCAAACCTATCTGATAGCTTTTCTGACTATTTTTTTGAAGTTGGTAAAGAACAGACACTTAAAGACTGGTTAACTTCGGTAAGCGTATTAGAGACATATAATAATGATAATGAGATCGCCAACTTTGTTGAGCATAACAATTCCGTAAACGCTATTCGTCTTGCAATGGGCGCAGAAAACAAAAAATATATCGATGAAGTACTAGCTAACGATATTACCTACGATGTCTTCGCAGCTCGCATTGTTAATGTATTAATCGGCGAAATTTTTGGCAGGGCAGACATCAGTGATAAAAAGCGTGTTGCTGGCAGTGAGATAATAAGGGCGTACGACACATATCTAAAGAATCAAAAAGCCTTGATGTATCGCGAAAACTTGCGACATATATATGGGCGATCATTCGAAGGGGCTACCAAGGAGTTGTCGAAGCAGTCCACTTTGCAGGCAGGCGGCAAATCTACAATGGATAAATTCAGGCATAATACAAATCTTATTACTGACGCATTTCCAATAATATGTGCGACCCCAAAAGATGTTTCTAAATACATAGCTGCTAATAAAGGTTTGTTTGACTATGTAATTTTTGATGAAGCTTCGCAGCTTTTGCCAGGCCAAGCAATACCGTCGATATACAGAGCGAAGAAAGCGGTTATTATTGGGGACCCCCACCAGATGCCTCCGGGTCTCAATTCTTCATTTACTACAGTTGACCAGTCTGAGGATGAATTTGACGATTTAGGTGAAAGTATTCTTGACCTAGTGATCAAACAACCTAGCAGACAACATCATTTGAAGGTTCACTATAGATCCAAATACAACAAGCTTTTTGAGCCGTCTCGCGGTGCAATATACAGCGAGGATGGTATAGAGCCAATATTTGAAGCAGAATTAGCTAACGGAGCACCAATAGACATAGTTGATGACCTAGGACACCAGATGGATGAATCTGGGTATGATAAAAACTTCTATAAGATTTGCGAATCAGTTGAAGAGCATTTAGCTAAAGAGAGTAGGGATGATTTTTGTATACTGTTTACTCGCAGTGACGTACTAGCAAGATTCAAAGATTTTCTCGCAGAAGTTGGCGACAGTAAATTTGGCAAGGTTACGAAACAATATAGTGCGGAGAAAATTCTTTTATCAACAGTAACAAATTGTCAAGGTATCGAAGGTGCTTACACAATAATATATATGCATCATTACGAGAGGCCAGGGTCTATGTGGTTCTTCAAAGAACCTGCAGGGGCATATAAGCGCCTAAACGTATCTATTACAAGACAAAGAAAAGGCCTAACGCTTCTCTTGGCAGATACAAGGTCACATTGGACCAATGCCTGTGATGAAAAATTAAATAGAGACACTACCGGCCCCAATACATATAAAAGTGCGAAGCTAATGAAGGCTCTATTAGAAAGCGCAGGTGAGCAGGCTGACACAACTTATTTAGACAGGAGGCTTGGACAGAATGCAAGTTGGTTTGATTCACCTTTGACGGAACAGCTATATGACAAGCTAACAGATTATTATTCAGATAAAATCGGTCAGGATATAAAGATATATAGTGAGGTCGGTTGGAATCTACTGATCCCTACTGGCGAAGGAATTGACAAGAATGAGACAAACGTTGGCTTTAGAATTGACCTAGGGATCTACTCCGTAAAATACAGAAAGTTTGTTCTTGGTATTGAAATGGATGGTGCTATGTATCATAGCGGATTTGACAAGGAGCACAGCGACTTTAGCAGACAAAAAGTGCTAGAAGAAAAGGGCTGGGATTTATATCGTATTTGGTCAACCAATTGGCTTAACGACAATGAGCGTGAATTCAATAAACTAACCGAAAAAATTGATAAAGAATTAGCATGAAGAAATTAAAAGTATCTATTCAAGATGAAAATACATTAATTCTCCAAGAAAATGGGTCAAGAGGCGACTTAATTGATCTAAGGTCTCTTCATGATACAGACATAGACAAGACGACAATTACAAGTGTGGTAAATTCCATAAAACAGGATGCATTTAACGAAGAAGTTAGAAGAGTCACAGAGGCACATAAGCGTGAAATGGAGCTCGAGATGCAGATCAAGGAAAAAGATATACACAGTGAATCAAAGAAAGCTCTTGAGAAACTTGAATCAGATATTTCAGAACTAAAGGCAGAGTTGAAGACGAGTGATTCTGTGAAAGAGCTTGCAATCACCAAAGCAGTTAGCAACGCCGAAAAAGAGCGCGACTCGCTAAAATTAGAGCTTAGCAATCAAGAAAAAGAAAAAGAGCTACTTAAGAAAAGTCATGATATGCAAGTTCAAGACTTTAAAGATTCACTAGACCGATTAAAGGACTGGAAAGCAAAGCAGTCAATAAAGTTAGTTGGAGAGAACCTCGAACAGCACTGCCAAAATGAATTTAATTCTGTTCGTTCATCAATGTTCCCGTTTGCTTACTTTGATAAAGACAACGAAGCAGTTGAGGGTACTAAAGGAGACTATATTTACCGTGATTATGAGTCAAAGGATGGCACTGAGATTATATCGGTAATGTTTGAAATGAAAGATGAACAGGAAGAGTCAGAAAATAAAAAGAAAGTAGAAGACCACCTTAAGAAGCTAGATAGTGATCGAACTAAGAAGAACTGTGAATATGCAATATTAGTCACAACGCTTGAGGCCGACAACGAACTGTATAACCGTGGCATTGTTAATCTATCCTACAAATACGAAAAAATGTTAGTAATTAGACCTCAATTCTTCTTGCCGTTAATATTAATGCTAAAAGACTTAGCAATGAAATCAGCTGAGGATCGACGACAATTAGCACTAGCAAGAAATAGCAATGTCGACCTAGAGAATTTTGTTGAAAACGTTGAAAACTGGAAATCAAGTTGGGGTGGCACAATGAAAAATGCCGCAAAAAAGCACTCAGATGCAATAGATCAAATTGATAAAGCAATCAAAGACTTAATGAAGGCAAGAGACGCTTTAACCACATCTGATAAACATTTATTGGCAGCAGAAAATAAGTTAGATGATTTGACCGTTAGACGACTTACAAAGAATGCCCCATCTGTGGCTGAAAGGCTGAAGGACCAGGAGAAATAAAACATGGGAATTTTTGATTATTTCTCTAAAGACTCTCCGGCAAGCAGAAAATCAGCGCCCAAGAATAATCTTCCGACTAAGAAAGACTCAACCAGTATCGTTGAGCAGTTACTTATCCCTGAGCCTACTAAATCTCTGTTATGGACAACGAACGAGGACACATCAAAGATAGAACATGCTGGCTCCATAAATATCACAGTTTCTTTAACGGATGAAGGGATTAATGTAACAGAGAAACAAAACGGATTCTACGCTGAGCCAAGTTTGATCTGGTCCAAATTACCTATTAAACCTAATAGTGATCTTATTCAGGAGGCAATATATTGGCCGTCGTACTCAGCGTTTAGCCCTGAAGCTCGCTATCAGTATCTAAATTGGCTTAGAGATGTAACTATGCCAACTAATCTTAGCTACGTCTTCTTATATTTCTATGGGTTGGAAAGGCATATACTTGTTGGCGTTTATGATGCAGCTGTCGATGAGATAGCTAGACTATTAAAAGCACACCCGAAAAAGTCATTTGTTCAGTATGCTTCGAAGTCGTTAATTATCGCCAGTCTCGGAAAGAAAAGACTCGATATAATAGAAAGAATCCCCGCTTTACTAGAAGAAGAAATCGATGAAGCACTTGCTCTCAGAATTATCAAAGGAACTAGTATGACTCCTGATGATGTAATAAGTATTGCTAGTAAAGTTGGATTCACTAATAAGCGATACATCAAGCTGTACCCAGATGAATTTAAAGAAGAACTTCAGAAGAATATCGACGAATTTGAATCTCAGTTTGGTAATTTGTTGAGTAATTTCAAATTAGAAGATTTCAAATATGAAGAAACAGCAGTTTTTGCTAATAGTTCGATTCCAGAGAGTATCAGACATATTAAAGTGCCTGTGATTTTAGAAGACCCGAAATTCAGTAAAGGAATGAAGAATCTATTACAATCGACTCATGATAAAGTTAAAAGTAGAATTTCAAACGGAGAGATTAAACGACAGTCTCAACCAGCTACCACGAGACCTCATCAACTTGTAGACAGCGTTCCAGTTACTGAAGATGAGGTAAATACATTAATAGGCAGACTGAGAATGAATAATGAAGAAATCCTTGATCTACACTTCGCAATTATGGAATCTATAAAAGAACACTATCGAAATCGGCAAATTGGCGACAACTATCATCAAGCAATCGTAAGCTGTAAAGCACAGATAAAAATTCAAGCAGATGCAGCAAGTAGGTTCAAATCTGAATACTTGGATCGATCATTGCCAGCTCATACTGGCTATAATCAATTAGTTGTCATCTTGGAAAAAGAAAAGAAATTTCAAGAAGCACTAGACTTAGCGGTTGAGGCTAAGTCAAACGGCTGGAACGGTGACTGGGTTCACCGAATTCAGAAACTTAAAGCTAAGATATAAGAACCATATATGTAAGTACCGCTGTAATTGTGCTTAATTAAGGTTATAACTTCCTCTACTGTGGCGAGGCTCAGTAGTCAAGCCTGGCAGATTTCTGTAAGTTGTGACGCGCGCAGAGGAGTTGAATGTTTTCTTCTTTGAGACTTGTGCCGCCTTTTGAGTAGGGAAGTAGATGATCGAAATGTAGATTATCTTTCGCACCACATTGTATGCAGATGCCCTTGTCTCGCTTGAAGACTGCCAACTTTACTTTGCCAGGAATCTGGCGTGTTTGTTCTAGATCGATATGTTTAACTTCTTTATGTTTTTGCGCGTCATCGAGTTCTTGATCTGTTATGGTTAAGACAAATTCATAAACTTTGCGTCCATATCGATCAATAAATTCGTAATCTTTCATTTCAAAAAGACCCCGATATGTCCAGATACCCATCTTCAATTTTTCGTACACTTTAACAAGTGGAAAATCTCCAGACTTTTTAGCTTGGTCAATTGCGTGTGTAAAAAGTCCATTTTGAGTCAAGGTGCCCGAAGGATTGGCGATGGGCTGATCATGTAGTTTAGTTTTATCACCAGGCACATCGTGGCCTTCGTAATAAATCGTCAGCCCATCTTCCGAAATCCTATCTGCGTAAGGTGCATTTGGCTTGACGGACATGAGAACAACAGAGTATCCGTCGCGAATGTTAAAATTCATGCCGCGCTGAAGTTGTTCCTGTTCTTCCTCATTGCACATTTCTCTGTAAGAAATGATTTGGTTTACATCAAACGCCATAATCGCAGCATATCATGAATTTATACATCAATAAGTGTAGGGTTCTGGAGGAGGTTCCTCTATAGGTGTTAATCTGCAAACTAAACACACTAGCAATGGTCGAAATCTACAAAAAACTGCTAGGTGTTAAAATAGAGCTATGAACACATACAATTGGTACTCACAGTTAATTAAACCTTCGTGGGCGCCTCCAAGCTGGCTGTTTGGGCCGGTGTGGACGGTATTGTATCTGATTATTGCCGTTTCTTTTGGCACTGTATTTTATAAAGCTTTTAGCAAAGAAATCGCCTGGATGGTCGCACTGCCCTTTGTGTTCAACCTTGTCTTTAACTTTGCTTTCACTCCGTTACAATTTGGTCTTAAGAATAATCTCTTGGCTTCGATCGATATCTTACTAGTCGTTGTTACGCTTGTCTGGGCCCTATTAGCAGTTTGGCAGGCATCTCCCGAACTGCGTTGGGTGGCCTACGCCAATATCCCATATCTACTCTGGGGGACGTTTGCAACCTGCCTACAATTAACAATAACTTATTTGAATCGTTAGAATTGGGCATGGGTTCGACCCTTTACAGGTTTTAGCGGGTCGGCCTCTTGGGATTCCTAATCTTATTTGGTTCCTTTTTCTCAAAGTTTAGTGAGAAGCGCTCCGACCAAAATAAGGACTGGGGTAGCGACAAGGACGCCAAATAGTAGCGCAAAATTTTCAAAAACTGCACCGCTAAAAAATATAAGATAGCCCAAATAAAGTGCCATCACAATTCCGAGTATCCTGAGTATG
>WPCK01181100.1_pt1 | contig 15520 bp, 15 predicted proteins | sample 5399851 | NCBI WGS metagenome assembly WPCK01 (sample SAMN12869471, study PRJNA574797) | sludge metagenome | isolation source: wastewater treatment of pH11 | place: China:Beijing | collected 2019-05-20
AGATTATTGAAGAGTATGAATACAGTGGTATCTTCCCGGATATTCAAATCAATGAATCAATTAAAGATGTTACATATCTTAAACGTAGAAAGATTGTGCAACAGACTAAACAGTTTATATTAAATCTATTAGATAAATTTAATTAGAGGAGAAACAGTAAAAATGACAAATGTACAGAAGCAGCAGTCTCAGCAAAATGGGTTACATACAAAGTTGTGGTCGATTGCAAATGACTTGCGTGGGAATATGGATGCGAGTGAGTTCAAGAATTATATTCTTGGGTTGATCTTTTATCGCTATCTTTCGGAGAATCTTATTGACTATGTCAATCATGTCCTGCTAAAAGGGGATAATATGACTTATCATGATGCTTGGAAAGATGAAGAATATAAAAATGCCCTTAAAGATGATTTGCTCCAAGACTCTCGAGTCGGATATTATATTGAACCAGACAACCTTTATTCTACTTTAATCAATAAAATTAACACCGGTATATTTGATGTTACCTTGCTTGCTAAAGCGGTAAATGCCTTATCGGATTCAACACTTGGTTCAGAATCAAAAGATGATTTTGAAGGTTTGTTTGATGATATGGATCTAAATTCAACACGTTTAGGTCGTTCTGAGAGTGAACGGACTAAGCTCATATCAAAGGTTATGCAAAAGATTAATGATATTGATCTTCATATTCATGATTCTGAAATCGATGTTTTGGGAGATGCCTATGAGTATCTGATAGGTCAATTTGCGGCCTCAGCTGGTAAAAAGGCAGGGGAGTTCTACACCCCTCAACAAGTTTCAACTACTCTTGCAAAAATTGTGACACTCGATAAGAGCTCATTAAAGAGCGTATACGACCCTACTTGTGGGTCAGGTTCATTGTTACTTCGTATTGGTAAAGAGGCTAAGGTAGCACGTTATTATGGCCAAGAGTTTAACTCCACAACCTATAACTTAGCTCGTATGAATATGCTTTTGCATGGAATATCATTTAGGAATTTTGATATTAAGAATGACGATACAATTGAAAAGCCAAGACATTTAGACTTCAAGTTTGAAGCTGTAGTTGCAAATCCACCTTACAGTGCGACTTGGTCCGGTGATGAATCATTTATGGATGATCCTCGATTTAATCGTTATGGGAAGCTAGCACCAAAATCGAAAGCAGACTACGCTTTTATTCAACATATGATTTATCATCTGGATGACAATGGCACAATGGCAGTTGTATTGCCTCATGGTGTTCTTTTTAGAGGTGCTGCAGAAGGCGTTATTCGTGAATACCTCATTAAGGAGAAAAACTACCTGGATGCAGTTATTGGATTGCCGGCAAACATCTTCTTTGGGACTAGTATACCAACGTGTATATTAGTGTTTAAAAAGTGTCGTGAAATAAGTGAAGGCATCATGTTTATTGATGCAAGCAATGAATACGAGGCAGGAAAGAATCAGAATAGATTAACTGATGAAAATGTTGAGAAGATAGTTGCTGCATATAAAGAGAAGAAAGACATAGAAAAGTATGCTCGACTTGTGCCACTTGAAGAAGTAGCTGAAAATGAATATAACCTTAATATTCCTCGATATATCGATACTTTTGAAGAAGAAGAGTCAGTAGATCTGGAAGCTGTACAAAAAGAGATTCGAAGCATTGATAAAGAAATAAATGAGCTCGAGGAAGAAATAAATAAGTATCTAAAAGAGTTAGGTGTTTATTATGAGTAAAGAGAAGAAACTGGTGCCTGAGTTAAGGTTTCCTGAGTTTGTTGGAGAATGGGGGAACTCAACAATAGGTAACTTATTTGATTTTCGAAAAGGTGTGGCATTATCAAAGTCAGATATGAGTGATGAAGGGGATTGTTGTATTCTTTACGGCGAACTCTACACGAGCTATTCTGAACAGATATTCAAGGTGAAGAGTAAAACTTCTGTAAAGGTACCAAAAGTTAAGCTACTAATCAAATATGATATTCTGATTCCTTCTTCCGGAGAAACGGCTGAGGATATTGCGACCTCTTCGTGTTTGCATATCGATGATGTTGTTCCTGGAGGAGACTTGATTATATTGAGATATAAAGCAGATATTTTCCCGCCATTCTACTCATATTATATAAGTGGATATTTAAAAAATAGCATAAGTAAGTTGGCACAAGGTAAAACAGTTGTCCACTTATATTCGTCTTCCCTTAGTAAACTTAATGTAAGAGTTCCATGCTTCAAAGAACAGCAAAAAATCTCATCTTTCCTCTATCTAATTGATAGAATGATTGAGTTGTTAGAGAAAAAAGTAGAACTTTTAGAAGAGCAGAAAAGGGGGTTGTTACAGAGAATATTCTCTCAAGAAATTCGCTTTAAAAAAGAAGATGGAACTGAGTTTGAGGAGTGGACATCATCTAAAGTAGGAGATCTATTCGACTTGATAACAAGAGGTAAGGTTTTGTCGTCAAAGATGATTTATAACAATCGTACAGAAGTTTATAAGTACCCAGTTTATTCATCGCAAACATTAAATAATGGCCACATGGGTTATTACGATGATTTTTTGTTTGAAGATTGTATTACTTGGACCACAGATGGAGCGAATGCGGGTGATTTTAACTATCGTAGGGGGAAATTCTATTGTACAAATGTTTGTGGAGTTCTTATTAGTTATAAAGGATTTTCGGGATACGCAATTGCAGATATAATTAATACTGTTTCTACAAAATATGTTTCATATGTAGGGAATCCAAAATTAATGAATAATGTTGTCCGAGAAATCCCCATAAATCATCCACAAAACTTAATAGAACTTGATAAGATTTCTGATTTTATTAAAAAGTTCAACTGTAAAATTTCTGTTGAAAAGAAAAAGCTAATGAAGTGTAAAGAGTTTAAGAATGGTTTGCTACAAAAGATGTTCATTTAAAGGTAATCAATATTTTGCGAAAGATATGGATTCGATTAGTGAAGAGGTAGATATAAGATAAATTTAATGCTCAAATTGATGTAACAACGATAAATGTTTGCAAATGGTAATGTACTTGTTTAGATTAAAAACAAGATTGAAATATTTTTTATGTAAAATTGAATGAGGAGTCATGACTATGAAAGAAAATTCAAGAATAAAGACTTTTTTCGAAGCAGAATCAATGGGGCACTTACAAGAATCTATAAACGATTATTTTCAAAAAATACTTATAAATATACCCGCAATCTTTAAGACGGGTGTGATTACGCTCATTACTATAGAAATTCTTGAAGTATATGATTTCTTTTCAATCTTTTCTATAGCAAGTGTTCCGAAATCTGTTTATGCCCTTGTTTTAATTTTCTTTATATTTAGTTTTATAGAACTAAAACTTTTTAGTTTTCTATTCTTGAAAATTTATAATTTTTTAGATTCAATACTCATCTATTGTATCTTCACATTGTCCGTATATCTACTGTTTGGATTGGAATACTATTTACTTACTTCAATCTTGGTAAGCATTCTAATCGTATTGGTTGTTATTGAGACAACCAGAATGTTACTAATCATTATCGCATCTTATAAAACAAAAGCTTCTTATAAGCGTTTTGATCTATTTGATTTGCTTGATAAATCTGATCTAGCCACTGAAAGTAAATACACTCTAATTGCTGACAGTCCATCAAATCAAGATTTACTTAATAGAGAGTTTATAATTTCTAACTTATATGATTCAATTGTTTCAAGTTCTACTGAAGAAAAGTTTGTAATAAGTTTAGAAGGTGGTTGGGGGAGTGGTAAGACAACAATAATTAATATTGTCAAAGGGTTAATATTAAATAATTATAGCGATAATATTATTATCATTGATGATTTTGACCCCTGGATATTCAATGATAAATCAACAATGTTGCTAGACATGTTTGATAGAATTTTGTCAAAAACAAGTATAAGGTCAAGTTATTTTTCTGTTAATATGTTTCTAGGTGTAATTAAAGATGTAATATTTAGTACAAAGATTGGTCAAAGTTCAAAATTCTTAGGTTCCTTCTCAAATTTAAGAACGTCTAATATAGATAGAGTAAGAAGGGACATTGATGATTATCTAAGTATTAGTGGGAAGAAAGTAGTCTTCTTCTTAGATAATATTGATCGTGCGGAAAAAGAAAATATCAAGTTACTTTTTAAGCTTATACATTCTGATTTGGGATTCAATAAGATTATATATGTATTAGCATTTGATGAAAAAATTGTTTGTGACTTGTTAGATGAGGAATACTATGACGGAAAAGAATTTTTAAAGAAGCTGATTCAAATGCAGATTAAAATACCTGCAATTGACTCATTGATTATGAATGAGCTAATAAAACGTACAACTATTAACCTTATCTCATCGTATGGATATTCAGAGGAAATAGAAGATTCAATAGGTCAGATTAATTTTTATCCAAACCTTATAGGTAATGTTAGAGATTTAATTAGATTTCTAAACTCTATAATAACTTCGAATTTTAGAACTGGTAGCTATCTAAATTTAATTGACACTTTAGGAATTGAACTTATTAAAAATGAAAATAATGAACTTTATACGAAAATATATAACAACTCTAGATACTACATTTCACATGATATAAGTTACGAAAGTGATATGTTTATGATAGTCGACAAAAGGAAATACAACGATGATGCTAAATCGCATTTCGATAGTTTGTTTTCAAGTGAGAACAATAAAAAGTATAAAAATCTTTTGAGTATTATGTTTCCAAATATTAGAAAATTCTTTAATAATGAAGATATAATTAATGAAACACAATTTTTTGTTGCAGAAACAAGAAATGAAAAACACGAGAGAAGTAAGAACAGAAGAATATTTAGTGGTAAGTTTTTTTCATTATATTTTACTAATATGAGAAATGCTTATAGCTATATTCAAGATGAAATTGAGAGAATTTTGAAAGAAACGACAAGTAAAAATAGCTATTCTTTAGCAAATGAACTGAGGAACTTCCTATTTGAAAAGAATAATGAACATCAAACCATATTAAAATTGGAGACGTTGAACTACTATGTTGATGATATTTCGCTTATACAGACTGAGCAAATTCTTGCAGTTCTCATAGATGATTACTATTCGTTTGATTATCAAGGTCAGTTTTTTAGCCTTAATTGCAAAGAAAGAGCTTCTGTACTAATGACGGAGTTGCTCCTAAAAGTGGACGATGCTAATTATTCGCAGTATATTAGTCAATTTGTTTTAAAGATAAGCAATCTTGAAATGATTGGACAATTATATTATTGGATTAATAGTCATTACAAATCTAAAGGTGACATGGAAAATCCTCGCCTGATACAATTTAGAGAAATGCTTAGAGATTTAGGCGCACAAATTATGAATAAAAAATTAGACATATATAGCGATGAGAACTATCGCAAAGATAATATCTGGGGATTATATGAATCGCTTAAGATAACAAATGAGATAAGCAAACTTCCGGAGTATATAGCGAAAGTATTGAATGAGGACAATGTTTTTAGATTTCTTTTTTCAATAACATCAACTGAAAGATCTTCTAGAGGAACAAACCATTATATAAATAAAAAAACATTCGAAATGTTTACAACAGTAGAATTAGTTGATAGTTTATTAGAGAACGTTAATCAGACTACAGAAGAAGAGGATTTAATCAAAAAAATATACATTGCATATAAAGCTGAGGAGAAGGATGAATGGGGTCATGAAGTTGGGTTATTTGCCGAAAATTTCAAACCTGCGCTCTGATTTTCAAACGATGAAGTTGAAATATAACGTAACAAAATCGTAACAAATATATTGTGTTTGTAGTACATTAAAAGTGGTCCATTTTTCTGCAAATTGCAGTTGAAAATGGAACCACTTTGGCTTAGATTTGACTTGTGATTAGTATGAGAGGATACTGTGATGTTTCTTAAGAACATCAACAGAACGCTGATCGGCTATAGGCATAATATACGTGGATACATTGAGTGTCATATAAATACTTGAAAGACCAAGTCGCTTTGATTCAAATTCAACATTTACTCCAGTACTTACAGGCATGGTCGCATTTGAGTGACGAAAATTATGTATTCGGATGATCCTAACTCCAAATTTCTTACGGATTCTATCTCTCTAAGTAGTCATGGTATTCATTTTCAAGAAAATTTTCCCGATAGTAACTTGATGTTAAGAGTATATCGATTTTCTTGTCACTGGATAAGTCAAATGACCCTAACACTATATCTATCATGTTTTTAACGATTATACCATCTTCGAAATCCCTAGTTAGCGTAGTTAACTTAAGAGACAATTCATCACTTAAGCAATCTTCAGCAATATCCTTCAAATAACAGTCTCTGTGATCCTCTCTTGTCCAATAATAATCACACATATTTTTGAATATGATAAATGATGAGTAATCCCATATAACATCATTATCTAATAGATAAGCCATTGCGTAGATATATGCTATTTGATTCTGCGGTAACAATTCAAGCTCAAAATTTAGAAAGTCATCTTTGTAGATAAGTTGCATGTAACTTGTAAATCTGCGTAAGTGTTCTTCACTTCTGAAGAATCCGTATTTGTCAAAATCGTACATTTTTAAAGACCTCCTAAGTATTTTTTTAAATCCAATCCAAGAAACTCGAACACTGCAGAGGTGAGTAGTTTAGACGTGTCAATATAAGGATATCGTCCGTCCTCTTTCATCCATTTTATTAATTTTGAACGGATGCTAGCCGCTTTATTTATTCCAACACTGGCAACTTCTGCTAATTCTGTTAGAGTTAAAAAATCTTTCATCGCTAAAATCTTCATTCGTTCAATTGGTGTTTCTCTAGCCATTCCATCGATCCTTTCTATCTTGCTTTAAATAGATCATCTAAATTTCCTCCTCTTTATTAATGTTTTTTAGCATATCATCTTCGGCATGTTTAACAGGACATATTTCACAAATCTTCTTTGCTAGTATAGTGTCACGATAGGTTGACAATAGAACATTTATTTCCTCGAGATTATCAATCATATAATTTTTTTTCTCAATTTTGATAAGTTTCTTAATAGGGATAAAGGTCATTCTGCTTAAGTCTTCAATTGAGTAAAAACGATTCTTCTCTAACGAAAATCTTAAACGAGAGTTTTGAAAAATATATTTTTCCCTTTTTCTACTTTTAACTAACTTCTTTATTTTATGCAACTTATTAAACTCCTTGTTGTATTTACTAATTTCATTACATCTCTCATTTGGATTTCTTAGTATGTTTTTAACCGTATCATTGATTGGACACTTGATGCAAACTTCGTCTAGTAATTTCTCGTTTTGAAAGTAAAGAATGATTCTAGCGTAAAATTCAGGTTTTGCTAAGAAATGTGGATCACTCTCGATTAACCTAAGTACCCTTACTGAAACGCCGATGTCATCGTGATAAAGAGCACGTATGTCTTTTAATACCGGTCTTTTTTTGGATTCTTCAATTCTTACTTTTTTTAGCCAAGTCACGAATTCACCCTCCCTTCAGTTTTAGGGTAATACAATAGACGTGGATTGTAAATCCCAAAAAAAATTTGAATATTTGAGTTCGTGTATTTATTACCAAAATTTTATTGCTCCAGCAAGAGCATCATTTTTGATGTCCAAATAATTGTATGAGTACAATAAAATTGTAATATTTTCTCTATTTAATGGTTTTGACAATACCCAAAAAATGTTGCACTATAATGAGATAGATTCTAATAAGTAAACTTAAATTACGTGGAAAGAGAGATTATGTGAAATTATGTGATTTTTAGGTTTTGTAATCTTAACGAATCCTGTTAATCGTATCAAGCGCTCTTCTTTCAGCAGATGGTAATAAATGAACGTAAATATTGTATGTTAAATCAGTTGATGAGTGACCTAGTCTAGCAGATACTACAACAATATCAACGCCACTTGCGATCAAAATAGAAGCATGAGAATGTCTAAAGTCATGGAATCTAATTTGCTTAAGTTTCTTCTTCTTGATGATGCGATTCTTTGTGTTTTCGACGGTTGTATCCGCAAAAGGGATGTAGGGATTATAATCTCTAGAAAAGATAAATTGATCGTTTTTAAAGCCAGGATCTCTATGCTTATCTAAGTAAATTTTTTCTAACATTGCAAATGTTTCATCATCAATAGAAATCGTACGAATCGAAGAAGTGGTTTTCGGCTTCTTAAGTACGGGGCCTTTACCAGCTCTTTTTTGGGTGACAGACTTTGTTATTGAAATAGATCTGTTCGTAAAGTTAATATCTTTAAACTGAAGACCAAGGATTTCACCTCGTCTAGCTCCTGTCCAAAATGCAAGAGTATAGAAAGTTGCCCATTTATATTGCTCTTTGTCGTTTAAGTTAAAGTCAGAAATAAATGATTTGAACTCTTCAACTGTCCAAACATCTCCCGTAAATTTCTCGCTAGAGTCTTGCGGCAATCGTTTGATTATTCGAGCAGGATTTGATTTTAAGTCGTAGTATTCTTCCGCATGACTAAAAATGGATTTAAAAACAGTGATGATATCATTTTTGGTTTTTATTGAGCGATCAATTTTCGCAAGACTGTCCACAAATCTCCTGCAATCAATCTTTGAAATATTGTGTATTTTCTTTTTTGTGAAGTGGGGAAGAATATAAGTGTCAAATATTCTAACGTTATTATCGTAGCTAGTTATTTGAATATATGGTTTTCTATGTGCAAAATAATCATAAGCAATATCTTTTAGGTACAGATCCACAACAGGGGTTTCAACCGCATTGCGTAGGTATTCCTGCTCTTTGAGTTGTGCTTCTTTCTTTGTTTTGAACCCACCCTCATGTTTGCGAACTCTTTTACCAGTTAACTGGTCATAGTAGGATGCTCTGAAATAGTAAGTGTTGTTAATTTTGCCAATCATAATGTTCCTCCTAGTCATATTTTATGACAATTCAAGAGCTCACTATGGGTCAAATTTTGATCACATTTTTTGTTAAAATAAGCTATTTTGCTATATTTTTCTTTAAAATTCTTGAAAACTCTGTAAATTTTGGGCCAATTTTGGGCCAATCCTATTTGTGAAATTCAAGAATATGTTGTGAACTAAAGTTAAAAAACTCCACTAAATAGAGGAGTTTTTGAACGTTCATCTGAACTATAAAGTTTAAAATGGTGCCCGAGGACGGACTCGAACCGTCACGATATCACTATCGGTGGATTTTGAGTCCACTGCGTCTACCAATTTCACCACTCGGGCATTGCTTTATAATAATATACGAAAAAAGGCAATTCGTCAATGAGTAAAGTGAAAAAAAGAGAAAATCACATATAGATTTAACCTATGGATTTTCGCTGAAAAGTATTAATGAAATCTAAATCAATTCGTCTTGAACACTTTGAAAGGGTTTACATTTGTGGTAAAATACGATAAAGGAAGGTATAGCAAATGACGAATCGTATTGTAGAACATCCAATACTTGAGGTTAAACCAAAAAAGAAGGTTCGATTTGTATTTGAAGAAAAAGAGGTTGAAGGAGTAGAGGGGGATACCATAGCCTCCGCACTAGTAGCATTAGGAGTTGTCACCATGGGTCATAGTCTGAAGAAACATCGCCCACGCGGTTTTTATTGTGCTATCGGCAACTGTGCATCATGTGATATGACGGTAAACGGTATAAAAAATGTAAGAACATGCATCACGCCACTAGAAGAAAACATGATTGTTAAACGAGAGTTTGTGGAGGATATCCAGGATGATATACACTGATGTGCTCATTGTAGGGGGCGGACCCTCCGGCTTAACGGCTGCTAAGATGTGTTGTGAAGCAGGATTATCCACCATTATCGTTGAACGAAGTCATATATTAGGTGGGCAATTAACGAAGCAAACACATAAGTTCTTTGGTTCAAAAGATCAATACGCAAAAATGCGTGGAATTGATATTGCAGTTAAATTGCAGGAAGATATAGCCTCGTTCAACACGTTAACCATGATGCTAGAAACAACGGTTGTTGGTTTGTATGAAGATAAGGTAGTAACCATACTTCAACACAATGAGTATAAAAAGATTAAGGCAAAAGCGATTATACTAGCTACTGGAGCAAGTGAAAAGTTCCTGACGTTTGAAAACAATGATCTTCCGCAAATTGTCGGAGCGGGAGCATTACAAACATTGGTCAACCTATACCAAGTCATTCCAGGAAAGAGTATGGTCATGATTGGCAGTGGGAACATAGGGCTGATTGTATCATATCAGATGCTTCAGGCAGGCATAGAAGTAAAAAAAGTTATCGAAGCAACGGATCGAATCGGCGGATATAAAGTGCATGCATCGAAACTTAAACGCTTAGGTGTTGATATTCAAACGCGAAAAACGATTAAGCGCGCTATTGGGAAAGACCAGTTGGAAGCAGTTGAAATTGTGAGCATCGATGAAAACTTTCAGGAAATTGAAGGAACAAGTGAAATTATTGAAACAGATTTATTATGTGTATCTGTCGGTCTTTCACCCTTACATCAGCTAGCTTCAATGATGAACTGTAAAACAACCTATATTTCAGAACTCGGAGGCTATGTCCCGCTAATCGATGATTATTTTCAATGTAGTGTCCCAGGAGTCTTTGCCTGTGGCGATATGGTTGGAATTGAAGAAGCAAGTTCAGCGATGATGGAAGGTTATCTTGCGGGTCTTTACACATGCAATTATCTGAATCAACCGCATTTAGAAGCTGAATCTCTGATTTCACATTATGAGAATCAACTCTATGAACTTAGAAATGGCTTGTTTGGACGTAAAACCTTAAGAGGAATTGAAAAGAGAAAGGAGAACCTGATACATGCTTAATTCAACCGGGGTACCGGATAAAGACCAGGTAGTTTCCAGGTTCTTTGATGAAAAAATCCTTTCAAGCTATAAAGCAATTATTGAATGCTATGAAGACATTCCCTGCAACCCCTGTGCAACAAGCTGCCCGGTTAGTGCCATCACGATTGCACCTGACATTCATGCCCAACCCGTAGTCGATCCAAGTGTTTGTACCGGTTGTTCCATCTGTGTAACATCGTGTCCAGGCTTGGCCATCATGCTTGCGACTGTTAAGAAAGATAAAGCACGTTTCAAAATACCTTATGAAATGAACGAATCGTTTGAAAAAGGAACGGAAGTGCATGCCATCAATCGCTCAGGAGAGATCATTGGTGTGGCAAAGGTACTGAACGTATCGAATTACCCTCATCAATTAAAAACCAGACTGATCACTGTTGAAGTGGATGCATCGCTTCTTCATGACTTCATCACAATACGAGGTATACAACATGGATAAATCAAAAATTATCTTGTGTCGATGTGAAGACATAACATTAGACGATGTCCACCGACTTCTTGATGAAGGCTATACAACCTTTGAAGATATGAAGCGATTGCTTCGTGTAGGTATGGGTCCCTGCCAAGCAACAACATGTGGTCATCTGATTCAGTGGCAGATTGCCAATTATCTGAATCAACCGATGGAAGAGATCAAGATTCAGAAAGTTCGACCACTAACCACAGGTGTAACCCTAAATCAAATTGTGGAGGGCATCAAACATGAGGATTAATGTACTGATTATTGGTGGAGGAGTATCTGGAGCAAGTATTGCCTACCATCTTGCCAAAAAAGGTATCAAAGATATCGTGGTTGTGGATAAATCATATTTTACAGCCGGAGCTACCGGAAGGTGTGGTGCTGGTGTTAGACAACAATGGGCAACGAAAACCAACTGCATCCTAGCTAAAAGAAGTATTGAGTTTTTTGAAAAAGCCAAAGAGATACTTGAATATGATAAAGACTTGGAGTTTAAGCAGGAAGGATATCTAATTCTTGCCACAACACCTGAAGAGCAGGAACAATTTCAAAAGAATGTACAGCTTCAAAATGAATGTGGAATTCCTTCTCGTTACATTACCAAAGAGGAAGCATTAGCGATTGTACCACATTTAAATCCGGATGCGTTTTTATCCGCCACATTCTGTCCTACGGATGGACACTTAAATCCATTTAAGATGACAGAGGCCTACATCCTAGCCGCAAAAAAACTCGGTGTTGAGTTTCGATTCTTTGAAGAAGCTAAAGAAATTATTACAGAAAATCATCAGATAACTCAAGTAATCACAACGAAAGCCACATATGAAGTCAATCAGGTAGTGAATGCGGCAGGTGGGTATAGTCGGGAAATTGGACTTATGGCTCATGTTGATATTCCAGTATACTCAGAGAATCATGAAATCCTTGCGACTGAACCAACCGAAAAGATGCAGGGGCCTATGGTGATGTCATTCTCTAAAAATATCTATTGCCAGCAGGTACCTCATGGAAGTTTTTTAATGGGGCGAAGTGACCCTGATGTAGAAAAGAATCACAATACGGAATCTACCTGGAAATTTCTGGATGAAATGGCAAAAACTGCCACACATATCTTACCCGCCCTTGGGAAACTTCGGGTTGTACGACAATGGGGAGGATTGTACAATATGTCGCCCGATAGACAACCGATTCTTGGGGCTGTCGAAGAACTATCCAATTTCTTTATTGCCTGTGGGTTTAGCGGGCATGGATTTATGTTTGCTCCAATTACAGGAGAGGTCGTATCGGATATTATGTGCAATCATCCGACATCTATCGATATATCTGAACTAAGCATACAACGATTTAAGTATCAGACTGATTTCCACGTGGAAAAGTCTGTGGTATAAGGAGGAGAAACCACATGTCAACAACACCCTATCAAATGGAACCATTTACGGATTTCACCATTGAATCCAATCAACTTAAATACAGACAAGGATTAAATATTGTCGAGTCGTATTTAGGCAAAGTTTATCCCCTGGTGATTAATGGACAACGAGTTCACTCAGAAAAGAAGATGGACTCACTCAACCCTTCCAATCACAAAGAAGTCGTTGGAACCATCCATCAGGCATCCATCAAAGAAGCAGATATGGCCATTCAAGCAGCACTTACGCGTTTCGAAAGTTGGAAGCATGTTGATCCAGAAGTGCGAGCTGATGTCTTATTCAAATCAGCAGCGATCATCCGGCGCCGTAAATTTGAGTTTAGTGCACTACTCACCATCGAAGCAGGAAAACCTTGGGCAGAGGCAGATGCGGACGTCGCTGAAGCTATCGACTTTCTGGAATATTACGGACGTCAAATGAGACAGATGACTCGTGTTGACGATGCTATCTTAAGTCGTAGAAATGTTGAAAGAAACGAGTATCATTATATCCCGCTTGGTGTAGGAGCCATCATTACACCGTGGAACTTTCCACTAGCAATCCTAGTAGGTATGAGTAGTGCTGCCATCGTCAGTGGCAATACCATTTTGCTGAAACCAGCAAGTACAACCCAAGTTATTGCTTATAAATTTGTGGAAGTACTGGAAGAAGCTGGATTACCGGCAGGAGTTATAAACTTTATTCCTGGAAGTGGACGTGAAATCGGTGATTATATGGTCAACCATCCAAAGATAAGGTTTATCTCATTTACCGGAAGTAAAGATGTCGGCATCACGATTTATGAACGTGCTGCTAAAGTTCAGCCAGGTCAAATCTGGTTAAAACGTGTGATTGCCGAAATGGGTGGTAAGGATGCCATCATCGTCGATGATCAGGCAGATCTGGATTTAGCGGCTGACTCTATTGTTCGCTCAGCCTTTGGTTTCAGTGGGCAGAAATGTTCCGCATGCTCCCGAGCAATTATTCATGAAGCAGTGTATGACACAGTTGTTGCAAAAATGCTCGACATCGTCAAAACATTTAAAGTGGGTAGTCCAAAAGAATCAGATACGTTTATGGGTCCAGTAAACGATCAAAATGCATTCAATAAAATCACTTCCTACTTTGAAGTTGGGGCTATTGAAGGTAAGTTAGTCTTTGGTGGCAAAGCAGATGACTCGCATGGCTGGTTTATTGAACCAACCATCTTCATTGATGTTGATAAGAATGCCCGACTCATGCACGAAGAAATTTTTGGTCCTGTTCTGGCTGTCTGTAAGGTAAAGGATTTTGATGAAGCGCTGGAAGTTGCGAACAATACAGAATATGGTCTAACCGGAGCTGTCATTTCCAATAACCGTGAAAACTTACATAGAGCTCGTAAAGAGTTCCATGTAGGTAACCTCTATTTCAATCGTAAATGTACCGGTGCCATTGTAGGTTATCAGCCATTTGGCGGTTTTAATATGAGTGGTACGGATTCTAAAGCAGGTGGTCCTGAGTACCTACAACTTCATATGCAAGGGAAAACTATTTCAGAAACATATTAAAAGAAGGCCGATGACGAGCTTATTTCCTTAAAACGGACAAAGAAAAAAAGCACTAGATGAATTACAGGTATTGTAATTCTCTAGTGTTTTTGTTTTAGTTAACAAAGGGAGATAAATAGATGAGAAAAACAGGTAAACATGCAGTATATGCCATTGAGGAGAAAAATCAAATTGTAAGAAAGTATTTGAATGGAGAAATTGGAGTGAAAAATCTGTTGCGTCAATACGACATCTCCAGCAAAAGCGTTTTATATCGTTGGGTCAGTCAATATCGACTTTATGGAACGTGTGTGGATGGCCGAGGAAAATCGACAGGCCATCTCAAAGGGCGACCAAAGATAATCCGTCCTAAAGAGATGACAAAAGAAGAGTTGATTCAATATGTGGAGGCTATGGAAGATATAAAAAAATCCCTGGCCTACCTAAGAAAGCAAAAGAGAAATATCTGGTAATAGATTATTTGCGAAGAAAGTATTCAGTTAGTTATTTATGCCAAATCTTGAAATGTTCCAAGAGTGGCTATTATGACTGGATTAACTTAGGTAGGCCAGCTCATAAACACTACATAGAAACCGTTGCCAACACGATTTATGATCAATATCTTACGGATACCCGACAAGGGATTGTATCTCTTAAAATGAATATAAAAACGGCATACACGCTCCATTTAACCAAGAAACGTATATACCGTTACATGCTTCTACTCAATATACGTTCCATCACAGCTCGTAAACCAAAGAAATATAACCGGGTGAAACACCACAGTATCCCTAATCTTCTTAAACGAGATTTCACCAGCACTAGCCCTAATCAGAAATGGTCAATCGATGTGACGTATATTCATACAGCAGAAGGCGTGGAGTACCTTTGTGCAATCAAAGACCTACACGATAAAAGTATTATATCATACAACCAATCCCGGTTTAATGATAATCCGTTGGTTCTTTCTACCGTTGAAGCAGCCATTAAATCCATTCCCGCTACGCAACGGAGAAATCTTATCCTTCACTCAGATCAGGGATCCCAATTTACATCCAAGGCTTATGCACATCTACTGAACACTCACCATATTCATCACAGTGTTTCATACAAAGGTAGTTGTGTGGACAATGTCCCTATCGAATCCTGGTTCAGTTTATTAAAATGCGAATGTATTTATATGACTAAGAATCTGACAAGAAAATCGAGTAGACAACTTGTGGCAGAATACATAGATTACTACAATCACAGACGTCTACAAGAAAAATTAAAAGAGCTAGC
>WPCK01167592.1_pt1 | contig 15509 bp, 17 predicted proteins | sample 5399851 | NCBI WGS metagenome assembly WPCK01 (sample SAMN12869471, study PRJNA574797) | sludge metagenome | isolation source: wastewater treatment of pH11 | place: China:Beijing | collected 2019-05-20
GTATTCGGACCGCCACCGGTAGTAGGTAACTTCCGTCACACCTATCGACCGGATCGCCTCCGCCATCGATTTTCCCTGCGCATTCAGCACGTCAACCTGACGAAGCTTCGCGACGATTTCTTCTGCCTTGTGTCTTTTCGCTGCCATTTCAATGTCCTTCCTCGGCCCATAAGCCATACTTCAAGAAGGATCACTTTTCAGGGGGCAGACCAATCTCGCCAACTACCTCTACTCATCGCCCGGCACCGTCGGTTCGGTGGAGAGTGATTTGCGGGCACGTCTTTACGGCACGGCTTCGGGCAAGCTGGTCGCCGCCCCCAGCGACACGACCAAGGTGACGGTCACCGGCGGCTGGAGCCGCGACCGTCAGAAGCCGACCACCGGCATCTGGCTCGACGACCCGGGCTTTCCCCGCAATGCCTTCAACCCGCTGCCGGAGACGCAAACCGAGACCGCGCATTTCGGCCTGACCCTGGAACATGACCTTGAATGGGCACGCCTGACGTCGGTGACCGGCTTCCAGCATTACGAGACCGAACTCGAAGCCGATATCGTCGACGGCTTCATCGGCACGGCGCAGACAGGCTTGCCGGGTTTTGCCTTGCAGATGCCCGGACTGAACGTGCGCAGGATTGACGAACACAGCAATCAATGGACCCAGGAACTGCGTCTCGATGGCGAGACGGAAGGCGGCACGCGCTGGCTGGCGGGCATCAGCGGCCTGGCATCGACATTCGACTCGACCACCGACATCACCAGCCTGCAGCTCGCAAACGGCGCCTATCGCGGCCGCATCGATACGGTGAACATTGCCCTGTTCGGTGAAGTCACGGTCCCGCTGACCGAACGGCTGGACTGGATCGGCGGCCTGCGGCTCAGCCACGAGCGCAAGGAATTCGAAGGCACATTCCGTGGCCGCAACGGTGCCCGTGCCTATTTCTCGGAAAACGGTGACGAAGATTACACGTTCGCCACCGGCCGGACGGGGTTCACCTACGCGCTCGCCGACAACATGACGGCCTTTGCAACGGTTGCGCGCGGCGAAAAGACCGGCGGTTATCTCTTCTACAATCAGTTCGCCGCCATGGGCATGCCGCTGACGCCCTACGACAGCGCCTCGACCTGGTCCTACGAGGCCGGCCTGAAGGCAACCGATCTCGGCGGCTTCCTGACGCTCGGCACGTCGCTGTTCTACAACGATACCAGCGACGAGCAGTTGTTTACCTTCAACCGGTGCTCGGCCGGTTCAGCGTTCTCAACGCCGATACGCGTTCGTACGGGCTGGAAATCGAAGCCAAGGCGCAGGCCACCGAGACCATGGCCTTCAGCGCCAACCTGGCCTTGCTCGATGCGGAGATCGATGGCGGCGCCAATCCTGCCATCATCGGCAATGACGTTCCTTATGCACCGGTCTTCACGGCCAGCCTTGCCGCGGACTATCGGCGGGAACTCGATCTGGCCGGCCTTTCCGGCTCGGGTTTCGTCCGCGCCGAATATCTTTACACCGGAAGCCGGCAAATCGACCCCGCAAACAGCCGCAAACTCGATGGATACGGCCTCGTCAACCTGAGGGCAGGCTGGCAGAAGGGCAACATCGACATCTATGCGTCGGTGGAAAATCTGTTCGACAAGCGCTACGTCAGCTCCGCGTTCCAGGCCGGAACGTCGACGACGGGTTCGGCTGTCTTTGCCGGCATTCCCGGCGAGGGCAGGACGTTTACACTCGGCGCAAGGGTGAAGTTCTGATGCCGGCTGCCCCCTCCTTTCGCGTTGCAGCGCTTCCCATGCTGTTTGCATTGATGGCCAATGCCGCGGCGCAAGCCTTCACCCTCGTCGTCTTGCCGCCGCTCGGACGATCGTTGGGCTTCACCGACATCCAGACGGGCGCACTGCTTGGCCTGTCGGCGCTGGTGCTGCTCGTCGCGGCGCCGATCGGCGGAACCCTCAGCGAAAGCTTTGGGAGAAAGCCGGTCCTGCTCGTGGCGTTGGCGGCAGCGTCGGCAGGACCGGCTCTATCGGCGCTGGTGATCGGCGCTCGCCTGAACGGTGCGATCACGGCAATGGCTGCCCTCGGGCTGCTCTTCGGCATCCGCTTCCTGCAGTCGGCATTCGCCGCGGGCCTGCTGCCCGCGGCCCAGGCCTTCATGGCCGACAGCACGAAGGCGGAGCAGCGGGCGGAGGGCATGGGACTTCTCGGTGCCGCCTACGGCATCGGCGCCGTGGCCGGGGCGGCCTGCGCTTTCGCAATCGGCGGGACGGCGCCGGTCGCCGCATTTGCAGCCTTGTCCGCCACCGTCACGGCGGGGTTCCTGGCCGTCTGGACGATGTTGCGGGAACCGGCGCCAAACCGAATGAATGCCATGGAGAAGACGCCGCTATCGCTGACGCGCCTGTTGCCCAACCTGACCGTCACCTTCCTGGCGATCACCGTTTACGGCATTGTCCAGCATGTCACCGCCCGGCGCTTGCAGGACGGTTTTGGCCTCGACGTCGCCAACTCGATCTCGCGAGCCGGGGTCACCCTGATGGGGGCCGCATTGTCGATGGCACTCGTGCAGACATTTGCCTTGCGATGGCTGCGATGGCCCGCGACACGGCTGATGCTGGCAGGCGCCGGTGTTGCCCTCGTGGTGATGACGGTGGCCGCAACGGCGCAGTCATTCAGTCGCCAATTCCGTGCTCATTTTGGGAGTGGTCCACAACAGTATCGTGAAAATATACAGTTGGCTTTGCGATAGCCTGATTGGCTCCAGATTGCTCATCTTGGTGCTCGGATATCGGTGATGTTTGCAAAATGGACTCAAAAAAAGTTGTAGACGACCAGTCTAAAAGATTCCATAAACCCGACGAACTGAGTTTGCATATTGGAATGTTGATGAGAGCGATTGTCCTAAGGAAAGACGGATCTGAATTTTCAGCGCGCATGGAACAGTTGGAGATAGCCAGCGACGATGACGACAATATTTTGTGCGAAGTGGCCTACTCCTCGCTGAATTATAAGGACGCCATGGCCATCGCGAACAAGGGCCCTGTGGTCCGCAAATGGCCTATGGTTCCAGGAATCGACGGTGCCGGGAGGGTCATTCGAAGCGCTTCTTCTGCCGCACCCGAAGGGGCCCAAGTCGTGGCAACCGGGTGGGGGCTTGGCGAAACTCGTTGGGGGTGTCTAGCCGAAGCGGTATCCCTCCCGGACAAGTTCTGCACTGAGCTGCCGACAGGATTGTCATTGCGGGAATCTATGGGCGTCGGCACTGCGGGGCTCACCGCTATGCTCTGCATCCTGGCCATTGAAGGGCACGGTGTTCGTCCGGAGGATGGACCTGTCTTGGTGACGGGGGCGTCTGGCGGTGTGGGCGGCATGGCGCTTATGTTACTGAAAATGCTGGGGTATACTGCTGTCGCGTCCACGGGCAGGGTGAATGAGGCGTCATATTTGCAAGAGATCGGGGCATCTCGTGTGATGGATCGCAAGCAGCTTTCTGAGCCTGGAAAGCCATTGCAAAAGGAAGAATGGGCCGCGGTCATCGACAGCGTGGGAAGTGTAACTCTCGCAAATGCATGCGCCAGTACCAGGTATGGTGGGATTGTAACGGCCTGCGGTCTTGCGCAGGGAATGGACTTCCCGGGCTCGGTTGCGCCGTTCATCTTGCGGGGCGTCACTCTCGCGGGAATCGATTCAGTGATGGCCTCGCCAGCAGTCCGCCGCATTGCGTGGGAGAGGATCGCAACCGCACTCGATCGCGCGGCACTTAACAGAATAACGTGCGAAATCGAATTGGCCGATGTGGAAGCGGCCGCACAAGATTTGCTAGCTGGTCAAGTGCGTGGTCGTCTCATCGTAAAAATCTAAGCCAGGTGCAAATTTTGTTGACCGCAACTAAGAGACCGGTCTAATTTGGACCTCATGAGCACACTTCAAGAGCCAAAAGCTAAAGCATCTGCGCGAAACGATACGCGCACCCGGCTTCTTACTATCGGCACGGAGGTGCTGTCGCAAAAAGGATTTGCAAGTACAGGTGTAGAGGAAATACTTAGCGTGGCGGGCGTGCCGAAGGGGTCATTCTATTATTACTTTGAGAGCAAGGCCGCATTTGGCCTCGCTGTAATAGAAAACTACGAATACATCTGGGCCCAAAAATTAACGCGGCTGCTTCGAGATCCTGCGGTCCGGCCGCTCGATCGGATAGACAACTATATCTCTGAGGGCGCGCGGGGTCTTGAGAAGTACGCATTCAAGAGAGGGTGTCTCATTGGCAATATAGGTCAGGAGTTGGGGTCATTAGATGATCAGTTTAGGGATCGTATTCTTTCCGTTTTTTCTTCGTGGGCAGAATACATAGCTAGTTGCTTAGAAGATGCAAAGCGTCGAGGTGATCTTCCAAAAGAGCTAAATGTTCCAGAGATGGCGAAGTTTTTTTGGTTTGCGTGGGAAGGCGCGATATTGCAGGCAAAGCTTGAGCGATCGACGGCGCCAATTGAGCAATTCCGGTCAGTAATAGTTAAGGCGATGGGTGGAAAGGCGCAGTCGGGCTGAGCGGCTGTTTGAGCTTGTGTGCACAATCGGGTTTTCGGGGAGGCTAGTAGGAATGAACGTTCATCGGTTTGGCGTAGGAGCCGAAAGCATGGTGAGCCAATCGGAAGGGTCAATGAGGGCGTTGCTACAGCCGCGCTCTATTGCACTGGTTGGGGCTTCTGAGAGGCAGGATACACTGGGGCGCGCAATGGTCGACATGGCGCGTGTCGGAGGCTACGCTGGTTCAGTCTATGCGATAAACCCCAAGTATCGCGAAATAAATGGGGTGCCTTGTTTCGGAAGTATTGCTGAGCTTCCGGAGGTGGTTGACCATGTTGTGCTTGGGGTGGGCAATGAGCGCCTCGAGGCCGCTCTTGACGATGCGATTGCCCATGGCGCTCGAGCAGCTACGATTTTCGCATCCTGTGGGGTCCACGGAGATGGTGGAAAGTTACGTGAGAGCCTGGCTGCCAAAGCGAGAGCCGCGGGAATGTCCATCTGCGGCGGAAACTGCATGGGGTTCTACAACAACGAGATTGGGTTGCGGGTAGCGGGTTATCCGGCTCTGCAGGCTATGGAGCCCGGTTCAATTGGATGGCTTGCACAGTCGGGCTCGGTGTTCGGCGCATTGGCGCACAACGACGAGCGACTTAAGTTCAACGTAGCAATTTCCTCCGGAGCAGAATTGGTAACAACAGCTGCCGATTATCTTCGGTGGATGGCCAATCATGAGAATATCCGCGTGATCGGTATGTTCTTGGAGTCGGTGCGGGACCCGGCTGGCTTTGCTGCGGCGCTCGAACTAGCTGCAAACAAGGATGTCCCTGTCGTAATTCTGAAAGTTGGAAGAACGGCAGCCAGCGCTGAGATGGCTCTTAGCCATACCGGCGCAATCGCGGGAAGCGACGCGGCCTATACAGCTCTTTTCAAACGATACGGCGTAGTTCAAGTCGATGACGAGGATGAATTAGCCGCGACGCTAACGCTCTTTCAATATCCGAGAAGGCCTGGACGCGGTGGGTTGGTCGCTATTCACGATTCCGGCGGCGAGCGTGAACTCGCTGCCGACATTGCGGACGCTGTTGGGGTGAATTATCCGCAGTTGTCGGAATCTACCAAAGACAAGATTGGAGCGATAATCGACGCCGAGCTTATTCCAGCAAATCCGTTGGACGCTTGGGGAGGGGCTCGGGATTTTCGATCTGTCTTTACTGAGAGCTTTACAGCTCTCGTCGAGGACGACAATGCGGCAATTGGAATGATGTTTTGTGACATTAGAGACGGATACTACGTTTCTAATGGATTCGTTGACGCAGCAATTTCTACGCACAAAAGCTCTGAAAAGCCTGTGGCGTTGGTCACGAACTATTCGATGGTCAATCATCGAGAGCTTGTGTTGAAGCTAACATCGGCGGGTGTCCCCGTAATTGACGGCACGCGTGTTGCACTCAGGGCCGTAAAAAACATGCTGTACTGGCGCGATCGCCAAAGACTGGCGAGAGCGCAACGTCCAAACGGCTGTGGCGGTACAGAGATAGTTCAGTCCTGGAGAAAGCGCCTCGCAGCGGGGGCAGCGCTAAGTGAGCGTGAGGCCCTTTCGCTTATGGCCGACTATGGGATCGCAACCGCGAAAAGCAGGTCGGTCGCCCATGAAGGTGATCTCGCCCCTATTGCCGAAGAGCTCTCATTTCCCGTCGTCCTGAAGACTGCGACTCCAGGCATATTGCATAAATCTGACGTCGGTGGAGTTGTTCTCAATATCCAGGATGTATCCGCGCTGCACTCTGCATACCGCGAGATGAGCGACAAGCTTGGATTGGAAGCTCTTGTTTCAGAGATGGTGCCCAAGGGGATCGAGTTAGCCCTCGGGGCAGTCTTTGATCCTCAATGGGGCCCTCTCGTCGTCATCTCCGCAGGTGGTGTTCTCATGGAGTTGTTAGACGACAATGCCGCCGCTCTGGGTCCCATTTCTTACGATGAAGCCGCAGAAATGGTTGCATCCCTCAAGATTAGCAAATTGTTGGACGGTTATCGAGGCTCGGATTTTATCGACCGAGACAAGTTGATCGATAGCTTGGTGCGATTGAGTTGGCTGGCAAACGACTTCGCTGGTTGCATAGGCGAGATCGACGTTAATCCAATGATAGTGAATGTCGCTGGTTGTGTGGCGGTAGACGCCCTCGTGCTGCCGATGCATTCAGACCGGGGGCACTGATGGATCTCTCCTTGAACGAACGTCATAAAGAACTCCAGCGGCGTGGCCGCGACTTCTTTGAAGGCGTGTTGGCTCCAATGGAGCTGATCGTTGACCAACATGGCGAGCTTCCTGAGGAACACAGAGCAAAGATTCGGCAGGAAGTACGCTCTGCTGGACTGGGGTCTATCAATCACAGCGTTGAAGAAGGTGGCCAAGGCTTTACTGTTTTTGAGCAACTGTTGATCAATGAACAAATTGGTCGGGCAACGAACGGCCTTTGGACTGTGGTTTGGCAGCCGCCCGTTTCGCTGAAATTTGGTACCGTGGAGCAAAGGCGCTTATATCTGGCACCTAGCTGTCGCGGAGAAAGGCGAGGGGCTTTTGCCATTACAGAGCCTGGTGCGGGGTCCGACGCAGGGGCTGTAACGACTAGCGCTGCGCGTTGCGAGGGCGGTTATCGGCTCAACGGCGAAAAATGGTTTGTCACGAATTGGAACGCATCTGATTTTGTAATTGTCCATGCGCATCTCAACGGGGATCCGGCACTGCCGACCTTGTTCATTGTCGACAAAGCCCAAAGCGGAGTGAGACATATTCGTTCTCCGCAATTCATGCACAACTACGCGCACGACCACGCAGAGGTCATTTTCGAAGACGTTGCGCTGAGCGCGGATTCGATGTTGGGCCAGCCGGGGCAGGGATATGACCTGACCAAAGATTGGTTCGTCGAGGCACGGCTCCAAATCGCAGCCCACTGCATCGGTGCGGCAACGCGCGCGGCGGAAGAGGCGGAGAGCTACGCGCGAAACCGAATCCAATTCAATCGGCCGATATGGGACTTCCAGGCTATCGAATTCATGATCGCGGACATGGCTGTGACGATTATGGCGGCAAAGTCCATGGCGTATCGTATCGCTTGGGAAATCGATCACGTGGATGACCGAAAACTAATTCACGCACGGGCTAGCGCAGCCAAATTGTTCTGTTCCGAAGCGGCGGGGAGAGTGATCGACACGGCTCTGCAGATATTGGGAGGACGTGGCTACATGCGAGAAAATCCGGTCGAACGGCTCTACAGAGATATTCGCGTTGACCGAATTTGGGAGGGAACCTCTGAGATCCAGCGATCAATCATCGGAGGTCAAATTCGCAAGCGTGGCTTAGACATCTATACGGGGTGGTAGCAGCGAAAAATGGTCCACACGCTCCGTCAAACATCTGGGACTACTCTCACGTCCAGGGAGAATTGGGGGACACTCTTCCTCATTCTCCCAGCCCTGGTCTTTATTGCCTCCTGGTTTCTCATTCCGCTCGGACAGCTATTTGCGCTCAGTCTCAGTTCGGAGGCAGGCCCGCTTGCCTCTTATGCTGAGCTGATAGGAAGCTCGGTGTTTCGACGTGTATTTGTCAACACGATGGTGCTTGCCTGCATAGTGACAATTATATGCGTCGTTCTTGCTTATCCGACGGCATATCTGCTTACAAAGCTTCGAGGGTTTTGGTTTTCTGTCGCGCTGTATTGTGTTCTTGTACCGTTTTGGATCAGTGTTTTGGTTCGGACGTTTAGCTGGATGCTTCTACTCGAGCGAAATGGTCCAATAAACAGTTTCCTGATGTATTCGGGAATCACAACCTCACCGATCAATATGTTGTTCAACAACTTTTCCGTATATCTTGGCATGGTTCATGTCTTGCTTCCATATGCAATATTCCCGATGTATTCATCGATGCTGCGCGTAGACAATCGTCTTTTGCAGGCTAGTGAAGGTCTGGGCGCACGCGGAACGACAACGTTTCTTCGTGTCTATCTTCCGTTGACCATGCCGGGAGTGCTGGCTGGTGGGGCATTTGTATTGCTCTTAGCGTTAGGCTTTTACATTACCCCAACTCTTCTCGGTGGATTGCAGAATCTTACAGCGGCGATGCTGATCGACAATTTCGTCAATGAGCGACTTGTGTGGCCGTTGGCTGCGGCGGCTTCGTTCATTCTGCTGGGACTGGTTCTGGGCATCCTAGCTCTGGCTTCAAAATTCTTATCACTCGGTTCGTTGGTTGGGATGAGATGAACAGTTCGCTTGTAAAAACGATAAGTCATATAGTTGGCGCACTTGTTCTGGCCTTCCTGTTGTTACCAATATTTGCGGTAGTTCCAGCATCGCTGAGTGACCAATCGTTTGTGAAGATACCGCCTGAGAGCTATTCGTTTAGGTGGTATGAGGCATTCTTCGCAGACGCCGGATGGGTTTCGTCGATGCTGAACAGCATCAAGGTGGCGACGATAGCGTGCATCTTTACGGTCATTGTCGGGACAATGATTGCAGTAGGACTTACTAGAGTCGGAGCGACGACGAGAATGCTCTTAACTGGTCTGCTAATGGCTCCCATCATTGTGCCAGCGATAATGATCTCAATAGCTATATACTATGTGAGCAGACAAGTTGGACTGTACGGAACCGTTCTCGGGTTGGCGCTCGGCCATTCGCTTCTGTGTTTGCCATTCGTGGTAATCAACGTTGGTGTCTCACTGCGGAGGCTCGATCCAAGTCTCTTGCGCGCTGCGGCTGGTCTTGGGGCGAGTGGCTGGCAAGTGTTTAGGACCGTAACCCTGCCAGCAATAAAGCCTGGCCTTGCTGGTGGTGCCGCCTTCGCCTTCGTTACATCGTTCGACGAAGTGATCGTCTCAATATTCATTTCGGGATATGGCGCGAAGACACTTCCAGTGAAATTGTGGGAGCAGATTAGGGTGGAATTCACGCCAGTCTCCGCCGCTGGATCAACAATAATTCTAGTTCTTACCGTGATTCTATTCGTAGCGGTACAAATGCTTCGTTTCCGGGCAGCCCCAGGCAAAGAGGCGCAGGTGTAAAATGGCCAAAAGTGCAGAAAGCGGAGTTCAGGTTAGCTTTAGAAACGTGGGAAAGGACTTTGGTTCTGTTCGCGCACTGGATCCGATCTCGTTAGATATTCGTTCAGGCGAGTTTCTCACGCTTCTCGGACCAAGTGGCTCCGGAAAGACGACCCTGTTAAATATCGCGGCTGGTTTTCTAAGCCCGGATACCGGGCAGGTTCTGCTCGGTGAGCGCGACGTTACTCACGTTCCGCCTAGAGATCGAAACATCGGCATGGTGTTTCAGAACTATGCTCTATTTCCCAATCTCAATGTTGGAGAGAACGTCGCATACGGTCTGAAGGTTCGTAAGTATCCGAAGGCTCAGGTTGAAGCTCTCGTCACCAAAGCGCTAAACATGGTTCAGCTGGGCGGCTACGCTGGTCGAGCAATCCAACAGTTGTCGGGTGGTCAACAGCAACGAGTGGCCTTGGCGCGGGCTATGGTCATTCAGCCGGACGTTCTCCTGATGGACGAACCATTGGGGGCGCTTGACCGCCAGTTGCGAAAGCATGTGCAGTTGGAGATTCGGCGACTTCATCTAGCCGCACCGCGTACAACCATCTCTGTAACGCATGATCAAGAAGAGGCTATGGTGATGTCTGATCGTGTGGCTATAATGAGTCAGGGCCGTATTGAGCAGATCGGAACGCCTCACGAGCTTTACGCAACACCAAAGAACACTTTCGTAGCGAGGTTTCTCGGAGAGTCGAATATTCTTCCAGTATTCGTACTTGGTGAGAAAGACGGCCAGATCTCATTTACCATCGACGGATCTGACGGTGTTTGGTCGGCCTCTGCTGGTAACACTTCGGTCACTGGGGCTGCATCTCTTCTTGTTAGGCCGGAAAGGCTGCAGATCGCTGAAAGGGGCCAGCCCGGCTTGGCGGGGAGGGTCGCTGAGGTTGTGTACCTGGGTGAGCTAACGGCTAGGCGCGTCACGTTGGATTGCGGCAAAGAACTCTGGATGCGATCGATGTCCGCTAGTCCGGCTGACGTTGGAGACCGAATCGAAGTTAGGTGGCGTGGCGCCGATGCGCGGGTTCTTTCTAGCTAGCATTTTGCAATAGGAGCGAATGTCAGGCCCCAAAAAGGTGTTGGTGATCGCGAGTCAGTATAAATGGGAGAAGTTGAATGATTACACGTCGAAACGTTTTGCATGCTGGTGCAGTGCTGGGCGCGGCTTCAGCATTCGGTAGTGCGATCGGTAAGCGCAGTTGGGCGCAAGGCCGCCCCTTTACGTTCTGCTCGTGGGGTGGTGCGCTCTCAGAAGTCGAGAAGATGGCGTTTGTTGACCCGTTTGCCAAGGAGAAAGGCATCGAGATCGCCAATGTCTCTCCCACAAACTACGCGAAGCTGAAGGCAATGGTTGAAGCCAATGCGGTTGACTGGGATGTTGTCACCGTAGGTGGATATTTTATCTATACGGGAAAAGATACCAATCTGCTGGAGCCGGTCGACTACTCCATTGTGAAGGCTGATCATGTGGCTCCGTATTGGCGAACCGAATACGGCGTCTATACCACCACAGGTGCGTCGGTAATCGCTTACAACACTGATGCGTTCCCAGAGGGATCGCGCCCGGAATCGTGGGCAGATTTTTGGAATGTTAAGGACTTCCCTGGCCCACGAAGCCTCTATTCGAGGCTCTGGTATAACTACGAAGCTGCTCTTCGCGCAGCGGGTGTCTCCAAAGAAGAGATTTATCCGGCTACAGAAGAGAAAATGAAGCTGGCCTTTGCCAAACTCAAAGAGATCAAGCCACACGTGTCTGTTTGGTGGACAGCAGGAGCTCAGCCGCCCCAATTGTTGTCGACTGGCGAGGTTGCAATGGCCATGGCGTGGAGTGGGCGAGTGGCTGCTGCAATCCATGAGGGTGCGCCAGTTGCGATGACTTTCAAGGATGCTATTGCCTGGGGCAACGCCTTTGTAGTGCCAAAGGGGACGCCCAACCGTGACCTAGCGATGGAGCTAATCAGTTACGCCGTGTCTCCTAGCTCACAAGAGCGGCTGCTTCCGGTTGGGACTTACGGTCCTATTCTTGAAGATGTTTCCGCAAGGGCAACCTCGGAGCAGGCAAAGTTTATTGTTACCCATCCTGACAACATAAAGGATGCAGTTATTCAAAACGATGCTGAAGTGTCCGCGTATGTGATAAAATACGAAGCCGAGTGGCAAAAGTTCCAGCTTGGTTGATGTTTCAAAATAAATCGTGGAGCCGGGTTTATCATGACCCGGCTTCTGCCATGGCGAATGGATTTCTTGCTGAAATGACTAAAGATGTCGATTTTTCTACCATTAACTTCAAGGTATCCGACGGAATTGCGTTCATCACGCTCAATCGCCCTCGCTCATTGAACGCTATCAATCCGGAAATGGTCAGCGAACTCAATCTCGCAATGGATCGAGTAGACAGTGACGACGCTATCAAAGTTGCAATCGTTTCTGGCGAGGGACGTGCATTCTCGGCGGGTTTTGATCTCAAAGCCGCCGCCGAACGAGGCCCCATGGATCCTATTCGATGGAGATCTGTGCTCGAAGCCGATCTCGATCTAATTCTTCGTTTCTGGGATAGTCCTAAACCGACGATAGCCGCGGTCCACGGTCATTGCATCGGTGGGGCGTTTGAACTGGCCCTGGCTTGCGATATTTCCATTGCAGCTGAATCAACACTAATGGGCGAGCCGGAAGTTCGGTTTGGCTCGGGTATCGTAGCGATGCTACTCCCATGGATTACGGGACCAAAACAAGCGAAAGAGCTTCTTCTAACTGGAGAGGATCGTCTTACTGCGATTAGGGCTTTGCAGTTGGGGATCGTCAATAGCGTTACTCCGAACGACGAGGTGCTGAATAGTGCGATTGCCACAGCAACCAAGATAGCATCAGCGGCTTCATCGTCGGTGATGTTCACGAAGAAAGCTATCAATAGAACTTACGAGATAATGGGACTGAGGCAGGCGTTACTGCAATCGTTGGAACTGGACATTTTTATCGAATCTAGCGGCGGGCCTGAAGGCGATACCTTCAACCGAATACGTAGTGAGCAGGGGCTCCAGGCAGCATTGGCTTGGCGCAATTCACGATCAAACGTTTCCAACTGACGCTTGGTCTCTGAAAATGGGGTCTGACTCACATTCGATGAATTTGGCTGGCGAGGTGGTGCTGTTTTCTGAGGGGAATCAGCACCATGGCGGACAGATTGCGTTTGTCGTCTCTGATCCGTAACCATCCGGTCTGGCCTCACCGGGTGCTTACCCTGATCCCGGCCGGATTGGTTGTCGAGCGTTCCACCGAGGTCGAGGGAATATTGGTAGTCTCGGCGCGAGCGATGGTCGACGAGCGGGCCTGTCCGCTTTCTCCATCAGGACGACGCGACCATTGTCGGAAAGTAAGCGGCAAGCTGAGGCCGTTCAGGCGGCGTAGTTCCACGGCATGAGCGCGTCAATTTCCGAGCTTGGCCAGCCATTGGCCATGCGCTCGAGGGTCTGGGCGAGCCAGGCAAGCGGATCGATGTTATTCATCTTTGCAGTCTGCAACAACGTGGCGATGGTTGCCCAGGTCCTTCCGCCGCCGTCGCTGCCGGCGAAGAGTGAGTTCTTTCTCGTAATGGCCTGAGGTCTGATTGCTCGCTCGACTGGCCTGACCCCTTAAGGTGGTCCGGTTTCAGTCTTAATGCATGATCGGTTTTCCCGCCATTGCCTGGGCGGATGGTGGTGCCGATCGCCGTGGCGGTGCAGGCCAGACAATGGTCTCCGGGGCCGGTGGTTTGTATCCGAGCGATGAGTGCGGCCGCTCGGTGTTGTAGTAGCGCCGCCAAGCCTCGATGATGATCTTTGCCTCGGCGAGGCTGTAGAAGATCTCACCGTTGAGCAGTTCGTCGCGAAGCTTCGAGTTGAAGCTCTCGCAGTAGCCGTTCTCCCAAGGACTTCCCGGCTCGATGAAGGCGGTCTTCGCGCCGACAGCGGCAATCCACTCCCGCACGGCCTTGGCAATGAACTCCGGACCATTGTCGGAACGAACATGGCCGGGCACCCCGCGCAGGATGAACAGATCGGATAGGACGTCGATGACGTCGGTCGAGTTGAGCTTACGATCGATGCGGATCGCTAGGCATTCCCGGGTGAACTCGTCAATGATGTTGAGCATGCGGAACTTCCTGCCATTGTGGGTCCGGCCCTCGACGAAGTCGTAGGACCAGACATGGTTGGGATACTCGGGCCGAAGCCGGACGCATGATCCGTCATTCAACCAGAGCCGTCCTTTCTTCGGTTGCTTCTGGGGAACCTTCAGCCCCTCCCGCCGCCAGATGCGCTCAACGCGTTTGGCGTTCACCATCCAGCCCTCGGACCGCAGCATCGCCGTGATCCGGCGATAGCCATAGCGTCCGTAGCGCGAGGCCAGTCGGATGATGTCTGCCGTCAACGCCTCTTCATCCGGTCGGCCATGCGGCTTCTTGCGCTGCGTCGAGCGATGCTGGCCGAGAACCCTGCAGGCAAAGCGCTCCGAAACAGAGAACTTCGACATCACATGGTCGACGCAGCGGCGACGGCGGGAAGGGCTCAGAAGTTTCCCGAGGCAGCCTCTTTCAGGATTAGCTTCTCGAGCGTCAGGTCCGACACGGCCTTGCGCAGCCGGTCGTTCTCTTTCTCGAGCTCCTTGAGACGCTTTACCTGATCTCCCTTCAGGCCGCCGAACTCCTTGCGCCACCGGTAGTACGTAAACTGCGTCACGCCAATCGAACGAACCGCTTCGCCAACCGATCGGCCTTGTGAAAGCAAAACATCCACTTGGCGTAGCTTCGCGACAATCTCTTCGGGCTTGTGCTTCTTCTGGGGCATTCCAACGTCCTCTCCAAGGCTCAATAGCCTACTTCACGGAGGACCACTTTTCAGGGGGCAGACCATTAAGATCGTTGCGTGTTGCGTAAGTTGTCATTAGCGTCTCCGTATATTGTTGGCAGGATTACCATTTCTGAACTAGAATACTAGTATTAGTATAAATAGTTGTTATGATTTACATTTCAACATGCATGGCTTTTTCAAGATGTCTTGGCAGAAGAGTGCAATCGGCGTCCAGGACAAGGCGACGAGCGGGGCGATCTTCGCGCCCCTGCGCAGGAAGTCGGTCAGCGACAGCCGCAGCCACGGTCATCCATCGCTGCGGCAACACCCGCCATTCAGCTATCGGAAGTCGAACGGAATTCAGGGGACCCTGTTGGTTGCGACTATGCCGCCTTCCCCCTCCAGGCGAGCGATCCGCTTGGCGTCGGATTCGGTAAATTTCAACCGGACGCCGATGCCGCCGCCATTTTCCTCGATGAACACAGCGCCGAGCGTCTCGAGTGCCGACTTGAGGGCTGCAATCGTCTCCGGCGCCGGTTGCTCAAGCTTGCGCTCGAATTGTTCGATGACGGCTTCATCAACGGCAGAACGGCTGGCCAGCTTGGCACGGGTAACTTCGACAAGTGCGCGTCCAGCACGGCATTGCGACCCAGTGATCACGAGGCCCTCCTTTTTATGCCAACGGAGAACAAAATGGCCAAAATCCATTCTAAATCAATTTGTGATGTCAATCGAGCTGGAGTGGCCGAAAGCCAATGGAGGCTTCTGGGGCATCGCCCGCCTCCCATACCTCGGACGCATTCAACGGCGCGGCGCCGGATTGGCAACTACATTGCCGACGGCTGAGTGTGTATTCGGTCAATTGCCCGAATGTGGCGTTTCATCCCGGATGGCCTCCGCGGCAAGGACGACGCTTGCTCCGTGAAACACCACGGGCATCGGATGGCGGCTCTCGGCCATCTTCCGGCGCAGTGATGGCAGTGAAGGCTTGATCGGTAGTAATGCATTGACGGACTCCCTTCGCCGCCGAAGGCGGCTGGATTTGCTTTTCTGGTGCAACTCCCGGGACGG
>WPCK01387838.1_pt1 | contig 15457 bp, 9 predicted proteins | sample 5399851 | NCBI WGS metagenome assembly WPCK01 (sample SAMN12869471, study PRJNA574797) | sludge metagenome | isolation source: wastewater treatment of pH11 | place: China:Beijing | collected 2019-05-20
GGTGCGGCGGCCGGACGCGCTGGTGCTCGACGAGCCGACCACAGGACTCGACGTCGTGGCGCGGCACCGCTTCATGGAGCAGGTCCGCGCCATCGCCCGCGAGGGCACGACGGTTCTGCTGGTCACCCAGCACATCGACGAGATCTTTCCGGAGATCCCGCGTGTGGTCGTGCTTCGACAGGGTCGCATCATCGCCGACGGACCCAAGGACGCGGTCCTCCGCAGCGAGGCGATGGCGGCGGCCTTCGGCGGTCCGTTGCGCGCGACGTGCGAGGACGGCTACTACTACGTGCGTCCGGGTCCCGGGGAGGCGTGATGCCGAACGTGCTGGTCTTGACGAAGTACCCCGATGATTACCGGCGCCTCATCGAAGCCGAGGCGCTGCCAGGCCTCCATCTCGTGACCGCCGCCGAGGTGGACGACGGGCTGGCCCGCGGGGGCGACAGCGACGTCCTGGTCGGCGATCCTGCGCGAGTGGTGGCGGCTCTGCCTCATCTGGCGAGGCTTCGCTGGGTGCAGCTCACCTGGGCCGGGGTGGAGCGCATGCTGGATCCGACGCTCCGCCGCGATTACGTGCTGACGAACATTCGCGGGGTCTTCGGGCCGCTGATGTCGGAGTTCGTGTTCGGCTACCTGCTGGCGCACGAGCGGAAGATCGTCCAGCGGCTCGAATCGCAGCGTTCCGGACGCTGGAACGCGACGCTGCCCGGGACACTGCAGGGCAAGACGCTCGGTCTGGTCGGGGTAGGTTCGATCGGCGCGCACCTGGCGTCTACCGCGAAGCACTTCGGGATGCGCGTGCACGGCTACACGCGCGCCTCCGAGGACTGCCGCGCCGTCGACCGCTACTTTCACGGCCTGGACACGACGACGTTCGCGCGCGATCTCGACTACCTGGTGGCCGTGCTCCCCAACACGCCGGGCACGAGACGCATCGTCGACGCCACGATGCTGGGTGCGCTGCCGCCACACGCCGTCGTGGTCAATGCCGGTCGCGGGGACACGCTCGATACCGACGCGCTGATGGCGGCGCTCCATGCGGGCCGCCTCGGCGGTGCCATCCTCGACGTGTTCGAGGAGGAGCCGCTTCCCGACGCGCACCCGCTGTGGCACACGCCCGGGGTGCTGATCACCAGCCACACCGCCGCGCCGAGCTTCCCGGCGGACATCGTCGGCGTGTTCGCCATGAACTACCGGCGCTTCGTTGGCGGCGAGCCGTTGCGGTATCAGGTGGACTTCGAGCGCGGGTACTAACGGCCGCGGTCGCGTCGCTTACCTCAACGCCTTCGTCGCCTCCAGGAACCGGCCGATCTCCGCGCGCGTGTTGAAGAGGGCGGGCGACACCCGCACCTGACCCTGGGCGCCGCGGACGGTCACGTCGATGGAGGCCCGCTGGAACGCGGTGGTCAACTCGGCGGCCGGCCGCGACGTGAAGTAGGTGACGATCGACGAGGCGTTGCCCTCCGGCGTGAAGAGCCGGTAGCCCTGAGCGGCCAGACCCTGCCGCAGCTCGCGGGCCAGCGCCACGGTGTGCGCCTCGATGCGCGCCACGCCGACCTGCTCCAGGTAGGCGAGCCCCGCGCCGAGCTGGTAGATCTCCCCGAAGGGTAGCGTGGCGTAGTCGAACCGTCGGGCCGTCTTGTAGAGATCGAACCCACCATCGGGTCGCGTGCGCTCGACGTGCAGGGCCCCGAAGCGATCCAGGCGAATGCGCTCCAGCAGATCGCGCCGGACGAAGAACGGCGCCACACCGAAACTGCCCAGCAGCCACTTGTAGGTACCCGCGCACATGACGTCGATGCCGGAAGCCTTCACGTCGGTCGGAAACATGCCCACGGCCTGGATGCCATCCGCGTAGAACAGTGCGCCACGCGCGTGGGCCACGTCCGCGATGGCGCGCATGTCGTGGCGGAAGCCGTTCTGGTGCGACACCCAGGCCACGGAGACGAGACGCGTCCGCGCGTCCACCAACGGCTCGATGTCGGAGGCCTCCACGCGTCCGTCACGATGCGCGGCCACGCGCAACTCGATGCCCCGCGTGTCCCGCAGGTGCTGATAGAGCACGAACTCCGTCTCGTAGTGCAGCGCGTCGATGACGACGTTGTCGCCGCGCGTCAGGTCGAGCGCGCCGGCGACGATGTTCTCGCCTTCGCTGGTGGAGAACAGGAAGCCGATCTCCTCCGGGGCTGCGTTGATCAGCCGTGCGTACTGCGCCCGGACCTCGTTGGTCTTGGCCAACATGTCACCCAGCGAGATGGGTCGCTGGGCCTTGCTGTCCACGAACGCACGACCGGCGGCGACCACCTGGTTGGGGACTGGTGTGATGTAGGCGGCGTTCAGATACGTCCGGTCGCGTGTGATCGGAAAGTCGCTCCGGACGCCGATTGGGTCCGCGTCAGCGCTCGTCGTCTGGGCGGTCCCTGTGGGCGCAGCGACGTTCGCTGACGCCGACACGCCGGCGGCGAGGGAGGCGCTCGAAGCGAGAAAGGCGCGGCGAGAGACAGGCATGGCAGGAGTGTAGCCGCAGTTCGTGATGGCATGTCGCTTGCTTTTCCAGTGGCGGCCTTCGGTCAGTTGTCCTCTCGTGCGGACGCTGCCGGCCCTGGCGTGGGGAGCCGCCTGCCCTCGTCACGTCACACTCACTGGAGTCGTTCATGAGGTCTGCCTCGAAGCTGGCGCCGATCGCGGCGCTTCTGTCCCTGATTGTCGTCGTGCCCGCTCCGCTGTTCGCCCAGGAACAGCCTCGGTTGCGCGTGTCGTTCGCGCCGGCCGTGGCCACCGTTGCCGGCGACGCCGAGCTCGCCCTCGGCGGAACCGTCGGGTATCGGTTCTCGGAGCATTTCTGGTTCGACGGAGACTTCACCTGGATAGATGCCGCGGCCGGCGGGTTCAGGGACCGGGTGTTCGAGGTCGACGGGCGCGGTCTCGGTTCCGGCGTGACCGGCCTCACCGACCTCATCGCGCGTCGATCCGGGATGTTCGGTCGCCGAACGGGCGCCGTGGGCTTCCCGGGCCTGCCGAACTTCCCGAACCTCCCTGGATTCCCAGGCGGGTTCGATCAGCTGCGTGCGTCGACCGACGGATCGACGATGGTCGGCACGCTGGGGATCCGCTACGAGCTGCCCGTGCAGACGGAGCGATTCCGTCCGTACCTGGCGGGCGGGCTCGGCATCAACAACACCGAGCAGGAGTTCCGGCTGGACGGCACCGCGTTCACCCCGCCGATCGACGAGTCCACGTCTCACACCGGCTACGCCTTCAGCGCCGGTGCTGGCGCCAGCGTGCGGCTGGTCCGCCAGGTGTGGGCCGACGTGGACGCGAAGTACTTCCGCCTGTCGCAGGAGCGCAACATCATGCGCCTCGGCGGTGGCGTCAGTGTCAGATTCTAGAAGAGCACTTGTCGCGATCGGCCAATCGCTCAATTGAATCGCCCAATCCCGGCAATCCCCCAATCACTCAACAGTCACTCAATCATCAATCGGCAATCAACAATGCACGCGCCTCGCGCACGGCCGCGCGCGCGCGGTTGACTTCGCGAGTCAGCTGCGCCCGCAGGAACCCGTGCTCGGACCGCCCGTGCAGCGCGCGCAGACCCTCCGCCGGGTTCAGCCCCGGCAGGGTGAAGCGCTTCGTCGCGCGCAGAATGGGCGACCACTCGGCCGGGTCGTGTCGAAAGCGCCCACCCTTCGTGTACATCACCGGGTTGAGGATGCGGCCGAGTCGGATGGCGGTGGCGTTCCACGCGGCGGCGTCGGCAGCCTCGCCGCGCTGGCGGCGGGCCTCGAAGGCGTCGAGCGCACCAGCGAGCGCCGTGGTCTCGGCGATGAGCGCCGAGAAGTCGACGTCCGGGGCCGACTGCTGGAAGCCTCTGACCGCCTCCAGCAGCTCGGCGACCGTGGCGCGGTAATCGAGCGGCAGGAACGCCGCGTTGGTGAGGCCCCACACCGCTTCCACGCCCATCCGCACGTCGTTCGCCAGAATCGCGACGTCCGCCTTGTCGAGCGTGTCGTGCTCGGTGTGCCACCACCAGGCGTTCGCGCAGCCACCGGTCCACGGCCTCTTGTCGGGGTGGCCGTCCGGCAGGAACGGATAGGCGGAGAACGACGGCATCCCGCTCGCCAGGAACGACTGGTCGGCGGCACGCGATGGCCGGAACACCGGCGCATCCGTCTGTCCGGAGACGGTCTTGATCACCGACCGGCAGTACGCCTCCAGCTCCGCGCACGTGTGCCGGCAGTAGTAGACCGAGGCACCCTTCACGCCCGGCGAATCGATGTTGTAGTAGGCGAGACCGCCCTCGGCGAGATCGGCGAAGAACGTGTCCGCGTACCACGTGGATCCGCTGTAGCGGCCGTGCGAGTGGCCGGGCCACCAGCAGAACCGCACCGACCGGGCCAGCTGCGCACGCTCCTGCCACAGCAGCTTCGCCATCTCGAGGATGCACGCGTCGCCGGTGGCATTGTCGGTGATGCCTTCGTGCCAGGCACAGTAGTGACCGCCCACCAGCACGAACCGATCCGGCTCGCGCGTGCCGGGGATGCGCACCTCCGGTAGATGCGATCGATACCATCCCGTGTCGAGCCTCGTCTGCATCGTCGCCACAACGGGGTTGCCCTGTGCGAGCAGCCGCTCGAGCGCCCGGCCCGACTCCACGTCCACGGAGACGGCGGCCACCGTGGGGAGCCGGTCCATCTGGTCGAGATCCGGTGTGCCCCAGATGGTCGTGCCAATCATGTTGTGGATGACGCGGTCCTCGTTGGCGAAGACGATGCCGGCGCAGCCCGCCTGACTCGCCTGGAGGATGGTGACGGGCGTGGCCAGGCCGTCCACGAGCGCGATGGCGCCGCGCGCGGCTGCGAACCGTCCGCCCTCCACGAGCGTGAGCGGCGCCGAGATTGGGTCCGGCCCGGTCGACCGACAGAATGAGTGCGTCACACAGCGAAACTCGTGTGCCGTCGGCGACACGATCCGGAACGTCGCCTCGCGTGGATAGCTCAGGTAGGCGTCGAACTCGTGAACGGTGACCGGCAGGCCTGCCGCCTCGAGTTCCGACGCGATGTAGGCTGCCGCACGATCCTCGCCGTCGCCGCCCGTGTCGCGCGGGACCTTCGAGAACCACTCGAGGTGGCGCATCAGGGCCGCCGCGTCAACGGCGGCTTGCATGCGTGAGAGAGGTGTCGAGGTCATGGGGGCTCGAGGGCTTGAGGGTTACGGGCGTCGCGCGACGAGGGATCCCGCAAACAGCGCCAGGAACGTGGCGGGGGCCGCGATCCAGAACGGGTCCAGCGCGCGCGGATCGCCGAGGTTCTGCCACCCCAGCACGGCCGTCGTCCCGACGATGATACCTGCGGCGGCGCCGGTGGCATTGGCGCCCCGCCAGTACAGGCCCATCAGGACGGTGATGGCGACCGGCGTGCGAATCATGAACCCCAGACGAATGTACTCCACGATGTGCGGGGCATTCAGCGCGAGACCGAGCGCCACCATTCCCAGCACCGCACACGACACCTGTGAGAGGCGCAGGTAGAAGCGGTCCGTTCGATTGGGCGCGAGGCGCTTGCAGACATCGTTCACGAACAACGCCGTCGCCGCGTTCACGCTGCTTTCACCGCTCGTGACCACCGCCGCGAGAATGGCGCTCATCATCAGTGCCCTGAGACCGACCGGCATGGCCGACATCATCGAGCGGGCGAAGGCCTCTTCGGGGTTGGCGAGGTCCGGCATCTGCTGCAGCGCCGCGATGCCCACGAGCATCGTCAGCACGCCGAAGGGCGCCGCCATGAGCCCACCCAGGATGAACCCCCGGCGCGACGCCTCTGGAGACTTCGACGCGCGAATACGCTGGTACCACTCCTGGCTGCCGAAGCGGGCCATCACCACGGTGACCAGCCACGCGGCAATGGTCGGCGGGTTCCAGGTGCCCGTCGCTCCGCTCCACCACGACGCATGCGTGGCGGGCACGCCGTGGAGGACCGCGGTCAGGCCGCCTGAGGCACTCAGGAAGATCGGTACACCGATCAGGAACCCGCCGAGCATCAGGACCCACTGGTAGACGTCGCCGTAGGTCACCGACGGCATCCCACCCAGGGCCGAGTAGAGGATCAGGGTGATGCCGACGAGCAGGAACGCGTTGGTGTAGTCGAGTCCGAGCAGCGCCGTGAGGACCGTCGCCCCGCCGACGATCTGGGCGGGCAGAATGGCGAACGTCGCCAGGGCCAGCGCCACGGCGGAGATGGGCCGCAGCCATGGCTGGTAGCGCGATTCCAGGTACTCGGCGAGGGTGGTTTCCCTCAGCGGGTGGATCTTGTGGACGGCGATGTAGGCGAATGGAATGAACGCGAGCGCCTGCAGCGTGACGTACCACATGGCGGAGTAGCCATCCCGATACGCCATGGCCACCGAGCCCATGGAGTTGCCCGCGCCGATGTTCGTGGCCGCCACGGCGCAGCCGACGATCCACACGCCCCAGGTGCGGCCGCCGTCGTAGTAGTCGGAGTACTTCTCGACCGTGAAGTAGAAGTAGAGCCCGAACGCCAGCATGGCCAGCGCGTAGGCGATGACGACGGCGAGGTCGAGGGTCGCGACCAAAGGCTGTCCAGTCAGGAATCAGGTGGCGTGGGTCAGCCCGTCGGCGAGCAGGTCGAAGTCCCCGCCGAGCACCAGTTCGGGTCGGCCGGTCCGCCAGCCGTAGGCCACGTCGCGGATGAGTGGTGCGCCGTCCAGGCGATAGCGCCGCACCACGGGCGGCTGGCTCGTCTGGTGATCGAGGGCCGCGAGGAGCGCGTTGTAACGGGCTGGCATGGCCTCAGGCACCAGCGCCGGCGTCGCGGCGGCTCGGACGCGCGCCACCACGCGAGCGAGCCCCTCCCGTCCGGCTTCGTACTCCAGCGTGTGCAGGCCCACCTCCCGCTGGAGCACTCGCGCGGCGCCGAAGCCGGACACGACGGCCAGCCTCACCTCCCCCTGAGGTGCCGGCACCGCCTCCCAGCTCATATGGCGTCGATCCGCCCACCGCTGATACATCTCGAAGACCTGTGCACACCAGCGATCGCTCGTGGCGGGATCGTGTGCGCCGTCGAGGCTGGGCTGCACCGCAAGGGCCATCTCCACGGGCGCCTGGTCGAGCACGTCGGCCACGCCCCGGCCGATGACCAGCAGCTGCAATGCGAGCCGCGTGACCAGGTCCCGCGAATAGCGGTCGTCCGGCTTCCGCGAACGTGCCAGCCGCGACTGCAGGCCGCGCGCGGTCTCCGTGGCGGCTCGGACACGATCCATGAGGGCATAGCGCGACAGCACGTCGAAGCGATCGGGACGCGACCAGAACGCGGGGTGCTGCATGTCCGCCTGCACGGTACGCTCGACGGCCATCCACGTCTCGTCCGACAGTCGCCGCTCCAATGCCTCGCTCTCGGCGGCGAGGGCGTCACGCTCCTCGGCCGAGCCAACCGCATGGAGGGTCATGCTGGCGAGGTTCCGGCGCGCGGTCGGTGCCGGTGCGTCAGCCGGCGCCAAGGCAGGTTCGTCGGGATCGACGAACTCCACTTGAATCCCACGGCCGTCGCTCCTGACGAACAGGAACTGGTCGCCTTCTGGCGCGCGGTGTTCGACCAGCGTCGCCGCCAGGGGCGCCAGCAGGAAGCGATCGATCGCGCGTTTCAGCGGCCGCGCCCCCATCGCCGGCGAGAATCCCTTCTCCAGCAGGAAGTCCAGCGCCGACGACTCCCATTCGACGGCCCACTCACGGTCCCGCAGCCCCCGCCGCTCGAGCACCTTCGCCAGCTCGTTGAGCAGGATGCCGCGCATCAGCGCCCTGGTCAGGGGCCGGAACACCAGGATGGCATCGAGACGGTTGACGAACTCCGGCCGGAAGCTCTGGTTCACGACACGAACCACCTGATTGGCCGAGAAGCCTGCGGCCGACTCCACGAAGCCGGGGCCGGCGTGCTGCTGAATGGTGGAACCGAGGTTGGAGGTGAGGACGAGAATCGTGTGGCGGAAGTCCACCGTGCGGCCGCTCGCGTCCGTGAGGCGGCCATCGTCGAAGACCTGGAGGAAGAGATCCCAGACATTCGGGTGGGCCTTCTCGAATTCGTCGAGCAGCACGACCGAGAACGGCTGCTTCGCCACGCGATCGGTGAGGGCGTGTGCATCGCGATGCTCGGGGTCGCCAAGGATCTTGCGTGTCGACTCCACGGACTGGAACTCGCTCATGTCCAGACGGACCAGCCGTTCTGCGGAGCCGAAGAGGAACGCGGCCAGCGTCTTGGCGAGCTCGGTCTTGCCGGTGCCGGTGGGGCCGGCGAACAGGAAGACGCCAATGGGCCGGCCTGGATCGGTCAGACCGGCCTTCAGCATGGCGACGCGATCCAGCACCGCGTCGACCGCCTCGTCCTGTCCGATGACACGTTTCGTGAAGAAGCTCCGGACCTCGGCCAGGTTCATGCGCTCGCGCGCGTCGAGGACGAGGCTGGGCATGCCGGTGACCTTCGACAGCGTGGCGACCACGTGATCGCGGTCCATGTGACGGCCGCCACGCGCGGCCACCTGATGCACCGTCAGCTTGAGCAGGTCGAGCGCGCCGCCGGGCATGGAGTCGAACCCGAGGTAATGACGCGCCAGCTGCATCACCGTGTCGGTGACGTCCGCCGCCACGGTGATGCCGGTCGAGGCCTGGAGCCGAGCCGCGAGCTCGCGCGCCAGTCCATCCGCGGCCGCATCGCTCAGCCTGGGCAGCCGCACGAGCTCGAACGCGCCCCTGAGCCCCGGGAAGTGTTCGAGAAGAGTGGTCAGTCCGGTTGGCGTCGCCTCGCTCACCATCACCACGCGTCCGCTCACCACGGCGGGCAGCACCTGCTCGAGGAGTGAGGCCGACTGGCCGCGGTGCGTGCCGCTGGAGGCGAGGTGGAGCAGGTCCGGCACATACCAGATGACCCGCTTCTCCACCGCGAGCTCCGCGGTGAGCCGACGCAGGCGCTCTTCGAGCTGGCCGAAGTACTGCTGTCCGGACATCAACCCGGTGGCACCGGCCTCGAAGACGCTCCAGCCCTGCTCCAAGGCGCGTGCCAGCAGGAGCATCACAAACGTGCTCTTGCCCACGCGCGGCTCACCCACCACCAGGGCCGATCGAAACGGCGCGGTCAGCAGGAAAGCGGCAGCCGTGGCCAGCGGCTGGCGGATGGCGACGTGCTCGATGCGCAGGTCGTGCTCGCCGTCGCGCTCCACGAACCGGCCAGCCGTGCTCAGGAACGTACGATCCAGTGCCTGTCGTCGCCAGCTGCCTAGTTCGTCGGTGAGCGTGCGTGCGTGGGGATGACGGATCACGCGGAGCAGCGCCTCCGCGGCGTCGACTTCCGCCGTCGGTGTGTCCGTCAGGACAGGTCCGAAGGTGATGGTGTCGCCGAGCGCAGCGCGTGCCTCGAAGTACTCGGCGAGCAGCCCAGCGAGCAGCGGGTGCGTCCCCCAGTACTCAGGTGCACCGAGAAGCACGGATCCGACGGGCGGCCGGTCCTCCAGGCTGAGGAAGAACTGCAGCGCGTAGAACATCGGCCACGGCGACAGGTAGCGCACCTGGCGGAGGACGGCTGCCGCCGCGTCCTGACGGTCCGGGCGCCGGCTCAATGCCGCCAGGGCCGCGGCCGAGAGCATCCAGCTCGCGCCAGCGGCGTAGTCGGTGACGACGGTCAGCGGAACCTGTTCGGATTCCAGCAGTGTCACGGCCTCGCGGAACGGCGGCGCCGCAGTCACATCCCGGGGATGCGCGCTGGCGTCTCCGATGGCCGTCAGCTCGGCGGTCATGGCCTGGAGCCGGGCCGCCACATCGGGCGGTCCTTCCACCGCCGGCGTGTGCTCAGGAACGGCGGCGCCGCGCTTCTCAGCCGTGCGCGCGCGCAGCAGACCGACCAGCGTGCTCAGTCCGATGCCGATCGCGATGCCGATGAACAGGTCGCCCATGCGGTGGGTGTCCGGTGAGTATACGGTGGCCGGTACCAGTGGGTGGACACGGCGGGAGGCGCATGTTCATGCCAGTTGACACGCCACGTGGTGGCGGCATAATCGGCACTTCCCCTCGAGGCGGCCATGGCCGCCAAGGCGATTCGTGGGCCGCCGACCCTCCAGCACTGCCCCGAACCGGAGCCGAAGTCTGCGCGACGGAGGCTGCGTTGACCGCTGTCTGTGTTGTCACGTGCGGCTCGGAGGCCGTTCTCGCGCCTCTCGTCGAGGCGCTGGCTCGACGTGTCCCCTGCGTACCGGTGGCGCGAGCCGCTCCGTCCGACGAAGGATGTGTGCTGCTCGACCACTGGGGTCCGGACGTCGTGGACGCGGTCCGAGCTCTGCTGCTGCAGGCGCACCGCGTCGTGGCCGTTGTGGCGGAGTCGACCTCGCTCACGCCAGACCAGGAATGGGCCCTGATGGGTCTCGGCGCCCTCGACATCGTCCAGAAGCTCCCATGTGACGAAGCCGCGGGCGCGGCCCTCGACCGTCTCGAGCGCTTTCAGGAGGTCGATCGCCTGGTCGACCTGCCAGTCGTCCGCCAGCACGCCATCGGCGCCTCGGCCCTCTGGCGCGACGTGCTGCGCGACGCCGTGTGCGCGGCGCGCTTCTCCCAGTCGCCGCTGCTGCTCGAGGGAGAATCCGGCGTTGGCAAGGAACTCGTCGCACGCGTCGTGCACACACTGGATCCGCGGCCCGACAAGCGCGACCTGATCGTGCTCGACTGCACCACGGTGGCACGGGAGCTCGGCGGAAGCGAGTTCTTCGGCCACGAACGGGGCGCGTTCACCGGCGCCGTTACCGATCGGGAAGGCGCCTTCGGACTGGCTGACGGCGGCACCCTCTTTCTCGATGAGGTCGGCGAGCTGGACGAACGTCTGCAGGCACAGCTGCTGCGTGTCATCCAGGAGCAGACCTATAAGCGCGTCGGAGGGAACCGCTGGTACCAGATCCGCTTCCGCTTGATCGCCGCCACCAACCGCAGTCTCGAAGCCGAGCGTGTGGCCGGTCGGTTCCGGGCAGACCTGTTCTACCGGCTTGCCAGTCTCCGACTTCGCGTGCCACCGCTGCGAGAGCGCCGCGACGACATCCTGCCGCTGGCCCGCAGCTTCGCCGCAGAGGCGTGCGGTGCGGACGCATTCGACTCGGCGCTCGAAGCGCACCTCGTATCGCGGGACTATCCAGGCAACGTGCGAGAGTTGAAGCAGCTCGTGCACCGCATGGCCGTCCGCCATGCCGGCGGCACCCTCATCACGGTTGGAGCCCTGCCACCGGACGAACGTCCCTCGTCGCCCCCAGGGGCCGCCTCCGATCCCCTGCTCGCGTCCGCCGTTCGGCAGGCGGTGCTGAGTGGTGCCACGCTCGACGACATCGGCCGCAGGGCCAAGGACCTCGCGACCCAGACGGCCCTCGACGTCGAGGGCGGCAGCACGCACCGAGCGGCTCGAAGGCTCGGCGTGACGGACCGGGCGCTCCAGCTCCGGCGGAGGCTCGAGCGCCCACCTTCGTCGCGTTGACCATCAGCACGTGCCGACCACGCCCGGTCTGCGCACACGGAACGCGTCGCACCACGACTGTATCTGGCGGATCACCTGACAGGTGACACGCACGCCCGAGTTCTGACCAGGCACCGGTTGCGGCGGATTGCAGCGTCCCTTCTGGCCTCCCGTGCCCGTTCCGGTGGTGTGCACGCCGACCTGAATTCGGTGCCCGCTCGTCAGCTTCACCCACACCGGACTGCCGGAGTGACCCGGACAGGTGTCCATGGTGTAGCGCAGGTGCGTCGTCGTGGCGCCCAGCGGCACCACCGGTTCCGCGTGGAACCACATCGTCCCACCGGGCTTGTCCCCGGGGAAACCCGCGACGTTGAGGAAGTCCCTGGGGTTGAACGCTCGCGACCCCTGCAGCAGCGGGAACTGGCCGGGACGCCCGAACGGCCGCGGCAAGACGATGACGCCGTAGTCGAGCGACGCGTGCACGCGCAGCCGGGCGCGGTCGGCCTCTTGCTGCGTCGGACTGCCTTGCGAGCGGTTGGCGGATGATGCGGCACCGAAGTCCGCACCCGGGGTCACGCGCACCTTTGCTTCCAGCCCGCCGTTGTCCTTGAGCACGTGTGCCGCCGTGAGCACGACCTGCGGCGCGATCAGGCTGCCGCTCCCCCACGGCGTGAACCGGCCATTCCGCCACACCTCGACCAGGCAGACGCTGTTGAACGGGAAGCGCCGCGTCGAGAGGTTGCTGTTGGCAACCGATGGGATACGCACGCGGCCGTCACCGGGGGACGTGGGGCTGATGACGATGCTGTACTGCACCTCCTCCTCGGTGCCCTCACGGGTCAGGGGATCGCCCTGAGACGGGTCCTCGAGCGCTTCGAAGTCCGCCTCCGGTGCTTCGAGGTCCAGGCCTTCGAGGTCCAGCGCCTCGAAATCCTGGGTTTCCATGTCTGGCTGCTCTTCGACTTCGAACGTGAACGGATTCATGGTGTGTCTCCCTCGTGACGATGACAGGAGGCCGAGTCAGACCGCCGAGGGCGCCTGCGTCAGGCGATCGCGCAGCAGTGTTGACGGTGGTGTCGTGTTGACGGGTTCGACCAGCAGGTCCACGCCGGTGACGGCGCGATACGCGTGGATGTAGGACTGGATCTCCGGCCGCCACTCACGCGCCCACTCCGCCGCAGGGTCCGGGCCATTCTCCTGGAGCCACAGGTGGAAACGGATCGACAGCAGCAGCTGCTCTCCGAAGACGCCGAGGTCACGGAAGTGGCTCGCCGACGCTTCTGGCCAGCCGAACATCTTCTTGAGCGTGTCCACCTGCGCCATCCAGCCTTCCTGGTAGGGCACCATCGGGCGGCTGTTGAGGAACTGTGCGATCTCGGGCCTCGCGAGCAGCCACTCCTGCACGAGCATCTCGACGCGCGAGGTCCACGGCAGGTCGCCGTACTGGTTGTGCATACCTTGCGTCAACAGCAGGTGAACCTCCTTCAACGCCTGGAGGACGGGGAAGCCATCGGCTTTCACCGTGAGGTCGTCGTCCTGCCGATAGAAGCGCGCCGTGCGGTGGAGCAGGTGGTGGAAGGCCTCGATGAACTTCGAGCGGCTGTCCACCGACTGCAGCGGCTTGACGGCCTTGCCGTACAGCGTCAGGCCGTAGTGGTGGTCGTACTCGTAGGCCCGCCGCTGGATGGTGAGGCGGTTGTACTCGTCCTGGATGTAGCCGAAGAGCAGCGGCGACAGGCCGTGCAGCGGCGCGATGTTCAGGTTGACGAGCGGATTACGTCCCTGCGGATCGACCCGGTTCTGGAAGCGCAGCGCGACCACGTTGATCGCCTGGACCAGAGCACCCTGCTCGTGCCAGTAGTTCCAGATGAGCTCGAGCAGGCAAGGTGCCGTGCGGATGTCCACCCGGCTGCGCAGCACACCCTCGCACGCGTTGCCGATATCGCGGCCGCCTGTGAGCGTCTGGGTTCGCACCCGTTGGAAGTAGGGAAGCTCGCGCAACTCGGCGCTGCCGGGGCGGTCGTTCAGGTACTCGAGCAGCGTGCCGGCCGTCATGCCTGGGTACGTGAGGCGAAGGTAGGTGGCGACCTGCCCGCGCGTCGTGGCCGCATCGTCTGCGGCGGTCCACTTGAACCCGCATCGCTCCATCAGGAAGAGCTCGACGGCGCACTTCAGGAGTTGGTAGCCGCGCACGCCTGTCAGACAGGAGGGGAGGCACTTGCCGGCGGTGTAGCCACGGTCGGCGTGGTCGGCCGACTGCGCCGTGGTCGGGCAGAAGACCGTCGTGAGGTGCTCGTCGAGCGCCTTGAATCCGATCCCTTCCGTCGCAGTGCGGATGGCCTTCCAGAACTCACGCGACGGCTGCGGTGCGCCTGGGCCGGAAGGCTTGAGCTCGACCGGGAGCGGGGGGCGGATGCCGTCGCCACCTCCAGGAGGCGCCTGATTGGCGGCAACCGGAGTAGCCAGTGGACCGGGATCCCCGGCCTCTCCAGAACCGCCCGGGACCTGCTTCTTCGCGTCTGCCATATGCTTCTCCTTTTGCGCGGCAGCGGCGCCACGCTCACGCAACCGTTTTCTGGCTCGGGCGCGGGCAGGTTCGGGCGTTCCCGAGCGCACGCGTCAGGGCCCAGTGCCGCAGCAGGTCGCCCACGAGTCGCACCTCGACCTCTGTCGTAATCACGTGCGCCAGCCGTGCCTGACCCGCAACGGCCAGCGCTTCCGCCGGGCGTACGCCCCGGAGTCGATCCATCGAAAGACCACCCGCCGCATATCGCGCCCGGATGCGCCGTGGATGGACGGCCGGATTGGCCAGTGCCTCGGCCAGTGACTTGCCGCCGAGCGATCGCGGCCGATGGTGGACGAGCAGCCCGACGAATGGCGGCAGCGTCTCGAGCAGGCCGTCGAAGATGTCGCGCTGCTGCTGCGTCTGGCCGTCTCGCGGGTACAGTGCGTTCCAGGTGTCCGCGAGCCGCGCCCAGACAGGGTGTGGATGGAGTGCCTCGCCAAGTGCGGCGCTGAGGCGCACGCGCATCCACGGCGCGGGATGCGGGTCGTTGGGGGTGATCCGGAACACGAAGACCCGCGGCAGTGCCACCACGCCCATCAGGCCCAGCGTGGCGCTGACACCCAGCCGCGCGACGCTCCAGAGATCCGCGACGATCTCCGAGATCCAGCGGTCCCACAGCCGCCACGCCACGGCTTCGGGGCCGCCCTTGTCCACCATGGCCCGCAGCACGGGCCCGAGGGATGGCACCAGCCGCAGCAGGGCAGCTCCTTGATGCCCGACTTCGTGGACCAGCGAGGCCGCAATGCCGGCGCCACTCACCATGCGCTCGCGCGGAATGCGGATGATGCTGGCGGGGTTGCTGCGGCCGCCGGGCAGTCGGGTGCGCGCACGGCGAATGGCGGCTCCGAACCCGCGGTCGAGGTAACACACGATCGGCGGCGCGTGGAAGTACTCGCCGAGGTCCAGCGCATCGGCCGCAGCGACGTCGAGGCCTGACAGCCAGACCCCGTTGTCGTGCTCGCTCCGCTGCGTGAAGACCGCGGCGAAGATCTCGTAATCGGTGAGTGTCGCGTTGAACCGCATCCGCAACACGGCGAAGATGCGCTGTGCCTCCGCAGCCGACAGCGACCGGCCCCCACCCTGCTCGAACCAGTGAATGAACGCACCAACACGCCGGCCGAGCTCGTGAGTGCTCTCAGCAAGATGTCGTTCGATTGCGCCGAGGGCATCAGGCGACACTTGTGCAGCGGGCACCATCGGTTCGTGCAGCGAGAACGGTTTCACGCCGCGCAGACGTGCCTGCAGCGCTCGTGCCTCCTGACCGATCAGGGTGCGGGCCGGATCGACCACGACGGGACCCCTAGGTGACCACCACGATGTAGCGGCCGCGGCGGAACCACTGGCCGCGTGGCGATCGGCATCGGCACGCGCGCCCCTGGCCGACGCCAGGTCGCGTGCCCGGCCC
>WPCK01147116.1_pt1 | contig 15422 bp, 7 predicted proteins | sample 5399851 | NCBI WGS metagenome assembly WPCK01 (sample SAMN12869471, study PRJNA574797) | sludge metagenome | isolation source: wastewater treatment of pH11 | place: China:Beijing | collected 2019-05-20
CTCTCCCCCACGAAGCGTGGGGGAGAGGGAGCAGACCCCCCGGAATCTGCGGCAGAAGATTGGTCGCGGCGTTGCCCGCCACCCCACCGGCTCGATCACCGATCCTGGTCGAACCGATACACGTCAAACGTATCATTGCGAAACACCAGAGGGAACGGCCAGACGTCTCGGTCCAGTTCTCGCAGCACGACAACGTAGTCAATCCCTTGGCTCGCGGCGAATTCGCCGACCGCCACGGGGTCGGGACGCGGGCCCGGGTGATACAGTCCCAGTTCGGCAATCCGGCCAATCCGTTCATGCCAGGACACAATACTCGCTGCGTCCTGCGGAACGTCCTTCCACGTTGCATATTCCGGACGTTCGGCATACCACTTGAATGTCTGCGATCGCGTGGGAGTGAGAAACATGCTGCGCTGGTCCGTCGACTCACGCGCCCATTCGGAAAGTTCACGCCAATCCCGATACCTTGCCTGTTGTGCCGCCAGGCCCCCTCCGATTCCAAAGTTCCCCTGCCGATCCGCGGCAGGACGCGGATCGCGGCGGTTCTCTTGAAACTGAGCCGCGGTGCTCATTGCGATCGCCACGAGCGCCAGCGCCAACGACAGTTCCCCCAACCACCGGGGTCGGGAGTATCCCAGGAGGATTGAGCCGAGCACTAGCCCGGTGGGAACGAACACATCCGCCAGGCGAAACCAATAGAACTTCAATAGCCCGGCCCCCAGATCGGTTCGCTGGCGCGTGGTCAAATCGATGCAGACGCCGGTCAGCAGTACAATCACGCTCAGGGCCACCATCAAGTGCATTCGCCTCGGCCCCGCCGAATTCCACGTGGCCGTGGCGACCGCTGCCCAGAGGAGGGTTAACCCGCCGAACCGCCACTGGTACGAGCGTGCCATGAGGTGGGGGACCAGATGGTGCGGCAGTCGTTGATAGACCTGGATCACGTCCGCCTTGCGGCGGTCCGTCGGCGAGGCTCCCCGCGTGAGCTGCAGGGCAGGACCTACCGCGATCGACAGGGCCAAGGCGCCCGCCAGCAACGCTGCGGCAACGATCGCCCGGTGGTCCCATCGTTCCCGGTTCCCTCCCCTCTTTGGCCCGCAGTTGCCCGGGCTCCCAAGTGACATATTTATGTCACTTGGGACGGCAGATGCAGCGGGCAGGCGGACAGGCGGGTGATCCCAAAGGCCGGCGAACAGACCGGCCAGCAGGCTCCAGCCCCCCACCACCGGGTGAAATAACGTGGCGAGGCATTGCCGCAACCAGAACCTGCCCCACTGCTGCTCAATCACGGCGGCCATCCCACTGAAGACAAAGGGATACGCCAGCGACTTGCCTTCAATCCCTCCCACAAACCACTCTCCGGCAAGGTGCAGGTGCTTCACCAGCACGACCGCAGCGGCGGTGGAGAAGAGGGTCCAGCCCAGCCCGAGTCCCAGCGATCGGACCAGTCGCCGCCAGCCGAGCGCCAGGAGAGTCCACGTCGCGAGCCGGGCCAGCCATGCCGCCGCTGGCATCGAGAGCCATTGGGTGAGCCAGCCGACCGCAAGATAGAAGCCGGTGTGGGCGTCGGTCGATTCGAGGAACGCATCGCCCGCGCACCACTGTGGATTCCAGTAATGGCGGGCCTTGGCCAGGTAGTGGGCCTCATTCACTTGCGGCACCGCACCGCCAGCATAGACCATAAAGAACAGCACGCACCCAAGGACCTCGGCCGGCCCCGCCAGCCATGGCACGACATCGGTGCGGGGCGAGCGGTTACTCATCGGGGTGAGGCTGCTGCCAGCCGTCGCCGATCTCGGGTCGGCGCGCGATGGACGTGGCCGCGACATGGAATCTGCGACCCCTTCGTCGGCCAAGTTGCCAGTCGGTTTGTGTTCCCCGCGCCGCGCAGGTCCATCCCATCGCCCATCATCCGTCAATCAACCCGCCGCGCCTCCCGCGCCTCGCCCATGACGTCGATTGTGACGTAATTTCCGTCTTCCGAGAACTGAAAGCGGATGTCGGTCGCCGTAGCGTCCCATTCTCTGGGCCCCACCATCTGCAGGGCGAAGACCTGGCTGAAGGCATGGGCCTCCAGCTGTCCATCCCGTACCTCAAACCTCACATCCCCATCCTCGTCCGTGTGAAACACGCCGGCCAACTTCTGAAGTGTCGCGGCATCGGGGGTCTGGGTCGACGATTCCGCGATGGCCGACGGACCAGGCACCGTCGTTTCCACAGGCGCGAGCTCCCGCACCCAGATATTGCGATAGCGGACCGGGTCGCCATGATCCTGCAAGGCAATGGGTAACTTGTCCGGATGCTTCATGTAGGGGATCGTCTGCAGCCACATCGTGGCACCGCGAAGCGGAAAGTGGTCCTGCACCAAGACACCATTGTGAAACACCGTGGCTTGGGCCGGACGTTCCACGGAACCATCCTCGGAAAATCGTGGAGCGCGAAAAACTACATCATACGACTGCCACTCGCCCGGCGGCCGGCTGGCGTTGACCAGTGGTGGTGACTGGCCATAGATCGCGGCTGCCTGACCGTCGGCATATGTCTCGTTCTGGTAGGAATCCAGGACTTGCACCTCGTATTTCGACATGAAGTAGATCCCACTGTTGCCGCGATCCTGACCCTTGCCGTTCGCGGGGGTGGGCGACTGCCATTCCGCATGGAGTTGGACATCCCCGAACCCTTGCTTGGTTTCGATCATGCCCGCTCCATCTTGCGGGAACATCGCGCCGTCTTGAACCGTCCATTTCGGTTCCTCCCCCCCAGGGCTTTGCCACGTTGAAAGGTCCTTTCCGTCGAAGAGGACGGTGGCATCCGACGGGGGCGGAACCGGCAGCACTTGCCTTCCAGGGGTTACTTGTACGGGGCGTGGACGCCGCATGTCATGCTGCCTCCAGCGCGGCGTCTGTCCCACCAAGGGAACGGACACCAAGAACGTGGCAAGGACGACCACGGCTGCGAAACCTCTGTTGATACCCTGGCGCATACTCCTCCCCCATCTGAACGAAATACCTTCCGACACGCCAGTATCTTACCGTGCCGGGATTCCGCCTGCACACCGGCGCGAGGACTCCCGATAGTTCCTGGATGTCTGGTTTCCTGTCCTATGGGCAGGTCCTTCGGTCGCCTGCGGCTCCCTCAGGATGACAGACGGCGGGGGATCGCAGGTACCGCAGAAACACCACGGCATGTCATCCTGAACGGAGCGCAGCGGAGTGAAGGACCTGCCAGTCGCGGCGAGGGGCGAGAAAGGTGCGACGTGGACGAGGGCAATGGGAATGAGGGTGAGTCAGCCATGGTGCCGCAGGCCATTCGCGACGGGCAGGTCCTTCGGTCGCCTGCGGCTCCCTCAGGATGACAGACCGCGGGAGAAACCAGGGCCCGGTTAAAGGCGGGCTTTGTGGATGTCTGGAATTTTCTTCCCCGGAATTCTATCGCCATCAAGGGACGCCCGATTGCAGGTAGGCGATCAGGCCCGTCATTTGGGACGGCGTGAGGATCAATTCCATGCCGTCGGGCATCAGCGATCGGCCCGTGCTGTGGATTTGCTCGATGGCACTGCGCAGCACGGTGCGCCGCTGTCCATCCGCGAGGCGCAGTTCCAATGACGTGGCCGTTTCGGCCGTTACGATTCCCTGCAAGACCTGGCCATTGGTCAGTTCCACGGTATACGCGGCATACTTCGGTTCGACCGCCCGGCTTGGGTCGAGCACCGCCGTCAACAGTCCCCGTAACGAACGGTCGGTCAAGGTCCGCAGATCGGGCCCCGCCGTCGATTCGGGCTCGACCTGAACCACTACGCCATCCGGCGGAAGGGCGCCCTCCGTAGTCGGGTCTGCCGCTTCGCTGCCTCCGCCAGCGCGATGGCACACGGCGCAGTGCTGATCGAACAGTGCGCGGCCACTTGCCAGCTGTTCCTTGGCTCCCGGAGATGCGGTCGTTGCAATCTGCGCGTAGTAGTCGTCAATGACGGCCTGGCGTTCCTCGTTAAGCGGTGTGGCGAACAGCGTTCGCGCCGCAGCCGACACCTGCTCGTCGTCGTGCCGAAGGAGCCGCTGTCGATCGGCCAGGGTTAACTCCTGCGCCACCTCGGGATGCTCGGCGCAGTGGGCCGCGAGTGAGCGCGCCAGTACGGGCCGCTGCAGGCATTCCTGTACCAGCGCTTGCCGCACCGCGGGTGACAGCCGTTGCCACTGCACGAGTGCTTCGGCCGTCGCGTGGCCGTCGTCAACGCTGGCCAACTGGCGCACGGCGGCCAGTTGCAGTGCGAGTGGCTCACTGGGGGCCAGGCACCCGAGTAACAGCGTACGATGGGCGTCTCCATTCGCGGCCGATGTTCCCATGATCCCGAGGGCGGCGGTACGGTGCTCCGCGTTGGCGTTTTGGTCGGCGACGAGCACGGCAGCGCGATCGATCGCCTTCCGCAGTCGCGCGAACTCGGTCTGCAGGGCCGGGTCGGCCCGCGGTTCGAGCTGTTCCCAATGCAAGCCCCGCTGCTGCCAAGCGCGCAGGCCACCGGCCAGCAGTCCGACATTGGCGGCGGACCAGTCCGCGTCGAGCCGGTCGAGGGCTACTCGCAGCGCGGTGGGCGGCGCCGCACGTTCCTGCGACGAGCGGGTAATGGAAAACGCGGCTTCGAGCACACCGGGGGGGTGGGGGGGGACGCGCTCCCCTGCGGAGGCCGCCCCGAGAATTCGCTGCCAGTGCTTCGGCAGCGAACTCACCACGGCCGCGCGCTGATAGTCGTCGTCCGCCTGCCGCGCCAGCTGAGCCAGCGCGCCGGCAGCCGCGTCGTCGGGAAACTCACCGAGCGTACAGGCCAGCTGGAGACGGACGCGAGGATCGGGGTGCGCCGCGAGGCGGACCAGCTCGCCAAGTACCCTGTCGCGAACCTCTTTCGCCGCGGAATCGGCCCAGCGCTCGGCCAGCTGCACGGCCCACCGCTGTACCCGCGGGTCCTGATCCCGCATGGCATCCTGCCAGACGGTTGCGTCCAGCGCATTCCAGGCCGCCAGGATCGATAGTGCCTGCAAGCGGGACCAATACCGTTCGCCCGACCGCACCAGCCGTTGGAGAGATTCCTTGGCTGCGGGGTCCTCCGCTTCGACCAGCTGCCGCTGGGCCCAATCGCGGACCAGCCCGTTGGGGTGTTCCAGGTACGTTACGAGCTCGACGGCATCGAGCCCCTGCAGGCGCGGCACGTCACGCAGTGGGATGCCGTCGCGGACCACACGGTAGATGCGTCCATACTCGTGGCCGGCACGGTATTGTGGCCGCAGCTCTTCCTGACCATCGGGCGGGAGCCACTCGGGATGTTCGATCATATAGCGGTACATGTCGACCACATACAGCGCGCCATCGGGCCCCGTGCGCACCATGACTGGCCGACACCAACGGTCCGTCGAGGCGAAGATATCGACCGGCCCATCATCACTGGCCCGCTGGCCCCGGAACGTGGTCCCCTCGTCGTCCACCCAGTGGTGCTGGACCAGGTTGTGAAACGGTTCGCACGTGAAGGCGTGCTGCCGCGCCGCTTCTCGCGGAAACAGGAGCTCGTCTCGATACACCTCGATGCCGCAGGCCGATGTGTAGTGTCCAATATGGTCGAAGCCGTGGTAACGCTTCTCCGGTTGCTTGGCCGGATAGACGGGTGGTTGTAGCGGTACTCGCACCTGATGCCTCACCTCGGGGGCCGCCACGTCAGGGTTTCGCGCCAGGTAGCGGTCCTCGAGCACATAGTGCCAAAGCGGCATCACGTTCTGCACGCCGAACCAGTTTCCAGCGTCATCGCGCACGCGGCCGAACTGCGACGGGCCGGACTCGGGTTCCAACCCTCCCCGATCGGGCTGAATTCGCAGGTCGCGGCTCCCCAGCTGCACTCGCTGGCCCGTCAGGACCGACACGACCGAGTTCTCGGCGCCGTAGCCCGCATGGTGCCCACCGCTGGCGCAATGGATCCAGTTGTCCAGACCCCAGCGGAGGCCGTTCACTCGCAACTGCTGATTACCGGCAAGGAACCCGGTGTAGAGCGGCACTTGCACATCGGACGTACCGTTGCCGTCCGTATCGCGAGCCCAGAAGATCTGAGGCGCCGCGGTAACGAGCACGCCGTCGCGCCATGCCAGGACTCCATTGGGAAAGGGGACCCCGTCGAGAAACACGGTCGACTGGTCATAGCGCCCATCGCCGTCGTTGTCGGCCAGCCAGCGAATGCGACCGCCTGGCTGGCCCCGGTCGTCGAGGCCCATCGGATAGTCGGCCATCTCGGCGACCCACAACCTGCCATCCGCACCCCAATCGATGGCCACTGGGTCGTGTACCAGCGGTTCGGCGGCCACCCGTTCCACGTGGAAGCCATCCCGCACGCGGATGCTTCGGAGACCTTGCTCCGGGCCGAGGGGCGCTGAATCAAGCCCCGTACTTCCGGCTCCGCCAGGCGGAGCGCCATGGTTTGCCTCACCGTGTCCGTTCTGGGGCGTACGGGAGAGTGGTGGATCGGGCTGTCTCGCGGCACCGGCTGCTGCAACGTGCCGAGCGATCTCGTCGGCCGTCAACGCGCGGTCGAACACGGCCAGCTCGTCGACGCGCCCCTCCCAGGAGGCGGCCGGGTCTTGCCCTTGTCCGAATCGAATCGTCGCGCGGGCACTCCGGTTGGGGACCTCCTCGGAACTCATAGCGCCCGTCAACTCGGCTTGCCGCACCCCGTCCAGGTAGACATCGACGGAAGTTGCGCCGCGGACCAGCGCCACGTGGTACCAGCGATATCGGTCCATCGACACGCCGCCCAGGTGATCGCCCCAGGCGAGTCGCCCGGGCGTATCGCCGGTTGTGCCGGTCAGCCGCAACTGCTGGCCGTCCACATCCAGCAGGACGCCGGTGATTTCGCGCACGTCGCTTGGCAACCCATTCCAGAACCAGCCCGTGAGGCTCCAGGCAGGACCGAGTGGCACATCCGCGCAGGCCAGATGCCCACCTGCCAGATGAATGGCGCGGCTGGCGTACTTGGTGCCGAATCCCGTCCCGTCCGCGCCAGGAAGGTGGTACGCGACATGGCCGACAACCGCCAGGGGCCGTGCGTGGGACGAACGGTCGGCAAGTTCGCTGCCGAGTTGCTCGCCGCATCCCCAGTAAGCCGACGGTCCAGCGGCCAGTACCGCTTCCGCATAGCTGCCAGCGGGCTCGCGATAGGCACGGCGATCGAGCCCGGTGATTTGCTCGATCATCTCCAGCAGCGATGCGACGATTTTCGGCTCGGCGTCAACGGCCAGGCCGGCAGTGCGCGCCGGCCAGGTGTTGTAGCCCCCCAACGCGTGCTGTTCCGGCGGCGGAATGTAACCACAGGCACCGTTGGCCAGCTCGATGTTCATCGTTTGCCCGAGCGGCGACTGCGCCTTCAGTTTCAAGCCGGTCAGCGCAAAGACCTCGTTGGGTATCGCGGTGATGAGGGTCGGTCCAATCTGGATCGTCTGCAGGACCACTTCATCGGTCGGATGGCTGTCGAGGTAGATGGCCTGTTCGGCGTAGACCTCGGGTTGATCCTGCGGTTGACGATCCCCCATCAGCTTGACCATCCTGCGTGCCCAGGCAAGTCGTTCGGGAGATGGGAGGCGGCGATCGATCGGCAGTCGGCGTTCGAGCATCTGAAGCGATTCGGGGATCGCGTATCGAATGCCCTGCAAGCCGTCGACGGCCAGATTTACCAGACCGTCGGAAAATTGCTCGATCGTGGGTGACCTGGCCGGCCGCGAATAATCGCCCCACCACAGATCGCCGCTCGTCCCCTGCGACATGATCGCCACGAACTCCGGATTCTCGCCCCGGTAGTGTTTGCTGAGCCCTGCGCAGAATCGTCCGTAGTAGTCCGCGGACACTCCTGGATGTCCGCCAAAATAGTGCATCGAAAAGTTGGCCAGCATCGCCAGTGGCCGACCGAGGTTGGATCGAATGGCCAGCACGGTTAACCACGGGTCGATGGGGCCGGCCGGCCCCACGTATTCCAGGCTTTCGTGCCCCGGGTGCATCATCGCGCGCACCGATCGATCGCCGAACGGATCGACCAGCATCGTGTCGGGCCGCGTGATCCAGCGGCGGTTCTTGGTGTAGTCCCCTGCGTCCAGCGCGACCCATCCGATGGCGGCGGGTTCCAGTCGCGCGTAAGCGGCCTGGATGGCCTCGGCGATCTTCCCTGGCAGGAACTCGCGGTAAGCCGGGTCGGCCCGCGAACCGAGGCAGTAATCCATGACGCTGGGGCAACTGTGCGCGTGCGTCGCGGCGATCAGCATCCGTTCACGCGGAATGCCGGTCAGCTGGTGGGCCAGCTCCTTGGCTCGATCGCACACGTCGACCGGGATCATGCAGCTGTCGACGATCACCAGCACCACGGGGGGTCCGTCGCCTGCCAGGCAGATGCACCGAGCGTGCAGGGGATCGACCACTCGGTCGTCAGTTGCCTCCAGAAAGCCGCCATTGCGAATCACCGGCAACTGTTGGGGCGTAACGTCCACCATGGCTGCCCCTGCGCGAAATTCGATCGCCAACCCCCGACTTGTGGAGCCCAGCAGGCAGACCAGCGAGCCCGCCCACATGAACCATTTTCGCGCCGCGCTGCTCCGGGACCTTGCTTCCACCGATCGGGCCTTTCTGAACGAGCTGTGCGGCACCGCCGCGGGAACGCTTGGATGTCTGGAACGGGAGCCGCGGCGAAGTTCGGAGCATGGCGGGGGGACGACGACCCGATTATGCCGGATGGCCGTCGCCTGGAACAGACTGTCGTCGGTCCCGATACGAGGGCATCCCAACCGAGGACCTTCACCCTTTGGCACGGCGCCCAGTCCTTGGGAGTCACTTCCATCTTGGGATTTCGCGCGAATCTTGGATGTCTGGGAGTGGAAACACTTTCGCGGGTGGCCAGCGCGCGTTACCGTTTGGGGGTCTGCTCCGACATGCGCTGTCAAGATTTCGATTCCCGCGGCGAATGGCTAAGAGATCGGGTTGTCGCCGCGGCGCGTCGAGCCGGCAACTGGCACGGTCGTGGCCCCTGCGATCGACAACTCTGGTGCTTGCGAAACTCCGTACATTCTCGCTGCTGGGAATCGAAGCCCTTCCTGTGGAAGTCGAAGTGGATGTGTCACCACGCGCCATGCCCAAGACGGTCTTGGTGGGGTTACCGGAGGCCGCCGTACGCGAGAGTACGCATCGCGTGGAACGGGCACTCGTCAATTCGGGTTACGTGCGACCTCAGGATCGAGTCGTGATCAACCTGGCACCGGCAGAGCTGCCTAAGCAGGCGGCATCGTTTGACCTGCCCATTGCCCTGGGGGTCCTGGCGGCCAGCGGGCAGATGAAGTCGGACCTGTTTGACTCTTACGCGGTGGTCGGCGAGCTGGCGCTCGAGGGCCATATGCGAGCGGCACGCGGAGCGCTCTCCATGGCCATGAGGGCCAAGCGGGAAAAGGGCCTGAAGGGGCTGGTGGTGCCGAGCGACAGCGCGGCCGAAGCCGCAGTCGTGGAAGGGGTCGAGATCATCGCCGTGTCGAGCCTGGCGCAGGCCGTGGGGTTCTTCAGCGGGCAGCTGGACCTGTCCCCCACGCCCTCGCAGCTCGATCGGCTGTTTCATGAACTCTCGGACTATCCGGTCGACTTTGCGGACGTGCGAGGCCAGGAAACGGCAAAACGGGCGCTGACCATTGCGGCTGCGGGTGCCCACAACATCCTCATGATCGGGCCACCCGGTTCGGGCAAGACCATGCTGGCCAAGCGATTGCCGACGATCTTGCCGCCGTTGACGGCCGACGAGTCGATCGAGGCCACACGGATCTACAGTGCCATGGGTCTCTTGCTTGCGGGTCAGCCGCTGATGGCTCGGCGCCCATTTCGTTCTCCGCATCACACGATCAGCAATGCGGGACTGGTCGGTGGTGGCTCGCCTCCCTCCCCGGGGGAGATCAGCCTCTCGCACCACGGCGTCCTGTTCCTGGACGAGCTGCCCGAGTTTGATCGGAGGACCCTGGAGGTCCTGCGGCAACCCTTGGAGGACGGCTGCGTCACGATCTCCCGCGCGTTGGCGGCAACCACGTTTCCGGCCGAGTTCATGCTCGTCGCGGCGCTGAACCCGTGCCCCTGTGGATACCGCAACGATCCGCGCCGCAATTGTCAGTGCTCCAGCCCACAGATCGAACGCTACATGGCGAAAATCAGCGGTCCGCTGCTCGACCGCATCGATATTCACATCGAGGTCCCGGCGGTTCCGTACAAGGAGCTGGCCGCCGAGGAGGCCGGCACGTCGAGTCTCGCCATGCGGGAGCAGGTACGCGCCGCGCGACGGCGACAGGCCGAGCGGTTCGCGGGGGTGGCCAAGACGCACTACAACGGCCAGATGACGTCGGCCCAGCTTCGGCAGTTCTGCCGATTGAACCCGGCTTGCATGAGTTTGATGAAGACGAACGTTCATGATTTCGGCCTTTCCGCTCGCGCTTATGACAAGATCGCGAGGGTGGCGCGTACTATCGCGGACCTGGACGAATCCGTTACGATCGAGGAATCGCACCTTTCGGAAGCGTTGAATTTTCGCATGCTGGATCGTCAATTTTGGACGTAGTGCCAGGGGAGTTCCGGTCATGGCCCGCGTGCAGTGCCGAATTTGGCTGATTGCCCTTCTTGGATTCCGGTTGGCCGCGCCGGCAGCGGCGCAAAAGCCCTTCTCGCAACTGGTCGGCCAGGTGCCGATTGAAAGTGTCAAGGCGACCACACCCCTCAAGGTGCCCTATCTCACCTGGGGAGGCGACGTGGCCACGTTCTACGCCAACGGCGGCCTCAAGACCGCGCCCGATTCGATCTACGGCAAGGCGGGGTTGAGCTTGCAGCTGACCCCCGGCGATGACTTTGTGCAGCAGGTGAAGGACTACGTGTCGGGCAAGACCCCCTTTCTGCGGGGAACCCTGCATATGTTGGGCCAGGCGAGCGAGGTCATCGCCAAGGACCCGCGGACGAAACCTGTCATTGTGCTGCAGCTTTCGTGGAGTGCGGGGGACCACATCGTCGCGCGGGAAGCCCTCAAGTCGCTCAATGACCTGCGCCGGCCGGGCAAGAAGGTCCGCATCGCCTGCCAGCAGGGAGGCCCTCATGTCGGTCTGCTCTACGATTCGTTGACCGCGGCACAAATCAAGAAAGACGAAGTCGAGATCGTGTGGGTCAAGGACCTGACAGGTCCCCAAGGTCCTGCGGAACGGTTTCGCAAGGATGCCGCCATCGACGCCTGTTGCGTGATCACTCCGGACATGCTGGGGCTGACCGGCGGGATCGATAGCAAGGGGTCCGGGGCCGAGGGAACCGTGGCCGGCGCGCATGTTCTGAACTCGACGCAGCAGATGTCCCGCTCCATTGCCGACGTCTACGCCGTTCGCAGCGACTGGTTCGCGGGTAACAAGGGGCTCGTAGAGAAATTCGTGGCCGGCTACCTGAAGGGAACGGATGCGGTGGTCGCCATGCGCCGGAAGTTTGAGGAATCGGGGACCTTGAGCCCAGACTACCGGGCGGTCCTGCAGATGGCGCAGAACATCTTTGGCAAGGAGGTTCTTCCCACACTGGAAGTCGACGCCCACGGCCTGTTGCTCGATTGCACCTTCGTGGGCCTGGCGGGGCAATCGGCCTTCTTTCGAGACGCGGGCAATCTCAGTGGGTTCGAGCCGAGCATGAAAAAGGCCTTGGACCTGGCGCAGGAATGGGGCTACGCCGCCGGCCGCTTCGGTTTCGAGCCTGCCCCTTTCGACTACGTCAAAGTGGCGGGCCTGGCGGGGCTCAAGTACGAAGCGCCCGCGGCCCGCACCGGCCGGATTGCCGAGTCGCTCGACTTTTCGCCCGAATCGGAACTGGATGACAAGACGATTGTCAGCTTTACCATCAATTTCGATGTGAATCAGTCGAACTTTTCTGCGGATCGATATGGCGCGGAGTTCCATCGTGCCCTCCAGGCGGCCTCCACATTTGGCAACGCCGTGGTCGTGATTCGAGGGCACTCCGATCCGAACCTCACCCTGAAGGAGTTGGTCCTGGCGGGTATTGAAAAGGGGACCATCAAGCGCACCGGTCAGCCCGGCAACTATCGCTATTTCTTGCAGGGCAAACCGTTGGACCTGAATGCCACGGGGAAGCTGGTGGAGCTCATTCGCGCAGGGCAATTCGAAGGGACCAAGTATTCACCGCGGGCAACCATGCAGGCCGCCTTGAATTTGTCGCTCGCTCGTGCGGAGGCCGTGCGCAAGTCCCTGGTGGACTTCGCCAAACAGCAGCAGGTCAACCTGGATGAGAGCCAGATCGAGCCTGTAGGGGCTGGAATCCTGGAACCGATCATTCCGCGGCCGGTCTCGGAGCAGCAGGCGCGGGAGAACATGCGTGTCGAGTTCCGCATCGTGCGGGTGCCCGCGGAAGCTATTCAATCGAGTGATTTTGACTTCTAAGGGTCGCCACGGTGAATCACGCGTCCCCTCATCGACTGCGAAGACCAGGTGTCGTGGCTTGGTGTTGCCTTGTGGCGGGCCTGGCCCTGGTCGGCCTTTCCGGCCCGGCCAACGCCGGTCAGATCGTTGCGGTGGTCTTGGACGATTCCGGTTCCATGGGCGAGCCCATGCGGCGCACTCCTCGCGTCCGTAAGATCCAGGCGGCCAAGTCTGCCCTGTTGGCCGTCTTGAACGACCTGCCGAAGGACGCCCAGCTGGGAATCGTGTTGCTTAACGGAAGTGTTCAAGGAAGTTCCTGGGTGGTGCCGCTGGGGCCCGTCGACTTTCCGAAGGCGCGACAGGCCATCCTGCAGGTGCAACCGATCAATGGGACGCCCCTGGGCAAGTTCATGAAAGTCGGGGCCGATGCGCTGCTGGAGCACCGCGCCAAGGAGTTTTACGGGGACTATCGACTCTTGATCGTGACCGACGGAGAGGCGACTGACGCGGAGCTCGTGGATCGCTATCTGCCGGAAATCATGGCACGTGGCCTGAACGTCGACGTCATTGGTGTCGACATGCCGCAACAGCACAGTCTGGCCACGCGCGTTCATACCTATCGACGGGCCGACGATCCGGCGGCGCTGCAGCAGGCCATCCGCACGGTCCTGGCGGAGACGGTTGCCAGCCGGGACGACGGAGGCGAATCGGCCTTTGAGATCGTGGCCACGATTCCCGATGAGGTGGCTACGGCGGCCCTGAAGGCCCTGTCGGAAAGCGGGAATCAACCGATCGGAACGAAACCGAAAGCGACACCGGGCGCGAAGCAGGATGAGATGCTGGACGAATCATCGGACGCGGCGGAAGGGCCTGCTTCTGCGACGCCTGCGAGCTCTTCAGGGAAAACCCCGCCGCGCCGCCGTCCGATGGGGTCTTGGTTCCTCTATGCCTTCGTGTTCATCATCTTCATGCAGCTGGTGAGCCGATTCAAGCGCCGAACGCGTCTCCGCTGATTGCGAGTGAGGTCCTCGTTGTCCAAGGGAAAGCTGCTGGCCGTTTGTCTCCTCTGGCTGCTGATCGCGGCGAGCCTCGCACTCGTCTATCGATTCCTATGGGCACCGGGTCGAACCCGTCAGACACTGGGCAACACGAGTTCCTCCTCGCATTACCGTGCCCAGGTCGATCTTGCCTTGGATTCCTATTCGGGGTACGCCCTGCTGCGGTCCCCGCGTTTCAAGGAGGGACTGGCCCGCGAGCGGATTCGGCTTGTGCTCCATGACGATCAGGCGGACTACGAAGCGCGGCTGCGGGCCTTGCGAAACGGTTCGATTCCGATGGGAGTCTTCACGATCGACGCGCTGCTGACGGCCAGTGCCGAATTGGGCGAGATGCCGGCTGCCATGGTGGCGATTCTTGACGAAACGCGGGGGGCGGATGCCATCCTGGCGTATCGGGATGCCTTTCCCAGTGTGGATGCCCTGAATCATGAGAATGTCCGGCTGGTCCTCACACCGCGCTCGCCCAGCGAGACATTGGCTCGCGTGGTCATGTCGCGATTTCGACTCGATCGCTTGCCCGAGGATCCGTTCGTCGAGGAGGCCGATATCGCGGCGGTCTTCGAACGCTATCGGCAGGCCAAGCCGTCGGACGAACTGGCGTTTGTCTTATGGGAGCCCTATGTCTCGCGGATGCGCGCCAATCCCCAGGCCCACGTCCTGACGGACAGCTCGGCTTTGCCGGGGTACATCGTCCATGTCCTGGTGGCCAGCCGCGACTTCCTCGTCAAGAATCAGGATGTGGTTCGCGACGTGGTGGGTTGTTACTTCCGAACGGCCTATGAGTACCGCGATCGCATGCCAGAACTCCTGATGGAGGATGCGCGGCAGCTGGGAACGCCGCTCGATCCGAAGCAGGCCGAAACGCTGGCCCAGGGGATCTGGTGGAAGAATACGCTCGAGAATTTTGCTCACTTCGGCCTGGATACCAGTACGTCTCTTCCGCTGTTGGAGGACATGATCAGCAATCTCACGGGCGTGCTGGTCGAGACGCATGCCATTCCGAAGGATCCCACGGCAGGGAAGCCGAACCTGTTGTACTTTGATGGTGTGCTGCGGGACTTGAGCAAGAGCAACTTTCATCCGCGCCTGGCACAGGAGCAGGTGCGGTCCGAGCGCCCGCAATGGGATCCGCTGTCGGATCAGGAATGGAAAGCGCTGTTGCCCTTGGGTACGCTGGCCGTGCCTGACCTGGTCTTCGCACGTGGTACGGATCGACTGACCGCCAGCAGTGAAACTGCGCTCGACGCGCTGGCCGAGGAGCTCGGATCCTTTCCCACGGCCTACCTGATCGTCCGCGGGAATTCGTCGCGGCAAGGGGATGCGGACGCCAATCGCAAGCTGGCCCTCCGGCGTGCGGAGGTCGCCAGGGACTACCTGATTCACATGGGGGTCGACGCGAATCGGGTCCGCGCCGATGCGGAGGTGGAACAGGCCACCGGGGGCTCGTCCGTCTCGTTTGTCCTCGGACGGCCGCCGTATTAGAGCGAGTCGCGCACACGGATCGCGCGTGCCACGTCGAGTTTTCCTTGCCGCCAACGACGAAAGAACTGCTTCGGATATGCGAGATGCCTTCGAATGCGCTGCCGGCATGGCCGGTAAATTGCAAAGCCGCCAGGGCTCTGGAAGAGCGACTGGCGGCTTTCGGTGGTCTTGCGTCCGGCGCGGGCCTTCCCGCACCGATTCGGGAACTATCGGCGATAACCGCCGCGGGATCCTCCGGACCCACTCCGGGCCTCACGAGGCCGAGCCTCGTTGACCGTCAGCGGGCGCCCGTCGTGATCCTTTTCGTGCAAGGTGCGAATGGCCTCGAGCGCCGCATTGTCATCGGCCATCTCGACGAAACCAAACCCCTTGCTGCGTCCCGTGTCTCGGTCTTGGACGACCTGGGCACTGCGGACCTCGCCAAACTGGGAAAACAGCTCTTCGAGCGACG
>WPCK01069949.1_pt1 | contig 15418 bp, 12 predicted proteins | sample 5399851 | NCBI WGS metagenome assembly WPCK01 (sample SAMN12869471, study PRJNA574797) | sludge metagenome | isolation source: wastewater treatment of pH11 | place: China:Beijing | collected 2019-05-20
CCCTTCTTCGACGAAGTTACTGCGGACTTCACCTATGTCCGGCTACACGGAAGCCCGCGCATCTACTACTCCAACTACTCCGAGGCCGATCTAGAGGCATGGGCGGCGCGTCTGCGCCCCCTTCTTGAGGTGGGTCGGGACTGCTACGTGTACTTCGACAACACCGCCGCAGGCCACGCGCCAACTAACGCGTTGACCCTGGAGCACCTGCTTTGCGTCGACACGCGAGCCTAACGGGTGGGCGATCGGTGGCGGGGCCGCAGCCTCGTAGCGTTTCTTCGCTTCCGACTTCTGATGACGAGGGCGAAAGCTGCGAGGGTGCCCGGGACCAACACAGCCGTCACCACGGCAGCTTTAATGCGGCGGTCGGAATCGACCGGTGTCGGTTGTGCCGCGGAGGAGGCACTTGAAGCAAATTGCATCTCTTCGGCCAGGTCGCGCTCCGCGGTAACCAAGAGTCGATGTGTATTAATGCCGTAGGGAGTACAGGTGATCAGGGTTAGAAGGTCTTTGCCAGTTTGTGGTTGTATCCGAGCTCTACCGTGCCGAGGGGTGTCGACGACCCGTTCGGTGACGGTGTAAGCCAGGGTCTGCCCAAGTACCCCAACGTAGATGTGGTCCCCAAGTGCCACGTCGTCGAGGTGATCGAACATGGAGGCTGTCACCATTCCTGAGTGCGCAGTGATCGCGGCATGGGTGCCCGCCCCACCTACAGGAAGTGAGCTACCTTCAAGGATGCCTGCTCCCCGCAGGAGGTCTTCGGGCGAGGAGGTTGCGTAAACGGGTAGGTCAATCTTGACGGCCGGAACCTGCACCCGGGCACGAACGTCGCTACCGACGACAACCAATGCTTGACCCGCGGTTTCGAGATCTCGGACCTCATTCGCTTGGCGTGCAGTCTCGAACTGAGCAAGTGCTGAGTCAGGTTGGAGGAATGCGTACTCAGCTACTGCCTGCGTATGGGTTGAGGCTGCGTGCCATTTGGAGACGGCTGGATACATCAGCACAGCCAACCCGGCCACAAGCACTACCAAAGAGAGGACCTTGGCGGCTGTGCGGCCGGGCTGGCTTCGTCGAGCTCTGTGGGAGTTCATCGTTGCTTTACATGGGAGCCGGCAAGGTTCATGCCTTGTCGGAGTTCCGCCTTGAGCGAGACAGCATCAGAGCTCCGCCGCCTATGCCTATCAGTGCGAGTCCACCGACCAGAAGAGCCGCTGACCCCTCGGCACCTGTCTTGGGTAGCTCTCCGCCTGCGTTGTGCGGGGTGTTGACGACGTCTACCGTTGCCGCGGAGGCAACTGGGGCGGTGACAGTAAATGGAATGGGTTCGGGAAGTAGCTCATAGCCGACCGGCGCCTGCTTTTCTACGAGCCAGTAAAAGTTGTAGTCTGGCGATCCTTCCGCCACAGTTGCCCCGTTCGCCCAGTTTGAGTAGCGCAAGCCATCGACAGTGACTCTTCCATCAGCTCCTGTGGCCCACTGGCTCTTTCCGTTGACTGATACCGCGGTCGCAGTCGCAAAGTCTTTGGTGTGAGAAGCCCGAACCTCAAAGATTGCTCCGCTCAAGAACTTGCCTTCGCGATTGTGCTTGAGGACGTTGATCCCTCCAAACTTGGTTTCGATCACAGTGGAGGGAACCTCTGTTTCCGGTTCGCCCTCACGCTGGAAGGTCAGCTCCGCTTGGTTAGAGATCTCCCCAGAAGCCGCCACAATGGCCTCATGTGTGACTGACACCTTTGCATTGGGGTTGCCGACAAGCGCGTCAAAAGCTGCCTTCCTTGCGGTAGCTCCGAGAGTGACGGTAACAAGGCCTTTGTCATGTGTGGCAGTGAAATCCGTGGTCGCTTGGCCATCGATCATCACCGTTGTAGATCGGTAGGTCAGCTTCGGATCTAGGTGGTCCTTAACGACGTACTTGGTAGTTGCGGATCCGCCGGGAATGGTGGAATCGATCGTGAATCTTATCGCCTGTCCGAGGGCGTATGCGGAGCCGTCATTCACGGTCTTTGTGACACTACTAATGGTGTTCTTCGGGTAGGCGTGGACGTCAAAGACCCAGTTCTGACGATCCTGTGGGTCCGTGAGAGGAACTGAGATCAAGAATGGCATTGACTTAGTGACCGCAGAATTGGCTGGAACGGTTGGAGCCTGGCTCTCTTGAACAAGATACAGACCAACCGGGAGACTCTTGAATGATGCAAGTCCCGAAGCGTTGGTGGTTGCCTCCTTCTTGTTGACCAGGCCGTGACCGTTCTGCGTGATCGCACCAGGGTTGAACGGGTCGAAGGTGTCGACAAGTGATTGAGCTTTCTTCCAACCGGCATTGGTTTTCAAATCAATACCTGCGACCTGTTCAATCGTGAACTTTGCGCCTTCCAACGGGGCTAAGCCTTCCAGGTCGCCAGGAGGCAGTTGCATGCCCTGATTGTCCGCTATATAGCGAGTGGGCTGAGCGTACTTGTGGACGCTGATGCTCCCGGTTGCTCCGTCTGGAATCAAAGGGGGAGGGGGAGCGGCAGATGCGGCGACGTTGGATGCACCCATTAGGACGGCAGCGATTCCCATCGCTGCAATAGTCAGTTTTCTCAAGGGAGGACCTTTCATTGGAATTGACGGATATGAGCCGGCCAACTGCCGCGGTTGCGACCTGATGACTGGCTGAACACCTACGTTTCCAACTAAATACAGTCGGCACATCTCAGAAATCTCAATCTGGGGATAACGCCGAATCTCTTGCATTGGGGACATCTCTTGACGACCATCCGTAAGATGGAGCTATGAGTAACCGTCCGCAGGAAGAAGTTCCCGGGGTTCGAGCGACACTTCGCGAAGCAATCCACGCTGAGGCAGAGATTGAACCTTCCCGAATAGGAGCATTCTTTGATGTCGATGAAACGCTGGTTCGTGGCGCCAGTGCCTACTGGGCCGCGAAAGAGATGTTTCGCCGCTCGCTTTTTGGTTTTCGGGATCTGGGATTTGCCGCAAAGGAGTCCTTCAAGTTCATTCTGTTTGGGGAGAACACGGACAAGATCGGCAGTTTTTCTTCCAGAGCCGCACAGCTGGTAGCAGGTAACTCTGTTGAAGACATGCAGCGCCTAGGCGAGGACATTTTTGAGAAGTACTTCGTTCCCAAGGTTTACAGGGCAACATACGAACTCTTGAAAGCACACGTCGCTGCTGGCCACACGGTCTACCTCATTTCAGCCACGCCGTGGCTGATAGCTGAGGAGATTGCCAGACAGATCGGGGCAGTCGGAGGTATCGGCACCAAGATCAAGGTTGCTGATGGCTACCTGATTGGCGAACTTGACGGGAAAATCGTTCACGGTGAAGAGAAGGTCGTTGCCGTCCTCGAGGTGGCAGCGGAGAACAATCTAGACCTGAGCCAGTCGTGGGCTTACTCGGACTCGGCCAACGACATTCCGATGCTCTCCACCGTTGGCCACCCTGTCGCAGTCAACCCGGACCGCGCCCTTCGGGCCCATGCTCGTGCCAATGAGTGGCAAATTCTACGCGCCCATGAAACAAAAGATGTTGTATTGCGTTTCGTAGGCCGTGCTGCGGTCTTCGCGGCACTCGCAGGGGGTGGCTACCTGGTGTTGACAAGCGGGCGCAAGGGGACCCAGAAGGCATTTTCCTACCGTGTCGGAAAAGGTTGATACCAGAGGACGCCCGTAGGGATTCCACCTCATCTACTTCGACCAGTTGGCACGAAGACGTGTTTGAGTACTATCCTCTGTAGCGGGTTTCTAACCCACTAGCCCCCGTAGCTCAATGGATAGAGCAACGGACTTCTAATCCGTAGGTTGCAGGTTCGAGTCCTGTCGGGGGTGCTTCTAGGTTGACGCATTGGAGCGATCATGAAAACCAGCAAGCAGACCGCATTCGTTACCGGAGCGAGCCGTGGGATTGGCCGCGCGATCGCCCTCGGGCTTGCCGAGTCAGGTTGGAACCTGGGCATCATCGCGACGGACGAGGACGCTCTTGCTGAACTGGCGGCTGAAATCCACTCGTCGACAGGCTCTCGGGTCAGTGTCGCTGCCGCAGATGTGGGCGACTACCGGGCGGTGTCAACTGCCGTGACGAGTCTCATCGCCGAAATTGGTGTCCCCCAGTTGCTGGTAAACAATGCTGGGCGCATCGACACCGAAGTCCCCGTGTGGGAAGCAGACGCAAGCCAGTTGAAGGCGGTTGTGGAAACGAATCTGCTCGGCACGCTTTACGTCGAACGCGCGGTTCTTCCAGCCGTCCTCGCCCACAATCTGGGCGACTCTTCAGGCGTACGTGGTCGGGTGGTGAACCTGGTGTCCGGCGCGGGGGCGAACAGCTGGGGGGTTGCCAGCGCCTACACAACTAGCAAAGCGGCGCAGTTACGCAACGTGGGGGATGTGGATGAAGCCGGGGCACCCCTGGGAATCCGCGCTTTTGGTGTAGCGCCGGGCGTGGTGCGTACCGACATGACCACTTCCATGGCAGCGCATGCTGGGCGTGAGGAGTTCACCCCCGTGGAAGCAACAGTCGAGCTGGTCTGCGCGATTGGGCGTGGCGAGCTGGACGCATGGTCGGGTCGCTACCTCAGGGCGGGCACAGATACGGCCGATAGCCTCACCGCAGTGGCGGGTGTCCTTGACGCCAACCCCGAGGCGCGCCGGTTCGCGGTTGTGCCATGGGGTGACAAGGATCCCCTCTTCTGAACCGTGAGCGGGGCTTAGACCAGGAAGCGCAACAGCTCCGAATCTGAGTCCAGTTCGTCAATCCTCAAGTCCGAGGACGCCATGCGCTCGCGCAGATCGGTGAGTGAAGATTCCGAGGCCGTGTCGATCCCAACGAGGGCGGGACCGGTTTCACGGTTGTTCTTCTTCGTGTATTCGAAGTAGAGAATGTCATCTTCTGGGCCAAGCACATCATCGAGGAACTCCCGAAGCGCGCCCGGCCTCTGCGGAAACGACACTAGGAAGTAGTGGCGCAAATTACGGTAAACCTGGGACCGTTCTTGAACCTCGTTGTAGCGAGTCAAGTCATTGTTGCCACCGGAAATAATGCCGACGGTGACCCCATCGAGGGGAAGGCCTTGGAGCAGGCCCGCTGCCGCCAAAGAAATCGCAGTTGTTGAAAGTGCGCCGGCGGGTTCAGCAATGATTCCATCCAGGTGGTAGAGATCAAGCATTTCGGTGCAGACCGCACCTTCGGGAACCACCACGACCTCGTCAACCAGGTCACGAACGAGGTCGTAGGTGCAGGACCCCGCCAGCCCAACGGCGGTGCCGTCGACAAACATGTCGACCTGCGGGAGTTTGACGGGCTCCCCGGCAGCCAATGCGGCCGAGGTGGAAGCGGCGCCCTCGGACTCAACGCCAATAACGCGTACATCAGGACGGTTCTCACTGAGCCACGCGGCCATACCTGCGATGAGGCCACCACCTCCGACCGGCACCACCACGGTCGCAAGACTGTCGCCTAACTGCTCGGCGATCTCCTTGGCAACTGAACCCTGACCTGCGATAACAGCAGGATCGTCATAGGGGTGAATGTAGGTCTTCCACGAACGTTCAGCGGCCGCGAGTGCCACCGCCTGTGTTTCGTCGAAAGTGCCGTCCACGAACTGCATGGTGATCCAGGGGCCACCGATGGTGGCGATACGGCGCCGTTTCTGCCGCGGTGTGGAGGAAGGAAGAAAGATGGTGCCATGGATACCTAGCTGGGCGCATGCCATCGCAACACCCTGCGCGTGGTTCCCAGCGGATGCACACACCACTCCCGCTTGCCGTTCCGACTCAGACAACTGTGCCATTCGGTTGTAGGCGCCGCGCAGCTTGAAAGAGCGGACAACCTGCTGATCTTCACGTTTCACCAGAACGCGTACCCCAGCTGCCTCTGTGAGCCTGTCGATTTCATCCACCGCCGTGAGCCGTGCAACGTGCGAGAGGCGTTGCGCAGCCTCATCAACATCGCGTGCAGAAACGGCATGGGGGGATGATTCCGCGTCCTTCCGCCCTCGTTCATGTCCGGGCCTGCGGGCGTGTTGCTGAGTATCTTCCGTGCTTTCCACACAGACAGTCTAGGAGGGTCCTGAAACAATGCGGTCCTTGACCATATGGCGACGTAAAGTGAGGGGGTGAGTACTGACAACAGCAAACCCGTTAAGAACCCGATCGTCTGGATCGACTGTGAGATGACAGGTCTGGACCCAGATGTTGATGAACTTGTGGAGATCGCCGTGATCATCACGGACTCCGACCTCAACCCCCTGGCCGAAGGCATCGATATCGTCATCAAGCCGTCGGCTGCGTCTCTGGCGCAGATGTCTCCTTTTGTCACGCAGATGCATACGGACTCGGGTTTGATCAATGAGTTCGACTCCGGAATTCCGCTCAAAGATGCCGAGGTCGCGGTGCTTGAGTACGTGAGTTCGATTATCTCTCAGCCTGGCGTGGCCCCGATTGCCGGCAACTCCATCGGGCAGGACGTGCGCTTTCTCCGCGCCTACATGCCGAACCTGGTCGAGTACATGCACTACCGGATCATCGACGTGTCGACAATCAAGGAGTTGGCGAAGCGCTGGTACCCGCGGGTATACGTTTGTGCGCCTGAGAAGAACGGAGGGCACCGCGCGCTCGGGGACATTCAGGACTCGATAGTTGAGTTGGCCTACTACCGGCGAGCATTGTTCCCCGACGACCTCATCGAAGAGAAGGGTGTGTATCGTCGCATGGCTGAGGAAGTTCGCAGCGCTGCCGATGCCACGTTCGCAGGCGACGAGGAGTAAGTTTTCCACAGCTCAGCACTTGCGGCGTTTTCCCCAGATCTCTCCTGACCCGCTGGCAGCCCTCCTCCTCTGTCGCCAAACTGAAGGCGGCTAGGACAAGCCCCCGCAAAGACGGGGAAGCCAGGACGAAAGGGAGCTGCTATGAGTATGAGTGATCTGATGGTGTTGCGGGGGCGTGTGGGGACCAACCTGACGCTGCATCGACCCGAGGACGGGGGAGGGCGAAGCTTCGTCCGCTTCCGAATGGTCATCCCCCGCGCCAGGCGGAATGACAGTGGCAAGTGGGAGGATGGCGAACCTAAATGGCACACCATCCGCGCGTGGGGTCCACTGGCAGAGAATATGGCGAGTTCTCTTCGAAAAGGGCAGCCCCTGGTCGTCATCGGACGACCCGCGGCTCATGCGTGGGTTGGCCAGGATGGTGAGATACGAACGGAACTTGCGATCAACGCGTTCACGGCCGGACATGACATGGGCTTTGGGATAACGAACTACCGGCGTCTTGCTCCGGTGCGGCCCGGCGAAGAAGAGGGGCCAGACATCCGGATCATCCCGTCTCAAGACACCCAGCCACGCTCCGATGGAGAAGCGGGGAACGACGACGAACTTGAAACGGAGGTGGCACACCAAGTGGATCCGGAGGTGATCCAGGAGGGTGATGCCTTAGCCGCTGGCGAGTCGCAGGAGGACGAATCCACGGCGATTTCTGACGCGGCATGATGTGACCTTCAGCCGGTCGCTTTCACGTACCCGCAGGTCCGCCTACCATGGGGGAAGTTGTCTTCTTCCCCCATGAATGGAGTGTCGTGGCTGAGTACATTTACTCAATGGTCCGCGCCCGTAAGGCGCACGGTGACAAGGTGATCCTTGACGATGTAACAATGGCTTTCCTGCCGGGTGCCAAAATCGGTATGGTTGGCCCCAATGGTGCGGGTAAGTCTTCAATTCTGAAGATCATGGCTGGCATTGATGAGCCATCGAACGGTGAGGCTCGACTAACACCGGGATACTCGGTCGGGATTCTCGAGCAGGAACCGAAGTTGGACGAAGACAAGACCGTGCTTGAAAACGTCGAGCTGGGCGTGTCGGGCATCATGTCCAAGCTTCACCGCTACAACCAGATCTCTGAGGAGATGGCAGACCCAGACGCTGACTTTGACGCGCTGATGGCTGAGATGGGTGAACTGCAGACGGAGATCGACGCGGCGGATGCCTGGGATCTTGACTCACAGCTGTCTCAGGCCATGGATGCACTGCGGTGCCCGCCCCCGGATACGCCTGTGTCCGTCCTCTCCGGGGGTGAGCGTCGCCGCGTTGCACTCTGTCGCCTCCTTCTTGAGGCTCCTGACCTTCTTCTGCTTGATGAGCCAACGAACCACTTGGATGCTGAGTCAGTGCTCTGGCTAGAGCAACACCTGCAGAAGTACCCCGGTGCTGTTATTGCGATCACTCACGACCGCTACTTCTTGGATCATGTCGCGCAGTGGATTGCTGAGATTGACCGCGGTCACCTCTACGCGTATGAGGGGAACTACACGACTTACCTTGAAGAGAAGCAGCGCCGTCTGCAGATTCAGGGCAAGAAGGACCAGAAGATGGCCAAGCGGCTCAAGGATGAACTCGACTGGGTTCGCACAAGCGCCAAGGGGCGTCAGGCGAAGCAGAAGGCTCGCCTCGAGCGCTACGAAGAGATGGCGACTGAGGCCGAACGGACACGCAAGCTTGACTTTGAAGAGATCCAGATTCCGCCGGGCCCCCGTCTTGGCTCCACGGTCATTGAGGCAAAGAACCTCAAGAAGGGTTTCGGTGACAGGGTCCTGATTAGTGGCTTATCATTCTCACTGCCTCCGAACGGCATCGTCGGGGTGATTGGCCCCAACGGTGTTGGGAAGACTACTTTGTTCAAGACAATTGTCGGTCTTGAGCCGCTTGATGATGGTGATCTCAAGATTGGCGAGACGGTCAAGATCTCTTATGTCGACCAGAATCGCGCTGGCATTGACCCGGACAAGCCTCTTTGGGAAGTTGTCTCGGACGGCCTCGACCACATTCAGGTCGGCAATGTTGAGATGCCGTCCCGCGCCTACGTGTCGGCATTTGGGTTTAAGGGTGCCGACCAGCAGAAGCCAGCCGGTGTCCTCTCAGGTGGTGAACGGAACCGGCTCAACCTGGCGCTAACACTCAAACAGGGTGGCAACCTCCTGCTGCTTGATGAGCCCACAAACGACCTGGATGTTGAAACCCTCTCGTCTCTGGAGAACGCTCTTGAGCAGTTCCCGGGTTGTGCTGTCGTAGTGACGCACGACCGGTGGTTCCTTGACAGGGTGGCAACCCACATCCTGGCATGGGAAGGCACCGCGGAGAACCCTGATCAGTGGTACTGGTTCGAAGGCAACTTTGAGGCGTACGAGAAGAACAAGGTCGAGCGTCTTGGTGCCGAGGCTGCGCGTCCGAAGTCGGTAACCTACCGCAAACTGACCCGGGACTAAGAGACACTCGGGCGGGTACGAAGGTACGGGGGTGACATGGATTGTCAACCCCCCGCACCTTTGTGAGATTATTGGTCATGGTCGAAATATCTCGGGAAATCCCTGATGGGGAGCGTACAGGCGCCCTCGCCATAGTCGTCATCGACGACCATGAGATTGTTTTCCTTGGTGTGCAGCACGCATTCAGTGAAGCGGGAGTCAGCGCCGATTTTTTCTATGCTGATTCGGTGCATAAGGTGCCAACTCTGCTGAGACTTCCAGCGGTTGCTGTCTTGGATCTTCGCCTGCATGACGGCTCCAGACCAGCCGAATCCCTGGGGTACTTGCACCGACTTGGTTTGCCCACTGTCGTTTACACTTCGGCAGACAACCCCGTTCTGGTGAGGGAAGCGATTGGTGCGGGAGCTCTTGCAGTCGTGAGGAAATCTGCTCCCCCCAGCGAACTGGTTGAGTCCATCTTGGCCGCGTCCGAGGGGAGGCCGAGTGCCGGGTTGGACTGGGCTGCCGCCCTCGACGCAGATAGGGATTTCGTTACTGAGAATCTCACGAAGAATGAGACGGCGATTCTTGCTCTCTATGCCTCGGGTGAGACGGCGGAACAGATCGCTAGACGACTCTCATTTTCCATTCACACCGTGAACAAGTCGGTGGCACGAATTCGTGAGAAGTACCGCCAAGATGGGCGCAACGTCGAGTCAAGGATCGACCTGTTCCACAGGGCAGCCGAGGACGGTGTCGTGTCTTATTTTGGGGATGACAGGGATCCTTGGGACCTCTCTAGGAGTTGAAGCCCCAACGCGAGTTGGCCCCATGGTCCGGGTTTGCGACACGAATCATTCCCTCTTGAGATGCGGTTGCTATCGGCTGCCCGTCCGGATTGTAGACCTCCGCGCGTGCCTTGGCGCGCCCCCCACCGACTGAGTCCACATGACCGCAGAAGAGTAGCCAGTCATTGATGTTGACATTTGTGTGAAACCACATGGCGTGGTCCAGTGACGCCAACGACAGTCCCGGAGTGAGCCAGGAGAGGCCAACACTCCTCAATGCGGGTTCGAGCATTACCTGGTCGATAACGTAGGCCAGTAGAGCGCGGTGAACAACCTGCGGGGTGTCACTGGCAACATCAGAACGAATCTTCATCCACAACTGCTGATCTCCGCTCCTTGATGGGTCTGCTCCCGTGTAGAGGGAAGACTGGACGTGGCGAACATCAAATGCCGCAGTCTTGCCCAAGAACTTTCCGACGGGATGATCCATGGTGCGGAAGAGTTCGAGCGCGCTGGACAGCTCTTCCGGTCCGGCAACTTCGGGGGCAACAGAAGCAAAAGACAGCCCGTCCTCGGTGGCTTGGAAAGAGGTGATCATGGAGAAAATCTCTCTTTCACCTTGGCGAGCAACGACTCTTCGGTTGGAAAATGACCGTCCATCGCGGAGGCGCTCAACAGAGACCTCGAAGACTTCATCGGGGTTCCCTCCGCGGAGGAAATATGAGTGTAGTGAGTGTGGCAACCTGTTCTGGTCAGGGACCGTTGCCGCGGCTGCCAGTAGCGCCTGGGCCACAACTTGACCGCCGTAGACACGCCGCACCTGGGGGAGGGACTGCGCGGTAAAGACGTCCTCGTCCAGTGGAGATAAGTTGAGAATCCGCAGAACCGATGCAACTGGTTCCGTATCGATCAGGGGAACAGCAATGGGAGAAGTCATAGGTCTATTCTCTCTCTCGCTCTGCCACTTGATGAACAATTCCCAGGTGAGGGTCAGGTTTGGGTTCATGGATGATCAGAAGCGACTATCATCTATAGGAGTTGACCATCTCCCGGAGTGAAGGGTGACCATGAACGAGGACGTTTTGGAAGTCGGCCCAGATGCCGATACGGAAAGTACAACTGCCTACGTGAACCCAGATGTGGATCACGAGTTGGTGAGGAAGTTAGCAGACCTAAACGGGGTCGCCACGTACTTTTGGACGTGGGGTGGCTCCCAGCAGCAGGTTGAGCCGGGGAACCTGCTACGGGTTTTGGAAGCGATGGGTGTGGCGGTTTCCCCCCGCTCCAGCAACCATGAGGTTGTGGAGGCGATCCGCGCTACTGAAGACGCACCGTGGCTTGACACCCTCCCCATCTGTACCGTGGTGAGGCGTGGTGATTGGCGTGACCTGCCTGTTCACGTGGTCCATGGTGATTCCGTCCATGTTTGGTACCGCCTTGAGGACGGAACAACTGGCGACTTTTCGCAACTGGACCGCTACGTGCCACCAAGAGAAGTGGATGGCCAGTGGCGAGGACGTGCAACGTTCGAGGTCCCCGGGACACTTCCTTTGGGTTACCACACGGTGTTTGCCGAGATAAATGGGGGCGAGGCAGTTTCAGCACCTCTGATCGTGGTCCCTCAGCGCATTGATCCGTCGGCGCTTCGCGGCGATAAGCGCTTCTGGGGTGTGAATGCCCAAGCGTATTCGATTCAGTCGCATTCTTCGTGGGGCGTGGGTGATTCCTCAGACCTGGCTGATCTGGCTGCAATTATTGCGCGTGAGGGAGCCCAGTTCTTGCTGGTGAACCCGATGCATGCTGCAGAGCCTCTGGCGCCGATTGAGAACTCTCCCTACCTGCCTGTTACTAGGCAGTGGCTGAATGCTTCCTACATTCGACCAGAATCAATCCCGGAGTACTCAATGCTCCCCGATGGTGTTCGTGATGAGGTAGAGGATCTGAGGTCTTCAGTAATGACGGAGGACGATGACATTCTCTTGGACCGCGATACCAGCTGGGCTGCGAAGTTGGCCGCCCTTCGGATCATCTATACGGCGCCACGTTCAGTACATCGTGAGGCGCTGTTCCAAGCCTTCTGCATGGAAGGAGGGGAGCACCTAGATAACTACGCTCTATGGGCGGCTCTTGTTGAGGACACAGGCAGTGTGACCCTGCCGGAGGAGTACAGCGACCCCCTTGCGCCCTCGGTTGCGCGGTTCGCAGAGGCACACGAGGCGGAAGTGGACTTCTACAAGTGGTTGCAGTGGGTCGCGCTAGATCAACTCTCTGAGTGCAACCGGGTGGCAACCGAGCTCGGTATGCAAATTGGGTTGATGGCTGACCTCGCCGTTGGCATACACCCGGAGGGGTCGGATGTCTGGGCAGATCGAAGCGCATTTGCGCAGGGGATGTACGTCGGTGCGCCACCCGACATGTACAGCCAGCAGGGCCAGAGTTGGAGTCAGCCACCATACAACCCACGTCAGCTCGCAGAGCGCGGCTACGAGCCGCTGCGTAAAGTTGTTGCGACAACTTTGAAGCTGTCAGGTGCGCTACGGATTGACCACATTCTTGGGCTTTTCCGGCTTTGGTGGCTTCCCGCCAACGGATCACCCGCAGATGGAACGTACGTCTACTACGACCATGAGGCGACGGTTGGCATACTGCTCTTGGAAGCGCACCGGGCAGACGCGGTGTTGATTGGTGAAGATCTAGGGACGGTGGAGCCGTGGGTGCGCGAGTATCTGGCTAGTCGCGGGATCTTCGGGACGTCTGTACTGTGGTTTGAGAAGGAAGGGTCGGGTTGGCCGCTGCACGCTGACCAGTACCGCCGCGACATCCTTGGTACCGTCAATACTCACGACCTTCCCCCCACTCAGGGCTACATTGAGGGGATCCAGACAACCCTTCGTGACAGGCTAGGACTACTCGTTGAGGACGTCGAGGACGTCCGCGCGGCGGATCGCGAGGAGCAACACCAGATGGCGGTGCGCCTTCGGGAGTATGGCTTGATTCCGGAGGACGAGACGGACGTTGAGTTCATGGATGGCCTACATCGCTACATCTGTGCGACACCCGCCAGGCTAGTGGCGGCAGCGCTTGTGGATGCAGTCGGAGAGAAGCGGCCGCAGAACCTCCCTGGAACGAACACGGAGTATCCAAACTGGCGTGTTCCGCTCGCTGATGGCGAGGGCCGACGTGTGTGGATGGAGGATCTTGCAGTCCAGGAAGGCAACCATCTGTTCGCTGTGATGCGGGAGGCGATGGGGGAGTAGGGGGGGCAGCCTTACGTGGGCCCCTTACCAAAAGCATGGAGGGCGCCCGGAACAATCCTGTCCCAGGCGCCCTCCAATGGCGACTATGCCCCTACCGGGCCGCTCCCGCTAACTTGGCTCAGCTGTTCTGAACTTGGCGAGGACTGTGCTCACCGGGCTCAGTTCAGCTCGTTGATCTCATCGGCTAGGTTGTCAGCGATAGGTCCAACCACAACCTGCACCGTCTGCCCAACCTGAACAACGCCGAAGGCTCCTGCCTGCTTGAGCGCCTTTTCATCAATCAACGTTGGATCGACGACCTCTACGCGCAAGCGCGTGATGCAGGGCTCAATACTGTCGATGTTTTCGTTGCCACCTAGTCCGGCAAGAATGTCTTGTGCCTGAGACATGGGATCCCCGTTTCACTAATGTCGCGCCAAGGCCAACTCCCGGCAGCCTCGACACTGAAATCTCTACGCGTTTTTAAGGTAGCACGGTGGCGTTTGAGCATCCCCAAAAGGTGAGCAGCTCCTCGGTAAAACCGAGGAGCTGCCTATCACATGCAGTCCGAGTCTTGAAAACCGATACCTATGCGTCCGCCTTCTGAGCGCGCAGCATGCGCTGAGCATCATCGCGACCCTCGGCGATTAGGCGGCGCAGCGAGTCAGGACGTTCCCTGTGCTCATCCAACCAGTCCTGGGAGCGTGCCACTACGTCAACCTCAGGGAGGTAGCCGACCAGCGGCAGCGGTTCAAGGTCGGTGACGATGCCGGAGGCAATGTGGAAGGTGTGTTCATCCCAGGTTCGTGCCACCTGGTCATAAAACTTCTCCACGTATTGCGCGTAGGTCGCCGGGGAAGTAGTCACATGTGACCAGAACCCAGCCACCATTGCCCAACGTGTGTCGTTGGGGATTGAGACGTCGTGCATCACGGCTTCCCAAGTTTGGAGGCGCACTTCCGGAGAGTTGAAGGTCGCCCGGGCGCGGGCTGCGTTCTGCTCTCCGGTGAGAGTGTTGTCTTCCTCGCGTAGCGCGTTGATATCCGCTTCATTAGCCAGACCGCCACGTACGAGGGCGAAGAGCATTGCCCAGCGTAGGTCCTCGCTTAGCACCAGGCCATCGAGGACGTCCTCACCCTTGTAGAGGCGCTCAATCTGCTCGTACTGCGCGTGTGTCACAGCGCGCCTTGTCGCACCGAGTACAAACATCTCTTGTGCATCCGTTCCCGGGTCAGCATTCTGAGCCAACTCGAGGAGTCGGTCAGCCACAACGCCAAGTTGGGCAGGACGGTGAGCGGGTGACACGTACGAGGTCACAGCGGTGTCGATCTGGCGAAGCAGTGCAGTCAGCGACGCAATTGACGTCTCGACACGCGCTGCCTCAAACACCAGGTTGAGGAAGCGCGATGCCGGGAACTCCCCATCACGGGTCATATCCCAGGCAGATGCCAGGATGATTCTGCGGGTGAGGGGGTCATCAAACTTGGAGATGTTCGCAATGGCGAATGCCAGAGAATCATCATCCATGCGAACCTTCGCGTAAGCCAGGTCCCCATCGTTCACGAGTATCAGCGCCGGCCTCTTGAGTCCGGCGGCACTGGCAACAAGCGTGCTTGCCCCATCAACATCAAGTTCTTCGGAGAAGACGCGCTCAACCTTGCTTCCGTCCTCGTTCAAGTCGTACCCCGCAACGACAAGGCGGTGCGGACGTAGCGACGCTTGCGGGGAGAAAGCCTCTTGAAGAACGTTGAGCGAGGTCAGTGTTCCGTCCTCGTCAACGTCGATCTGAGGACGCAGGGTGGTGACACCCGCTTCCTCAACCCACACGCTGACCCAGTTCTTCATGTCCCGTCCGGATGCGATTTCCAACTCAGAAATCAGGTCGGACAGTGTTGCGTTCTTGTAAGAATGCTTGGTCAGATACTGGTGCAGCCCCTTGAAGAAGTTGTCGCGGCCTACGTAAGAAACCATCTGGCGCAGAACCGCTGCGCCTTTCGCGTAGGTGATTCCATCGAAGTTAACTTCAACGTCCGCCAGATCGCGGATCTCTGCTTTCACCGGGTGTGTGGAAGGCTTCTGATCTTGCGCCAAGCCCCACTCTTTGCGAGTCAGGAAGCCGACCCACGCGTCACTCCAACGCGTGGCTTCCGACGTTGCAAG
>WPCK01002513.1_pt1 | contig 15411 bp, 14 predicted proteins | sample 5399851 | NCBI WGS metagenome assembly WPCK01 (sample SAMN12869471, study PRJNA574797) | sludge metagenome | isolation source: wastewater treatment of pH11 | place: China:Beijing | collected 2019-05-20
TGTCGTTCAAGGCGTCGGCGAGGCGGCTCTGGACGTCGTTCCACATCCACGCGGTGGCCTGGCGGGACCGCAGCTGGGCCAGGTGTCCCGAGGCGGCCCACTCGCCCTGGAGGCGGGCCACGGTGTCGGCGACCTCGGCGATGCCCTCGCCGGCGAGCGACGAGCAGGCCAGCACCGGCGCCGCCCCCGCCCCTTCCTTGGGTCGCAGGAGCTCGAGGGCGTGGCGGTAGTCGGCTGCGGTGTGACGGGCGGTGGCGGCGAGGTCGCCGTCGGCCTTGGTGACGACGAGCACGTCGGCCAGCTCCATGATCCCGCGCTTGATGCCCTGGAGGTCGTCGCCACCGCCGGGCCCGACGAGGAGCACGAACACATCGACCAGGTCGGCCACCGTGCCCTCGGACTGGCCGGCGCCGACGGTCTCGATGACCACCACGTCGAAGCCGAAGGCCTCGCAGAGGGTGACCGCCTCACGGGTGCGCCGGGCCACCCCGCCGAGGGTGGCGCCCGACGGGGAGGGGCGGATGAAGGCGTCGGGGCTGGCGGCGAGACCGGGCATGCGGGTCTTGTCGCCGAGGATGGAGCCGCGGGTGCGCTGGCTCGACGGGTCGACCGCCAACACCGCGACCTTCTTCCCCGCTCCGTGGGGCCGCTCGGGCCCTGGTGACCCGCCACCCACGAGGTGCAGGCCGTAGGCCTCGATGAAGGTGGACTTGCCCACTCCAGGACTTCCGGTGATGCCCACCCGCAGGGCACCGCCGGCGTCCGCCACGAGGTCGTCGAGGAGCGCAGCGGCGCGGTCCTGGTCGTCGGGGCGCGAGGACTCGACCAAGGTGATGGCGCGCGCCAGGGCGCGCCGGTCGCCGGCGCGGATGCCCGCGGCGAGCTCGTCGACCCCGTGGCTCACGCGGCGCTCAGAGTGCTCAAAGCAGGGCGAGCACCTTGGCCGCGGCCTCGGGGATGTTGGTCCCGGGGCCGAAGATGGCGGCCACGCCGGCGGCCTTGAGGGCGTCGTAGTCCTGCGGCGGGATGACCCCGCCGCACACGACCTTGATGTCGCCGCCGCCGGCGTCGGCCAGGGCCTGCACCAGTTGGGGCACGAGGGTCTTGTGCCCGGCGGCCTGGCTGCTGACGCCGACCACGTGGACGTCGTTCTCGACCGCATCGCGGGCGACCTCGGCCGGCGTCTGGAAGAGGGGGCCGACGTCGACGTCGAAGCCGAGGTCGGCGAAGGCGGTGGCGATCACCTTGGCGCCGCGGTCGTGGCCGTCCTGGCCCATCTTCACCACGAGGATGCGCGGCCGGCGGCCTTCCTTCTCGGCGAAGGCGTCGATCTCGGCACGGATCTCGGCGAAGCCCTCGTCCCCTTCGTAGGCGCCGCCGTACACGCCCGAGATGGTACGGACCTCGGCCTGGTGGCGGCCGAAGACCTCTTCCATGGCCGCCGACATCTCGCCCACGGTGGCCCGGGCGCGGGCGGCGTCGACACACAGGGCGAGGAGGTTCCTGTCGCCACGGGCGCCTTCGGTCAGCGCGGCCAGGGCGGCGCTGCAGGCCTCCTCGTCACGCTCTGCCCGCAGGCGGGCCAGGCGGGCGACCTGTTGCTCGCGCACCTCGGTGTTGTCGATGTCGAGCACGTCCACCTGCTCGGGGTGCTCGGGCACGTACTTGTTGACCCCGACGACGATCTCCTCGCCGCGGTCCACCGCGGCCTGGCGGCGGGCGGCGCTCTCCTCGATGGCCAGCTTGGGCATGCCGGAGGCGACGGCCTTGGTCATGCCTCCGAGGCCCTCGACCTCGTCGATGAGGGCGCCGGACTTCTCGACCAGCGCGTTGGTGAGGGCCTCCACGTAGTAGCTGCCGCCGAGCGGGTCGACCACGTGGGTGACGCCGGTCTCCTCGGCGAGGATGAGCTGGGTGTTGCGGGCGATGCGGGCCGAGGCGTCCGTGGGCAGGCCGAGGGCCTCGTCGAAGGCGTTGGTGTGGAGGCTCTGGGTGCCGCCGAGCACCGCGGCCATGGCCTCGTAGGCGGTCCGGATGACGTTGTTGTACGGGTCCTGCTCGGTGAGGGACACGCCCGAGGTCTGGCAGTGGGTGCGCAGCATCACCGAGCGGGGGTCCTGGGGGCCGAACTGCTGCATGCGCTCGGCCCACAGGATGCGGGCGGCCCGCAGCTTGGCTACCTCCATGAAGAAGTTCATGCCGATGGCGAAGAAGAACGACAGACGGGGGGCGAAGGCGTCGATGTCGAGCCCGGCGGCGAGGGCGGCCCGCACGTACTCGAGGCCGTCGGCGATGGTGAAGGCCAGCTCCTGCTCGGCCGTGGCGCCCGCCTCCTGCATGTGGTACCCGGAGATCGAGATCGAGTTCCACTTGGGCATGTGCTCGGCCGTGAAGCCGATGATGTCGGCCACGATCCGCATGCTCGGCTCGGGCGGGTAGATGTAGGTGTTGCGGACCATGAACTCCTTGAGGATGTCGTTCTGGATGGTCCCGGCCAGCGCCTCGGTGGCCACGCCCTGCTCCTCGCCGGCCACGATGAAGCAGGCCAGCACCGGCAGCACGGCGCCGTTCATGGTCATCGACACCGACATCTGGTCGAGGGGGATCTCGTCGAAGAGGATCTGCATGTCCTCGACCGAGTCGATGGCCACGCCCGCCATGCCCACGTCGCCCTCGACCCGGGGGTGGTCGCTGTCGTAGCCGCGGTGGGTGGCGAGGTCGAAGGCCACCGACAGGCCCTTCTGGCCGGCGGCGAGGTTGCGCCGGTAGAAGGCGTTGGACTCCTCGGCGGTGGAGAAGCCGGCGTACTGGCGGATGGTCCAGGGCCGGTTGGCGTACATGGTCGCCCGGACGCCCCGGACGTACGGGTGGGCGCCGGGCAGGGTGCCCAGGCCCTCGACGCCCTCGAGGTCGGCCTCGGTGTAGAGCGGGGCGATGTCGATGCCCTCGGGGGTGGGCCAGGTCAGCGTGTCGGGGTCGGCGCCCTTGAGGTCCTTGCTGGCGGCCGCCCGCCACTCGTCGAGTCGCGCCTTCGACTGATCATCCATGCCGTCAGCGTACGGTTTGGCGTGGTGCCGCCCGAAGTCGACCTCTTCGCCTTCGAGGGCGTGCGGCTCGTCGTCGACGGCACCACGGTGCTCGACGGGGTCGACGCCCGCATCCCCGACCGGGGCCTGACCGCCATCGTGGGGCCGTCGGGGTCCGGCAAGTCCACCCTGCTGCGTCTGTGCAACCGGCTGGAGGTGCCCACCGGGGGCCACGTCCGCTTCCGGGGTGAGGACGTCGGCACCCTCGACCCGTTGGCCCTCCGCCGGCGGGTCGGAATGGTCTTCCAGCGGCCCACGCTGTTCCCGGGGACGGTTGCCGACAACCTCGCCGTGGCCCGTCCCGAGCTGAGCGAGGACGAGGCCGGGGACGCCCTGCACCGGGCCGGGCTCGACCGCTCGTTCCTCGACCGGACCGCCGACGACCTCTCCGGCGGCGAGGCCCAGCGGGCCTGCCTGGCCCGCACCCTCGTGACCGAGCCCGAGGTGCTGCTCATGGACGAGCCCACCTCGGCCCTCGACGGGGAAAACACCCGCGTGCTCGAACGCCTCGGTGCCGACCTCGCCGACAGCGGCGTGCCGGTGCTGTGGGTCACCCACGACCCCCACCAGGTGGACCGCATCGCCGACCGCTGCCTCGTCATGGCCGCCGGCCGGGTCGTGTCCGCGGAGGAGGGGAGCGGCCGGTGAGCGCCTTGGTGCTGGCTGCGTCGAGCCCGGCCGGCGACGTCACGTGGACGGGGCTGGCGGCCTCGCTGCTGCTGGTGGCCGTGGCCGTCGGCCTGTCGTGGTGGCGCGGCTACGGCCTGGAGCGCTCGATCCTCTGGGCCTGCCTGCGCGCCATCGTCCAGCTCCTGGCGGTGGGCGTCGCCCTCACCGTGATCATCGACCCCGACGCCCCGCTGTGGCTGTCCTGGGCGTGGGTGGTGTTCATGGTGGGCTTCGCCTCCGTGGTGGTCACGCGACGCGCCCCCGAGGTCCCCGGCCTGCTGCCCATCGCGCTCGCCGCGACCGGTGCGGCCGCAGCGGTGAGCCTGGGCGTGATCTTCGGCTTCGGCATCTTCCCCGTCGAGGGCCGGGCCATCGTCCCCCTCGCCGGGATGATGATCGGCAACTCGATGACCGCCACCGTGGTCGCTTCCCGCCGGGTGGTGGGGGAGCTGGGCGACAAGCGGCCCGAGGTCGAGGCCCGCCTCGCCCTCGGCCAGCCCTGGCCCGTCGCCTCCCGCCCCTACACGCGTGCGGCGGTGCGCACCGCCCTCATCAGCCAGATCGAGACCACCAAGGCCGTCGGCCTGGTCTTCCTGCCCGGCGCCATGACCGGCCTCATCCTCGCCGGCGTCGACCCCGTCGACGCCGTGCTGGTGCAGGCGGCGGTGATGTTCCTCATCCTGGGCGCGGCGGCGACGACGGTGACCGTGGTGAGCATCGGCCTCACGAGGAAGCTCTTCACCCCCGACCACCGCCTCGTCCGCCTGGCCCGGGCGCGGGTCTGAGCGGCGCCGGGCCGTGCCAGGGCCGGGCGCCGTGTGACGACGACGACGTGTCGGCAACCCGTGGAAGTGTTCTGCCCTGCCGGTCGATCTGCCCGCGGTCAGGTCACCCGCCTGTGGGGACGGGTGCGAAGCGCTACACGGGAATTCGGGTGTAGAGCGAGCTTGAGATCGAGATGCTCGCCGGGTTGGCGCCGGCCGTCCTGGCCTGGAGCGCCAAGCCGGCGTCGGAGAACCATGCGTCGCCCAAGCGGGCGTGGGCGGCCATGTTCTCCAGTTCCCAGGTGAAGGCCGTCATTCCGCTGGCCATGCCTGCGTAGGTCAGCTGTACCAAGCGGGCGTTGACGGCACCGTTGGCCTCGACGAACTCGCAGACCTCCGCCGCCTCGTTGAGAACGTCCGCGATGCGACCCGGGTTCGGCTTGCCGAGATGGACCTCGAGGATGCCGCCCTGCCCGGGCTTGGGGTCGCGGCCGAGCGGGAGCTCCATGGTCATGCTCGTCGAGGTGACCTCGCTCGGCGAATCAGGGCCGTTGAACCGCGTGGTGAACGCCTGGATCTCGGCGTCGTCGGCCATCGCGTCGAACGCCGCGCCCAGTGCCTCAGGGCTCTCGTAGTCGATGGAGAAGACCGTCGAATTGACGTCTTCGCCTGCGACGGTGGTCAGGTGGAAATGGACGTCGCCGCCGTGGCGGCGGACCAGCCCGGCGATCTCGACGGCCGCGGTGACCGCAGCCTCGACCTGACCGCCCTTCACCCTCGACGTCACGACTTGTCCGACCCGCATGGTGTTACCCCCCCCAATGGTGCTCCGGCTGCTCCGGAGATCCCCTCATCCTCGCCGACCGCGCCGTCGCTGTCGACCCCCTCGGTGCTTCGTCGGGCCGATGCCCCGCGGACCCTCATCCGCGCACCGCGGCGCGGCGAGGCGAGGTTCCCGCCGTGCGCTTCCGCGAGGGCTCGTGAAGCCCGAGATCGGCCCACGTCGGCGGCAAGTAGGCTGCGTTGGTGGCGACCAGGCTCGTGATCATCGGTGGTGGCCCCGCGGGCAACCAGGCCGCCACGCAGGCGGCGAAGCTCGGGGCCGATGTCACCATCATCGAGCGGGACATCATCGGTGGCGCCGCCCACCTGTGGGACTGCATCCCCTCCAAGGCCATGATCGCCAGCGGCGGCGCGCTGTCGCAGCTCCGCGCGGCCCGGGGCATGGGCCTCACGGAGGTCACCGCCAGCCTCGACTCCGAGGCCCTGCGGGTGCGCAACGCCGACATCGAGGCCCGCCTCGAGCGCTCCATCACCGGCCTGCTGGAGAGCCAGTCCGTGCGCCTCATCCGGGGGACCGGTCGCCTCGTCGGCACCCACGAGGTGGTCGCCGACACCGAGAACGGCCCCGTCGAGCTCGAAGCCGACGCCATCCTCCTCAGCACCGGCAGCCGCCCCCGCATCCCCGAGTGGGCGCCCGTCGACGGCGACCGGGTGCTGACCACCCGCGACGCGTACCCGCCGCCGACCATGCCCGAGCACCTCGTGGTGATCGGCTCGGGCGTCACCGGCGTCGAGTTCGTGCACATGTTCTCGTCGTTCGGCTGCGATGTGACGCTGATCGTCAGCCGCCAGCAGGTCTTGCCCCGCAAGGACCCCGAAGTCGCCGCCGCCCTGGAGGAGAACTTCCTCGAGCGGGGCGTGAAGCTGCTCATGGGCGCCCGCGCCGAGGGCATCGACGTCACCGACGAGGGCATCACCGTCCGCTGCGACGACGGCCGGCGCCCGACGGGCTCGCACGCCCTGCTCGCCATCGGCTCGATCCCCAACTCCGACGAGCTCGGGCTCGAGACCGCCGGCGTGGTCACCGACGGCGGCTACATCACCGTCGACCGCCACTGTCGCTCGAACATCCCCCACATCTACGCCGCCGGCGACCTCTCCGGGAAGCTGCCGCTGTCCTCGGTGGCGTCCATGCAGGGTCGCAAGATCGCCGAGCACGTCATGGGCCTCCAGGCGCGGGCGCACAAGCACCTCGACTACGACAAGGCCGCCTCCGCGATCTTCACCGAGCCCGAGATCGCCGATGTGGGCCTGGCCGAGGCCGACGCCTTCGCCGAGGGGCGCAAGATCCGCGTGACCAAGGTGCCGTTCTCCTCGAACGCCAAGGCGCTGATCCTCGACGACCCCCGCGGCTTCGTGAAGATCCTCTCCGACCCCGCCACGGGGGTGGTCCTGGGTGGGTCGATCGTGGGCCGCAACGCGGCCGAGCTGATCTCGGTGATCGCTCTCGCGGTCACCGCCGGGCTTCGGGTGAGCGACATCCACGAGAGCCTGCTGGTGCACCCGGCACTGGCCGAGGCCCTCGCGGAGGCTGCGGAATGACCGGCGGGGCCAGTGGGGTGCCGGGCGACGACGACTCCCTCGAGGGCTGGGAGCGCGACTGGAGCGATCCCGACCAGGAGCGGGCGGGACTCGACGAGGACGACGACCAGGACGTTCCCCTCGACGAGGAGGGCCGGCCGATCTCGGGCACGGGTGCCATTGCCCCGGTGTGGCAGCGGGCCATCGCCCGCCTCATCGACGTGTTCATCACCTTCAACGTCGCCGGCTTCCTGGCCTTCCTCATCGTGCGGCCGGCCGAAGGTGACAGCAGTCTGCTCACCACGCTCACCTTCGCCGGCGTCTTCTGGGTGCTCGCCGCGCTCTACGAGGCCGGGATGGTGGCCTGGCGGGGTCAGACCCTCGGCAAGATGCTGCTGCGCCTGCGCATCGTGCGGCGCACCGACGGGGCTCGGCCCACCCCGGGCGAGGCACTGGTGCGCTATGCCGTCCCCACGGTGTGGCTGCTGTTGCCCCTGCCCCTCGTGGGCCAGCTGATGTGGATGGTGGTCTACCTCAGCTCGATCCCGAACGTCCGCCGCCAGGGCTGGCACGACAAGGCCGCCTCGACGCTCGTCGTCGTCGCCTGAGGTCCGAGAGCGCCGTGTTCGTGATCCTCGGCTCGATGCGCTCGGGCACCACCCTCCTCGCCCAGTGCCTCAACGCCCACCCGGACATCGTCGTACCCGACGAGACGGACTTCATCGTCCCCACCGGCTTCATCTTGAACCGGATCGGCGACGAGGCCCTCGGCAGGCGCCTCGTGGCCGATCTCATCGTCGGGTCCCACCGCTTCGGCGACAGCATCGGCCGCTTCCTCACCCCCGAGATGGTGAGGGCCGAGGTCGAGGCGGCCCCCTACGACATCGTGGGCGTCGTGTCGGCGATCTACGACGCCGTGGCGCGCGTGGCGGGTGCGCGCGTGGCGGGCGACAAGTCGCCGAACGACCTGCAGTTCATGCGGATACTGCTCGACGATGGCTTCTACAACGTCGTGAAGGTGGTCCACATCGTGCGGGACGTCCGAGACGTCATGGTCTCCATGTACAAGCTCGGCTGGATCCCGCGCCTGCGCTACGGCTACCCGAGGTTCTGGTCCTCGGACAACATCTTCGCCGCCAACCGGCTGAGCGGTTCGCCCGAGCGCTATCACTTCCTGCGCTACGAGGACCTCGTGCGCGATCCCGCGACCGTGTTGGCGGGCGTCTGCGAGCATCTGGGCGTGCCCTTCGACGACGCCATGGTCGACGTCGAACGGCGGCGTCTGGCGTCGCAACACCCCGACATGCCCCATCATGCACGCACGTTCGGGTCCATCGACCAGGCGGGAATCGGCGCCTACCGAGACGCCTTCGACGAGGAGTCACTCGAGCACGTCGAGCGACTCGGGGCCGAGGGGCTGCGCCGGTTCGGCTACCTGTCGTGAATGGTGGGGCGGCGACGCAGTGCCGTAGCCTGTGACGATCATGCGTCGTTCAACTGAGGGCTGCGACGCGGCCCGGGCCGGCTGACCCGTGGCCAGCGCAACCGCATCGGCCCGCTCCAGGATTCTCCCGAAGGTCCCCTTCGCCGAGCTCTGGACCTACCGCACGCTCATCGTCAACCTGACCGAGCGCGAGTTCAAGGCGAAGTACAAGAAGAGCGTCCTCGGTTGGCTCTGGTCGCTCTTGAACCCGCTTTCCACGCTCGCGGTCTTCACCCTGGTGTTCGGCACGTTCCTCGGCGGCAAGGCGCCGGCGTCGGCCAACGGCACGACCCTGTTCGCGGTCTACCTGTTCTCGGGCCTCGTGGTCTGGAACATCTTCTCCAACACCGTGAACGGGTCGATCCAGGCCCTGAACATGAACGCCGCCCTCCTGAAGAAGGTGTACTTCCCCCCGGAGTGCCCGGCGGTGGCGAACGTCTTGGCGGTGCTGGTCCAGGCGGCCATCGAGACCGGGATCTTGATGGTGGTGCTGATACTGCTCGGCAACGTGTCCTGGACGTTCCTGCTCTGGCCCCTCCTCGTCGCTCTCGTGGTCGCCTTCTCGATCGGCCTCGGCCTCGTCCTGAGCCTCGCCAACGTCTACTACCGCGACGTCGAGTACCTGATCTCCATCTTCATGCAGCTGCTCTTCTACTGCACGCCCATCGTCTGGAACGCCAACATCGTCGGGGCCAAGACGCTCGGCCCGGTCACCATCGCCACCTTGTTGAAGTTCAACCCGATGGCCTCCTACGTCGGCGCCGCCCGGGACCTCGTCTGGTACCTCCAGGTGCCGTCGCTCAACCGTTGCCTCGCCTGCCTTGCCTGGGCGTTGCTCTCGCTCGTCCTCGGCTGGTACCTGTTCCGCAAGTACTCCGTCAACGTGAGCGAGGAGCTGTGAGCACCTTCGAACCGGGGACACCGGCCATCCAGGTCGAGCACGTCTCGAAGGAGTTCCGGCTCTACAACGAGAAGCCGATGCACCTGAAGGACCGCGTCACCGGCGGCTCCAAGGCCCGCTACGAGATGTTCACGGCGCTCGACGACGTGTCGCTCACCGTCCCGCACGGCACCATGTACGGACTCGTGGGCCACAACGGCTCGGGCAAGTCGACCCTGCTGCGCATGATGGCCAACATCTACCGGCCCACCGGTGGACGGGTCGTGAGCCACGGCCGCATCTCGGCGTTGCTCGAGCTCGGCGCCGGGTTCCACCCGCAGCTCTCGGGTCGGGAGAACATCTTCCTCAACGCCTCCATCCTCGGGCTCGGCCGGCGTGAGATCGCCAGCAAGGTCGATGAGATCATCGACTTCGCCGGGCTCGAGAAGTTCATCGACACCCCCGTCAAGGTGTACTCGAGCGGCATGTACGTGCGCCTCGGCTTCTCCGTGGCGGTCAACGTCAACCCCGAGATCCTCCTCATCGACGAGGTGATCGCGGTGGGTGACGAGGCCTTCCAGCGTCGCTGCTTCGACCACCTCTACTCGTTGCGCCAGCAGGGTGTCACCATCGTGATGGTCACCCACAACATGGGCCTCGTGCAGACCATGTGCGACAACGCGGCGTGGCTGGAGAAGGGCAAGCTCCTCCACGAGGGGAAGGCCGTCCAGGTGACCAAGGAGTACCTCAAGAAGGTGAACGACCAGGAGGGCGAGCGCCTGGGCGAGGCGGGCGGCCGCAAGGTGGGGGCCCTCGGCCGACCGTCGGGCACGGGCGAGATCAAGGTCGAGAAGGTCGACTACATCAGCGCTCGGCTCAAGCCCACGCCGGTGGGCGCAACCGGGGACCCGCTCGTCGTTCGGCTTCACTACACCTGCGAGAAGCCCGTCGAGAACCCGGTGTTCAAGCTCGGGTTCCACCACGACGGCGGCGCCCTGGTGGGCGAGCCCAGCACCAAGCTGGCCGAATTCGAGACCGGCACCCTCGAGGGTGAGGGAACCATCTACTACAAGATGCCCTCGCTGCCCCTGGTGCCGGGTGACTACCACCTCAGCGTCACCGTCACCGACAGCCACTCGCTGCACCGCTTCGACCACCACGAGCGGGAGTTCCTCCTGCACGTGCAGCCGGGCCGCAGCAACGAGAAGTCCGGTTTCGTCGACCTCGGGGGCGAGTGGACCTTCCCCAAGCACACGGGCGAGGCCAAGGCGGGTCTTGCGGCTGCCCTGACGCCCACGCGCTCCGCGGAGGAGAAGGCTGTCGGCTGATGCCGCAGCGCCGGGGAGGCACGCGGTGACGGGGCCGGGGGTGCTGGTCCTCGGGATGCATCGCAGTGGCACCTCGGCGCTGACGCGCGCCGTCGGCCTGCTGGGTCTCGGGACCGGTCGGCGGGGCACTCTCATGGAGGCGGCGCCGTCGAACCGCTCGGGTCATTGGGAGATCCGCGCCCTCACCGACTGCAACGACCGCCTGCTGCGTGCCGCCGGCGGCCGCTGGTCCGGCCCGCCCCAGGACCTCTCGGGCCTCTCGCGCGATGCCGCGGGCGAGCTCGGGGCCGAGGCCCGCGCACTGGTGGACGACCTCTTGCCGGCCGGCCCCTGGACGTGGAAGGACCCGCGGCTCTGCCTCACCCTGCCGTTCTGGCACGAGGTGCTCGGCGCCCGTCCGCCGGTGGTCGTGTGCCTACGGAACCCGCTCGAGATCGCCGCCTCACTGCGGCGGCGCAACGGCTTCTCCCCGGCCTACGCGATGGCCCTGTGGGAGCGGTACCTGCGGTCGCTCTGGACGAACATCGCCGGACAGCCGGCGCTGGTGGTCGACTACGACGCCGTCCTCGCGGGCCCAGAGGAGGTGATCGAGGCGGTGGCGGCCTTCGTGGCCGACCACACCGGAGTGACCGCCGACGCCACCGCCCGCGCCGCCGCCGCCGCGTCGCTCGACGAGCACGAGCGCCACCACGCGGCGGGCGGCGACGTGCTCGCCAACGACCCCGCGGTGTCGGACGAGCAGCGCCGGCTCTACGAGCGTTCGCTCGAGCTTCTGGGCGCGCACTCGGCCCTCTCCGCGGGTGTCCTCGGCGTCGAGACGGCGCACCTCCAGGTCGCGTTCGATGAGCATGCCCGGATGTGCGAGTTCGAGGACGAGAGCCTGCGCCTGCGCGCCGGCATGGACGAGGCACGCGCCGGCCTGGACCGCCAGACACTCTTCTTCCACCAGGAGCTCGAGCGCCGCAGCGCCGAAGCGTCCGCCCTCGCCACCGACGTGATGGACGCTCGGGAGCAGATCGCCCAGCTCCAGGCCTCGCTCGATCGCATCCGTCGGCGGGCCCCCATCCGGGCCTACCTCGCCGTGCGTCGTCGCCTGCCGGGCGGAGGCCCCTGACAATGCGTCTGGTGATGACCCTTCTCGTCCGCGACGAGGAGGACATCGTCCGCGCCAACGTGGACTTCCATCTGGCCCGTGGCGTCGATTTCGTGATCGCCACCGACAACCGGTCCGAGGACGGGACCGCCGCCATCCTCGAGGAGTACGAGCGGGCCGGGGTCCTCCACCTGATCCACGAGACCGACGACGACTACGCCCAAGGCCGTTGGGTGACCCGCATGGCCCGCCTCGCCGCCACCGAGCACGGCGCCGATTGGGTGATCAACAACGACGCCGACGAGTTCTGGTACCCGGTGGCGGGGGACCTGCGCTCGGCGCTCCAGTCGGTGCCCGACGGCACCGATGCCGTGCTCGTGCCCCGCTTCAACTTCGTGGTGCCGGCCGAGGTGGCCGACGCGTCGCCGGATCTCCGGCCCTTCCAGGAGCGCATGACGGTGCGCTACGCAACCCCCTTCGATCCCATCAAGCAGGGCCCGATCCAGCCCAAGATGGCGCACCGGGCCCATCCCGAGGCCACGGTGCTCCAGGGCAACCACGACGTGGCCTGGCCGGGCCGGGGAGCGGTGGCCCACGGAGCCGGCATCGAGATCCTGCACTTCCCGATCCGCACCGAGGCGCAGTTCGCCAACAAGATCGCGAAGGGCGGGGCCGCCTACGAGCGCAACCACGAGGTGCCCGAGCAGTACGGCCGGCGCTGGCGACTGTTGCTCGAGGCCCAGCGCCGGGGAGCGTTCGGCGACGTGTATGCCGGTGTGGTGCTGGACCCCGAGGCCGTCGCGGTCGGGTTGGCGAGCGGAGAGCTGGTTGCCGACCGCCGTCTGGCGGAGGCCCTGGAGCCGATGGCGTGATTCGGGCGGCCGGCAGCCACTGCCCTGATCACGATCTCGACGCGGGTGCGGCTGACGCCACAGGCGCTGCGGGGTGGAATCAGACGTCGAAGCCGAAGCGGCGGACGGCTTCCACCTGGTCCTCGGTGAACGGGCGATCGGTGTGTTCCCGCCAGCGTCCCGCCGACGGCGGGGTGTGCACCTTGGCGGCGATCTCGGTGAGGTCGGTCCCGGGCTCGACGCCGGCGAAGTCGAGCAGCCGGCGCAACTCCCCGCCCGGGTCGATGCAGAGGTCGTCGAAGCGGAGGAAGAGGAAGCGGTCGCCCAGTTGCTCGCCGAGCGTGCACGCCCGCTCGGTCATGTGGATCCAGTACCCGAGTTGGGCCATTGCCTCGGCGTCGGGCCCGCCCTCGGTGGGGAAGGGGAAGCCGAACTGGTCGCCGAAGTTGCGCAGTTGGTTCTTGTTGTCGCTGTAGGCCATGTCGAGGCCGTGTCGGGCGACGTACACGAAGCGCAGCCCCGGGTAGTGGTCGATGAGTTGGGGGAGGAAGAGGTGGCTGTTCGGCTCCTTCCAGCCCCATGCCGGCGCGGTGCGGCGTTCGGCGCGAGGCCGACGGGCGAGGGCGTGGCGTGCCCGTTCGGCTGACTCACGGCGGCCCACCGTCGGATCATGGTCCAGGATGGCGCGGGCGAGGCGGGCGAGGTCGCCCGGGGTGACGGCACGGTCGCGCGAGTACCGGGTGAAGGTGGCGAGGTGGCGGCCGATGGCCGCGTCGGTCGCGCCCGAGAACCAGCGGGGGCGCTTGAACAGCAGGGTGAACACCAGGTTGTCGAACGCAGCGTTGAAGTGACGGCCGAGGTCGACGTCGGCGTCGCGCAAGGCCACCGCGTAGACGCGCGTCCCGCTACCGCCCAGCCCCCCGATCACGAGCGGGGCTTGCGCCTTTGCGTCTCCACCGCCTCCGCCCCTTCGGGATCCGGTTCGTCCTTGCGGCTGCTCCGCTCCGCTGCGCCGCGTCCCCATCGGGGCTAGGTCCCCCTCGGAGTCTCGCCCGGAAGGCGGAAGCGGGGGGCCACGAGGCCGCACTGCGCCGGCAGGGTGCCGAGGAAGTGGGGCGGTCGCTCCACGGTCTCGTACGGCCGCCCCCGGACCTGCTCGTACTCGGCGGCGAAGGCCCCGAAGGGGTGGACCTCGTCGGGGTTGCGGGCGGAGTTGGTGGCCACGCCGCCGTGCATCTGGTGGAAGGTGGCCTCGCCCAGCAGCATCACCGGGTCGACGGTGGGGTCGAGCCGGGCCCGGTTCATGAAGTCCAGGTTCACGAGCCCTCCGCCAGGGGAGCGGAAGGCCTCGTCGTACCCGCCCATCCGCTCGTACTGGGCCCGGGACAGCGCCACGCAGTTGCTCTCGGCCAGGGCCGAGAAGAACCCCTCCTTGCTCGACGGGGCCACCGTGGCCACCCGGTAGAGCTCGTAGCCGTCGTCCTCCCACGGCACCGAGGCGAGCAGGGCGTCCTCGTCGGCCTGGGTCCACCCGGCGGCGATGGCGTCGTTCTGCACCTGGTGCCCGAGGTGCATGCCGAGGGTGTACACGAACGGGTTGTCGAACGCCCGGAAGGCCCGGTCCGTCGTGCGCAGGATGCCGGGGGACAGGATGCGGGCGCCGTCGATGCACAGCATGACCCGCTCACCCCGTCCCCGGGCCACGGCGTGGTTGAGGGCCGCCGATGGTGACGGCCACTCGGGCTCGAACGACAGGTGACGGAAGTTGGGCCCGAAGGCGGCGACGACCTCGGGGTCGAGCGGGACCGAGGACCCGTTGTCGACCGCGACCACCTCGTAGCTCTCGGGATCGACGCCCTGGTAGGGCGCGGTCAGCGAGTGGAGCGTGCGCCGGGCCTCGCGGACCATGTCGTGGAAGTTCACGACGACCGTGAGGCGGGGGGTCACGGCGTCACCCGTGGCTGGCCGCGAGGGCCTGAAGGCGCGTGTAGAGGGCCGTCACCGACGCGGGCAGCGGCGCCTCGTCGACGGGGCCATGGTGGCGGAGCTCCTCGCTGAAGAACCCGGGCTCACCGGGCAGGTCGAGGGCCTTCGCCGTGGCCGCCACCGCGGCGGCGTACTCGTCGGGGGGGAGGTCGAACGACACGAGGGGGAACGGGCTGGCGTCGTAGGCGGCGACCAGGCGCTCGTTGTAGGCCTCCCAGAGGCGCAGGCCCACCGGCGTGGCCAGGCCGTCGCGGCGCTCGAGGGAGGCGGCCACGGCGAGCGGGTGGCGGAAGGTGCCCACCAGGGCGAGGTCGGGGAGACCCTCCTGCCAGAACGCGAGGGTCAGCAGGGTGCGGGGGTCCTTGAAGCCCCACCGCCAGTCGGCGGCGTGGGCGGCGATGACCGCGGCACGCTGCGTGCGGAAGTCGTCGTCCCACACCACGGTGGCGGGCGGGCGGTCCCAGGCCCCCTCGTTGTGCTCGAGGAGGCGGTCGTTGAGGTCGCGCACGGCGAGGCTCTCGCGGTTGCCCTTCAGGTTGTGCTGGGCCTTGGTCACGACCTCGCCGAGGTGAAGGCCGGCCTCCTCGAGAGAGCCGGCGAGGCTGCTCGTGCCGCTGCGGTGCATGCCGAGCACCGCCACCGGGGGCGCCATGGGTCAGTCGATGACGGCCACGACGTCGCCGGCGCCGACCGAGTCGCCGGCGGCGACCTTCAGCTCGGCGATGGTGCCTGACTTGTCCGCGGCGATGTTGTTCTCCATCTTCATGGCCTCGAGCACGCAGAGGGCCTGGCCTTCGGCGACCTCGTCACCCACGGCCACGAGCACCTTCACGATGGTGCCCTGCATCGGGACCGTCACCGTGCCGGCCCCGGCACCGCTGCCGGACCCGGTGCTGGCGGCGCGCCT